>ODAI011916035.1_pt1 | contig 11552 bp, 3 predicted proteins | sample 1539321 | NCBI WGS metagenome assembly ODAI01 (sample SAMN02144231, study PRJEB22623) | gut metagenome | biome: sheep rumen | host: Ovis aries | place: New Zealand
GCTGGCCGTGGGCCAGTAGAGGTGGCTCAGCGTCTGCGACAGGGCGAAGTAGGCGTAGGCGCTCTGCGGCTCCTGGGAGGTGTACTCGGCCAAGATGATGGTGTTATAATGGCGGCCACGCGGCTGCTGGTGATGTCGCGCTCCACCATGTTGTAGAGCTGTTGGGCGCGCTCCGACTCGGGGTAATATTCCTTCCAGCAGGTGGCCACTGCCCTGTAGGCCCTTCCGTCCAGGCTGTCGTCCATCTGGAAGATGCTGGCCGTGGGCCAGTAGAGGTGGCTCAGCGTCTGCGACAGGGCGAAGTAGGCGTAGGCGCTCTGCGGCTCCTGGAAGATGTACTCGGCCATGATGCTGTCTTTATACTGGCGCAGCATCGCGTTCAGCGAGTCGGCCATGAGCTGGCCCATGAGCTGGGTGTTCTGCTCCACGCGGAACACCCGCTGTTGCAGCAGGCTGTGGCGGCGGGCCAGCTGTCGGATCTTCTCGCACTCGTCCGACCCCTCGACCGTGTAGTTCTGGCTCATGCCGGGCATGGAGGCCTTGATGGTAATGGTCTCGGTAGAGTCGATGGCCAGGTTGATGACTTGGCTGTTGATGTTCAGCACGTAAAGGTCGGGCCCCGTCGGAGCCTGGTGGCTGAAGCTGAACTTCCCGTCGTCGCCCAGCTTGGCCGAGTCGAGCAGCACGATGCCCGTGAGCGAGCGGTTATAGAGGTAGAGCGTGGAATCTTGCGCCCCCTCAATGGTGCCCTCAATCGTGAATGTGTTTTGTTTCTGGCAGGCTGTCGTGAGTAGCAGTGCCATCAAGCCATAAAAGAGTCTTTTCATATTATCTTCGTTTCAATTTGCATGCAAAGGTACAAATAAGCGGGAGAAAAACAAAAGAAATAAAGTCTTTTCTTTTGTTTTTCTCCCGCTTGATACCGTTCAGCGCTGTTTATCGCTTAAGCACCTTGGTGCCGAAGACACCCTGATCTGTGTAAACCCTGACATGATAGACCCCTGCGGGCAACAATCCTGTGTGGATGGGCTGGCCAGGATTCAGGTGGGTAACACTGATACACTCAACACCGCGCATATCGGTAATTTCAACGCGTTTTATGTCGTTGAAGTCTCCGTTCACAAAAAGCAGAGACGACATCGGCGACAGGTGTAACTGTCTGTCTTTTTCCGACACGCCTTTCAGATCGTCAATCTTTACAGGGTCGGCATCCTTGTCGAAGTAGAGTAGCCATGTCTCCGTGCCGCCCAGCGATTCTGTGACATAGTGCAGGCGCCGTTCATGCACGGGATCCTTGCCGTCGCGCAGCGTCACAGGTGTCTGCCAGACATTGTCGGCTGGCAATTGTCGGCCGTCGCGCTGGCGTATGATAGCTGTCAGCAACTGCTGACCGTCGGTGGGATCGGGCAGCGAGCCATAGTTCCAGCCTGTTGCCGACGGATTGATGGTGAGCAGATACTGGTCGTCGCTCAGCCGGCTCACGGTGGCACCCGCAGCTCGGTACACTATCTGCTGAGTGCCGTCACTGAGGTACACCTCGTCGGGCTGGTCATTAGCATCGGCGACATCGTTCACCAGGAATCCACGACCTGTGATGCCAGAATAGAGCATGGAGGGCGGCGTGAAGCCGTGAATCAGCTCATGGATGCTCACTTGGTCGAGTAGCGATAGGTCTTCGTTGCCATAGCTTGTGACATGGGTAGCCGTCACATCGTAGTTGATGAAATGGCCTAGCAACGTGCTTGTCAACCACCACTGAGCGTAGGCCTGACTGCGGGCGGAGATGGTGCCGAAGTCGTTGGCAATGCTCTGGCCGAAGCTGAGCACGGCGGGTTGGCCGTTCACCTGCGAGCTGATGAGCTGGAAATCGATGAGCAGCCCCTTCTCGTTCTCTATGATTTCCGGTTGCTGCGTCACCATTCGTACATTATTGGCATCGCCCAGTCCCTTGTTGTTGATTACCAGCGCAAACTCTGCCGGGACGATAGGCTCTACCTCCTCCGTCAGCGGGTCATCGCCATAGATGTCGCGCTGCATGAAGTAGGTCAAGTCGAGCTCGGGAGACGGGTTTACCGTAAGCACCACAGGATAAAGGTCGCGCGTCACCTCTAATCCCGTGAACGGATCAATGTAGGTAATGCTACCACCAAAGCTGTACTGTACAGGCTCCGCTGGAGCAGCATACTTCGTGGGGATAAACAGGATAGTGGCCGTGCCTGTCTGCCCGGCATCGAGCGTCCACCCGCCTTTCAAATCAAGTGCACCATTGAAGCCGTCAAGGCTTTCGGCATTGATTTGGAACTCATGGGCAGTGGCCACACGGCCTTGCATGTCGCGTACCAGCAGGTTTAGTTTCAAATCCTGCATCGGCGTATCCTCATGGCCGTTGAAGACCTTCAGACGACCACGGAAAGCCTGACGGGTCATGGTTGTAGAACCCTCAAATCCTAACGAGATTGTGGCACACACGGACGACGTTGACAATTCTCTGAAATTGTTAATATATTCATCAAAAGAATGATAGAAGAGATGTGTCATCGTAGAGAATCCTTTCTCTTTTGCCATTGCATCCTCGGCCAGTAATCTATTAGTAATCTCATCAAGTTGCTCATTAGTAGGGGAGTTTGGCCCTTTTCCATCTACATGATCAACAAATGCCCGCATGTCTTCAAGTGTAACCGATGAAGGTTTATTGGCAAGCAGTTCTTCATTACTTGGATTATAGTTAAAAGGAAGGTTCAGCACATAGTTCATAAATGCCATTTTTTCTTCATCTATGTCCTCAAGCCACATTCTGTCACCAAAGGCATATAATTGCAGTGTATCCATCCTCAAAACATGATCGACATACTGTTTTGCAATATTTTCAAAGACTTCCATCCAGCCATATTTAGCATTGTTACGGCTAAATGCAGTCTTTTCTCGTGCTTTCAGCGCAGTCTCTTCACAAGGAATAATCAGCCCGACAATTTCTCCGGCCTCCTTAATCTTGCTATAGGCTTCATTTGTTGCATTATCTAATGCAGCTTCACCTACTTCTTTCAAGGTGTCTTTAATCAGACCACCGGCGTCTGAATCTCCCTTGTTGCCCTTGTCTGGATTCTGTTCTCGTTCGTTTCTTTCCTTTTGTTGTTGTTCTGCAGCCTTGTCTATTCCTTCATTAAATTTTCCAAAGAAGGGGATTGGCAATTTACTAGCAGCAAAATTAAAGGCATCATTAGCCTTCTTTGCTTGGCAGGGGTCGCATATGTTGAACACTTCTTTTATTTCGCCATACATAGTGTCTCCTTCTTCTCCAAACGGATCATTGATTGTAAGCGGACTTCTATCTCCTCCCATTACTTGGCCTAATATATATATCAAAGCACTGGCTGTGGCTTCATAAGCACATATCTTCATGGCCAGTCGCTCAGCATATTCATTAGTTTTCAGCTCTAGACCGCACTTTTCTTTGTATCTTTCCTTAATATAACGCATGCAGTTGGCATAGTCATCAAACATCTCCTTAACGGCATCTTCACCCAGCCCTTTCTTCTTTCTTGCCTTTTGTGAAGTGTTGCCAATGCGCGTAATTTTTATGGGGAATATAACAGAGTCAGAAGGCATAAGCGTAAATGGTGCCAAGTCTGTAAGTGCATCAAAGTGCCATTCTTCTGTATCCTCAGGGAGTTCTAGTGTTACTTCTTCAGCCTGTATGAGACCTATATTTGTTAGTTTTGCTTCTATTAACACGGCTTCTCCCACTGCCATGTTGTCTCCGTCAATTTTTTCTGGCAGTTCCATTTTCACAACAGGCATGGGCACATTGGTTTCATACACCACATTGGTTACAATGGTATACTCATCTTCAACCTCAGTTTCTTTCACATCCCAAGAGATGGTGATGGGCTGATATCCAATGTTTACGGTGATTCGTTCTGTGGATCCCGGATTCACAAACACATAGTTGGCGTAATTCTCATGCTTTTCAGCGGCAACCTCCAGCCGATAGTATCCTTCAATGAGTTCTACCTTATACTTGCCGTCTTTTCCTGTCTTTCCCTGAGCAACAATTTCGTTGGTGGCGGGATGCCTGACAGTGACATTAGCCCCCTCAACATGAGGAGCCTCTTCGGTATTGTAGGTGTATTCGTCGCATGCATCCACTATAAGGAATCCCTTTTCCTCAGACACAAGAGTCATACTGAAAGGTAAGGTAATACCATTTCCACCAGGACAATTCAGACCAATGGTGCCCGTCATTGGCACATTAAGCTGCATCCGTTCCGTGGGGGAGAATCGGAGCACGAGTGTTGCATCCTCGTTCTGCTTCAGCGACATGCTGCCGCTAAGTAGCTTAAAGCCATCAGGTAGTGCAGGAGTTATGATTCCTGTTTCACCTTTGCCTGTGTTGGTCAGTTGAAGGGGGATGTCGCGGAACGTTCCCTTGGTCACGGTCATTCTCAAACTATCTACATTGCATGTCAACTTTGCCTCGGCATTGCGACAGAAATAGTATAGGAGCAGGTTGAGCTGAGCACCTTCAGATGAACTGACGCGCACCTTCAGGCATTCCCAATCAGAACCAGAACTGGCAACGTTTCCATTCAGTGTGTAGTCAAGATCAATAGTCTGTCCCCCATTGATAGTGGCAGGAATGTTGAAAGAAGCAGTACAACCTTCTGGTGCCGACAGAATTTCTGTCTTAACGTCTGTGAGCGGCAGGTTGCCCGGATTTGTCAGTTCTATTTTCCCTTGATATGGCTCACCAATGGCTACATCGCAAGTAATATATTTGCTATCTGTACGCTGCAAGCCATAGACATTGAAAGAAGCCAGTTCCTCGCTGCTTCCCTCGTCAGGATAGCAGGCACCAACTGCAAAATGTCCAGCCTGTCGTGGCAAGAGTTGCCATGTTGTCTGGAATCTGCCATCGCCATCAGTTTGAACACGTTGCACTTGGCGAGCACCTTCATTAACCAGATAAACATCAACAAAAGCCTTATTGATATCCCGGCCTGCCAGTTGTCCGGTCACAATGACCTCGTCTCCTTGGCGATAAGAGGACTTGTCGGTGCTCACTGTAGCACGGAAGGACGGTAAAGTGCGGATCACTATATCGGCGGAAGTGTTATTGCTATATGACAGCTCTTGAATCTTTTTGCCTTCATTCACCACAGCATAATAGTAGTTCTCTCCAATGATGGGGGCTGTCATTTCAACCTCACCGACGAGCACCTGCTGCTGGCCGGCAGGAGTAGCTCCGGCAGTATATAGCCGTGCAACAGGAGCCCTGCGGTTACGAAGATAAACATACACAGGAGTAGCATCGCGCAGGTCGGCCACACCATTGTTGGCTACCACTACTGTGAAACTCACTTTGCTGCCCAGTTCAGCCTCGGCGTGGTCAGCAGAGAAGCTGACGATGCGCGCATCAGGGAGCGTTTGGTCAGTGACGAACACATAGCAGGTACCGCTGCTAAAGCCGTCGGCCTGAGCAGTGAAAACGATGGTCTGCGAATCGTCCTGAGTGTCGTTGGCGGCAGGCGTCACTTCCACATAGGCCGACTGTTGACCTGCAGGAATGGTGAGCGTATGATTATAAGTGAGCATCTCATCATGATTGCTCGACAAATACACCGTAAGGGGTCTTGAAGTGTCAGTGTTGCGGTTCACAGTGATACGGGTGGTGACTCCTTCGCGCACAGTTCCCTGACTGGTAGTCAGCGCAAGCGACGGCCCGTCGTCATCGAACACCTGCAAGCGTGCCTGCACACTACCTGCTGACTGTCCGCTGGCGCTGCAACTGCACGATGAAAGCCACACAGCAGCAGTGACTGTATAGGTTCGGTCACCATCTACCTGCCCATTGTCCACGGGACCAAGATTGAAAGTAGCACTTTGCACGCCCTTAGGTAAACTGAATTCTTTCTGCGTATAATATAGATTTCCATTGGCATCGTCGCTTAGACGCACAGTGATGTTCTTGTCGATATTTGTGGTTCGGCACAATACGCCGGTCACGCTCACCGGACCGTCGTTTTCTTTCACCTGATTAGGTGTAAACGTCAGCTCTAAAACGGGGCGGTCATCATCCTTGAGGATTACAAGGGTCTCTGTTGGCTCATAACCTTCTGCATGTGCAGCGAAAGCACACGACAGGTCGGCATCGGGTATTTCATCGTTGTTAGCTGTCACTTCGGCGTTGGCCTCTGTCTCACCAGCAGGGATAATAATGGTAGCTGGCAGACGAAAGCGTTTTGGCTGTTCTGCGGTAATACTTACTGCCAATGCCTGGCTTGTGGCATTTGCCACGCTCACCGTAAGTTCAAAACTTTCTCCCTCGGTGACCTCGGTCTTTGAGGCGGTGAGGCGCAGGGATGGGCGCTCATCATCGCGTACGGTGACGGTGCCCTCCACGGCATCATAGCCGTTGCCATCAAGACGGAGGGTGACGAGTGAATCGGTGTTGACGGCTTCGTCATCAGTCAGGGTGAGATAGAAGTAGGCAGCGGCTTGTTCACGGGGGATGGTGACCGATGGCGGCATGGTCACCCGGTCGTCGCCGCTGAGCTTAGCCTGCGCAAAGGTCTGGTCCTTGTTCCAGCTGCCACTGCGGGCCAGCTGGCAGCGGATGCTGGTCACTTCGCCCTCCTGCTGGGCTATGGTTGGTACGGTGAGTACCAAGTGCTTGCCCACAGCGAGTGGGCGGCCTGCGGTCTGAGCAGTGTTGTTGGTAGCAAAATCGGTAGCCTCGCCGGCGCTGACAACGGGCACCACAGTGACGGCCACGTCGACCTCGCCGTCGATGCCGGGCAACTGCGGCAGGCTGACCGTGGCATTGCGGTTGACGCTGGCACCCACCTTCAGCTCTTGCGTGTCATAGCTGGTACTGCCGATGCTGACACGACGCCCATCGGCATCTACCAGATAGATGCGTTCTGTCCAACCGCCCAGGCCAGGCAGCTTGCCTTGATTCTTCACCATCCAGCTGAGACTGATGGCTCCACCGGGCATGACGCTGGCAGTAGTGGTCTGCACGTCGGTCACGATGTAGTCAGGGCTGTCGGGCACATCGTCGGGCGACCGCTGAATGCTGAGCGAGCCACTACGTACCCTGACGCTGCGCTGGCTGCCATCGTTCAGGAAGACGAGGCCCTCTTTCAGCGTAATGGGGAACACATTCCCCACCTGTGCCGTGTCGGGCACCAAGACGGGAATAGTGAGCACAGCACCGCCAACGCCATCGATAGCCTCGGCACTGCTCACAGTGATGCGCCAAGCGTCATCGGTGATATGTTCCGTCTGTAGTGAATGATTCTTGGCACGGTCGGTGAGCATGGCGGCGTTCATGTCGGCCACAAAGCCGAGCGGCATGGTGACATCGACCTGCATGCCAGTGGCAGCGGTGCCACGGTTCTCCAGATATATGGGATAGAGAACGGTTTGTCCGGCCAATGCTCCTACGCGCGTTCCATATATATTATAATACTCCTGCTGACTTTCGCCGGGTTCACTGGGACTGTCGGGCTGATAGTCGTAGTCGAAGTTGGCTATCAGTGTCACATCGTTGCCGGGCATGGTAAAGTCGAACTCCTGCGAGGTGCTGACCACGCTGCCTTGTTGCGTCCAGTTGCGGAAGGTGTAGTTTCTGTTGGCGTAGGCATGGAGGTGCACCAGCTCGCCTACTGCGATGCTATTATCGCTGCTCAGGTTGAAGCTGCCGCCTTCGGCGGGACTGGCCTGTAGGCGCAGGTGTCGCCTGATGGTGACAGGCATGGGCTCCTCGGGGGCGCCGGGATTGTACTCATAGCGGGCCACCAGCGTGGTGTGGCGGGCAGGCATGGTGTAGCTGAGGGGGTTCCCAGTGGAGAGCACATTGCCCTGACTGTCCTCCCAACGCACAAAGGTGTAGTTGTTGTGCCCGTAGGCCCATATCGTTAGCTGTTCGCCAGCTGCGTGGCGCGTCAGCTCGCTCAGGCTGAAGTAACCAGCGTCGGCTGGTATGGTTTTCAGCGTGAGCTGCCAAGGCTGAGAACCTGGCTCGTCGGGATTGACGGGGTCGTATTGTGCCCATGCTGCGGGGCAGAGCAGCAGCACCAGCAGCAGGATCAGTTGTCTATTGTGTTTCATGCTTCATCATGTGTTAGGAGATTATTTCACTACTTGCTTCTTGCCGTTCTTCACGTAGATGCCCTTCGTGAGCTGGCCCTTGATGATACGGCCCTGGAGGTCGAAGATCTGGTTGCTCTGTTGTTGCTGTGGTACAGCAACAAGCGAAACCGCAGTGGTGCCGTTAGCAATAGTGAGGGTGAAGCGGTCGTTGAGTGTGCTGGCCTCATTAATGGTGAAGGTGTAGTCGTGTTGGCTCAGGTCAGTGGTTACTCCGGTCGTAGCGTCGGTGAGCAGCAGGCTGTCTGCGTTGCCCCGTGCAAGGGCGATGGTGAATGTTCCGCCCTGGTTGGCTTGCAGGCCCAGTTGGATGACACCGTCGGCCAAGGGCCGTTCGTTGATGGCCAGCGGCGTGCCGTCGGCATCGAGAGTGTAGATTTGTGGCACGGCGGCCTCCTGGCTGAAGAAGCGTGCGGCATCGCGTGCCGTCTCATAGCGAAGCGATGATTGCTCGTTGAGCACCAGACGTGTCTGGTCGGTAGCAGTGCCGTCGGTGATTGTCAGATCCAGCAATTGACGGCTGTCATCCTTTTCGCGGCGTGCAGCAGCAGGTCGCTGGTTCTCATTACTGAACTGGCGTCCTTCCTGTTGGAAGCGAATCTGGCTGAGGTTGGCCGGTTTCTGCACGAAGAAAGCCTCCATGGGGCGCAGGATATAGTCATCGTCGATGGGCGAGTAGGCCCGATAGGTCCAGCTGTTGCAGTCCCAAACGATGATGGGTGCATCCATGTCCATATAGTAGGCATCGTAGCAGCAGGGGTAGGGATTCCCTACGAAGTTCCAGCTGGCATCGGCACTGGAAGCTGCATTGTAGGTTCGAAGCGTGGTGGTGGCATCGGAGCTGAGCAATGCGGCTGCCTTGCCGCTCTGCGTGGCGGGCAGAGTGATCCATCCCTCACGGTTGGTCTGCAGGATATAGCCCTGACCGGCATGCAGAGTATTCTCCGTCAGGTTCTGCCAGCTGCCTGTGGGGCCGTTGGCAGCGCGGTTTTGGCCGTTGTAGTAGCGGAATATGAACGATGCTTCGGTATCGCTGTGGCTCACGTCGCCAACGTTGACATCGTGCAGCGGGGTGATGTAATACCACTGGTCGCTGTATACATGCAAGCGAGTCTGCATTTGGTCGGCACTGACGGCAGCAGTGTTATTCAGTAACTGCCCGGCGGGCCACCCGTTATCGTGGTTCCAGTGAGCGGGATTGACGGTGAAGGTGAGCATGCTTATGGGCAGCGGTGCCGAACCGCCAACGGTGAGCTGTGCTCCTTCAGAAAGAATGATGTCGGCCTTCTTTTCCGGTCGGCGGTTGTTGGTCAGCGTCAGTGCCGAGCCGATGTTCAGCACCGACGGCTCGGCACCCTCAACAATGGTACCGAACTGATGCCAGTAGTCATCCAGTTTATAGTCTACGATAGCAAAAGCGGGTACAACGAGCGTGGCCTGGGACATGGCATCGTTGCTGAAAGGATCGTCTTGCACCAGCGGGGGCGTAGCCGAGAGGCAAGTCACCTTTTCAATGGAAGGGCAATCGCTGAAGGAAGAAGAATATCCCCAATTATTAGTATACAAATTATCTATATTAGGAGTGGCTGGCAACACCACAGTCTTCAAGCTATAGCAACTTGCAAAGGCCTGAGAGCCCATGGCCTCCAGGTTCTCAGGGAGCAATACACTTTCTAATCCAGAACCTGCGAAAGCACCACCTCCTAAACGGGTCAACGTTTGTGGAAAGTCAATGTTCTTTAATGATGGTGTACCGTAGAAGCAGGAACTGCCGATGCTTTTCAGTGTAGCGGGTAGAATGGCAGAAGTTAGCGAGGAACAGCCATAAAACACTGAGCTTTTGAGTTCCGTGATGCCATTGGGCAAAGAAATGCTGTTCAGGGCTGAGCAATAGGCGAACACGTCGTAGCCCATTTCGGTCAGAGCAGAACCGCCGGCAATGTTGGCGGTAGTCAAAGACCAACAATCACTGAAAGCATAGTTGCCGATGGTGGTCACCGTAGCAGGGATGGTGACTGTCTCGATGGCCGTTCCGGAGAAAGCTCTGACGCCAATGCGCTTGACGCCTTGCGGCAGATTGATGACATGAAATTGCTTCAGGTCTCGGAACTGATCGTCGGGTACGGCCTCGGCCTTGGCCTGGCTCAAGTCGGCTCCTTTTAGGTTGGCCATGTTCTTCAGTGTCTGCCAGTCGTCGGTGTTCATGGTGCCTTTCACGCGGATATACTCCACGTCGCTGAGCATGTTTACTTGATAGAGTACCTCCTGCCCCAGCGTGCCAGGGCTGTTGACCTCTACAGTTAGCCACTGGACGTTGTCGTTGGTGGCAGCCAGTGCACAGGTCTGTTCTACATGGGGATTCATGCTACTTGGGGTGGTGGCAACGGCAGGCATGGCTGTCATCATCAGCCCTGACAGAAAGATTATTGTTCGTTTCATAGTTAAAAGTGTTTAAAATTTCTCCCCGCAAAGGTAATACATATTTCACAAAAAAACAAAAAACTTTAAGCTTTTTTCTTTTATTATTATAATAATGTGTACCTTTGCACGATGTTTTTGCGCAACGTGTGCGCACTTTTATTTATTTTTAGATGTTTTTTTAAACCAAGATGAACGTAATTACAAAGACCCTTCAACTGGCTGATGGAAGGACCATCACCATTGAAACCGGGAAAGTGGCAAAGCAGGCCGACGGCAGTGTGATGCTCCGTATGAACAACACCGTGCTTCTGGCCACCGTTTGTGCCGCAAAGGATGCAGTTCCCGGAACCGATTTCATGCCTTTGCAGGTAGACTATCGTGAGCAGTACAGCGCTGCCGGGCGCTTTCCCGGCGGATTTACCAAGCGCGAAGGCAAAGCCTCTGACTCGGAAATCCTCACATCGCGCCTCGTGGACCGCGTTCTCCGTCCACTCTTCCCCGGCAACTATCATGCCGAAGTGTTTGTCAACGTCATGCTCCTTTCGGCCGACGGTGTAGACCAGCCCGATGCGCTGGCCGGATTTGCCGCCTCGGCCGCACTGGCATGTTCCGATATACCCTTCGAGTGCCCCATCAGCGAGGTACGCGTGGCCCGCGTGGGCGGCGAGTACGTCATTAACCCCACCTTCGAGCAGATGAAGCAGGCCGACATGGACATCATGGTTGGTGCATCGGCCGAGAACATCATGATGGTGGAGGGCGAGATGAAGGAAGTCAGCGAGCAGGATTTGCTCGGCGCCCTGAAGGCTGCCATGGAGGCCATCAAGCCCATGTGCGAGCTGCAGGCCGAACTGTCGAAGGAGCTGGGCAAGGACGTGAAGCGCGAGTACAACCACGAGGAGAACGACGAGGAGCTGCGCGCCCGCATGAACCGCGAGCTCTACCAGCCCGCCTACGACATCACCAAGCAGGCCCTGCCC
>ODAI010079361.1_pt1 | contig 11551 bp, 7 predicted proteins | sample 1539321 | NCBI WGS metagenome assembly ODAI01 (sample SAMN02144231, study PRJEB22623) | gut metagenome | biome: sheep rumen | host: Ovis aries | place: New Zealand
ATCCAGGCCGTGGAGTAACCGAGTGCCTCCCGTTCTTTCTCGTGCGGGGAACGGAAGCCCTGGTAGTATTTCACGCCGTGCCAGAACTCTTCAAAGGAGTACTTGGAGAGGTCGTGGGTGATGCCCTGCCAGTATAAGCCCAGCTTAAAACAGTAGTGCCTTACGACACGACGGTGGGTATTCACGGTGTGAAGATGTCCGAAAAATTCCTTGAGCATATGCAAATAATGAAAGGCATTCCGTGAATGCCTTATTTTCTTTTTGGTGCGCGTGACAGGACTTGAACCTGCACGGGAGTACCATATGAGCCTAAATCATACGTGTCTGCCAATTCCACCACACGCGCATGCACATGTATTATAGCACAACTTTTCCCGTAAAAAAAATGCCCGGGATTTCCGGGCATTTGTGTTAAGATTAGCGGCTGATCTCGAGCAGTTTCTGCTTGAGTTCGTTTTCGATCTTGAGAAGTTCGGCTTCGGCGGCCTGACGTTTTTCGCGTCCTTCTCTCTGGATCTTCATGACATCGTCCAGTGTTCCGATCAGCTGAGTGTTGGTGTGCTGCAGTGTCTCGATATCGACGATACCGCGTTCGGATTCCTTCGCAGTTTCCGTTGTGGCAACTCTTAACTTGTCGGCATTGCTCTTGAGAAGTTCATTGGTCATGTTGGAAACTTCCTTCTGAACTTTCATGGCTTCCATGGAGTGGTTGAGGCCTAAGGCGATAACCATCTGGTTCTTCCAAAGCGGAATGGTATTCTGAATTGTGGACTGAATCTTTTCCACCATCAGTGTATCGCTGCCCTGGACCAGACGGATCTGCGGACCCATCTGAATGCTGATCTCTCTGGTTAACTTGAGGTCATACAGTTTCTTTTCGAAACGGGTGCATAATTCCGCATAGTCATTGGCTTTCTGGGAATCTTCGGCAAGTCCTGTTTCCTGTGCATGGTCGATGAGCTGCTGCAGAGTGGTTTCTCTTGCTTCCTGCAGTTTCTTTTCACCGGCAATGATATACATTGTGAGTTCCTTGAAGTTGACGAGGTTTCTGTTATACATTTCGTCTAATGTAGCGATGTCTTTGTATAATGTGATCTCATGGGCTTCGAGCTGATTGACGATCTTGGTGATATTGTCATTGACATCGTCGTATTTGGCTTTTAAGGCTTTGATCTTGTTTCCCTGTTTTTTGAACAGTGCGAATAAACCTTTTTCCTTATCGTCCGTATCAAATCCCTTCAGTTCGACGATCAGGTCTGTCAGCATGCCGCTGATTTCGTCCAGATCTTTGGTCTTGACGTTCTGCAGGGCTGCTTCGGAGAAGTCGGCCATTTTCTGCTGAGCGCTGGCACCGTACTGAAGAATGACGTTTGTGTCTTCAATGTTGATCTGTTTGGTAAATTCATTTACCATCTTCTTTTCCGCTTCGGTAAGAACATCTTCATCCAGCAGTTTTTTCTTGCTGTTGTCTTCTTTTACTTCTGCAACAACTTCCTGTTTCACTTCTTCCTTGAAAGGATCGAGTGTGAGAACAACTTCATCTTGTTTTACTTCTGTCATATTATGCATCTCCTGTCTTCTAATCTAATTATAAACCATTTCCAAACGGTTTATGCGGTATTTTATAAGTGATTTGTGCAACTTATTACGAAAATAGACGCTTAATGATATCAATTCCGCCAAGGAGAGTTCCAATGGAGGAGAACAGGTTCGTCACGATGACGATCAAGAGAATCTTGGTGACCCGGTTCTTCAGAACACCCTTCAGGGAGGAAACATCCTCATAGACACTGTTGAAATCGCTGACTTTCGGTTTGCGGATCTGCGCTTCCGTGATTCCGGCAAAGAAGCCGGCAGCTAAGAGCGGACTGAACGCCGTAAACGGTGCTGTCAGGAAGGCTGCAATGATGGAAAGCGGGTGGGCGAGGCAGAGTGCGGAGCCGATGGCGGCACAGATGCCTTTCAGTAGGAACCAGCTTTTGATCTGCGCCAGTCCCGTGGAGAGATTCTTCACAAAGGAGAAGATGAGGATCAAGAGCAGTACTGCCGGCAGGATCCATTTCTTCCACTTGTCTTTGGCGGATTTTTCCGGAACCTTGCTGAGGGCGGAAACATCCTCCACTTTTGTGATCTCTTCCTTAATGCCCGGCACGTGGGCAGCGCCTAATACGGCAACCACTTTCGGACCCGGCGCATTGCGGATATTGTAGGCGAGGATCTTGTTGCGCTCCTCCACCAGTACTTCGTAGACAATCGGGAATTCCTTGCTGATCTCCTTTAAGGCTTCATCCAGCATATCCCCGCTTTTAAGCTTTTCGATATCTTCCGCTTCCAGGCTGTCTTCCGCTTCATCCGTGGATAACAGCGCGGCAATGATCTTGGCCTTTTCCTTGAGGGAATGCTTGGCCCAGATACGCTTGAAGGTCGTCTGGACGGAACGGTCCGCCAGTACGAGCTTGATATCCTTTTCCTTGGCAAGGGCGATGGCCGTGCTCATTTCCTTGCCGACTTCACTGCCCATCTTCTGGGCCATCCGCTTCTGATAGGCGGCCAGAATCAAATTGGCCAAAAGCAGAAACGCCTGTTTTTTCTTTATGATTTCGACGATGTCGGTATCTTCCCATTTCTTCGGGTTGTTCATGGACTGGTAACGGGCTTCGTCCAGTTCGATACAGATGCTGTTCGGTGCTTCTTCTTCCACTAACTGCCGGACTTCCTCCGCGCTTTCCGCAGAGACATGTGCGGTCCCCAGAAGAATGATTTCCTTACCGTCGATATTCAGTCTTGTAATATGGTCTTCATTCATCTTGTTTCACCTTAGTAAATATTCTATCATAATTGGTGAGGGTTAGTTTTATTTTTACTAAATATCACGTTGTGATATAATTATTGTCTAGGGAGGAAACGCAATGTTAAGTTATACAACCTTACAGAATATTATTTCCATTGCCCGTATGGTGATTGATATAACGATTATTGCCTTGCTGGTTTATTACGGACTGAAACTGGTCCGGAACAACTCCCGTGCAATTCAGATTTTCAAGGGCGTTATTCTGATTATTATCGTCCGCGCCGTGGTTACCTTCTTCGGTTTGAAGGCTGCCAGCGCGATTCTTGATACGGTGGTACAGTGGGGATTCCTCGCAATCATCATCATCTTCCAGCCGGAGATCCGGTCTTTATTGGAAAAACTGGGGAAATCCAGCGTCTTCAGCCGCATTTCTTCCCTGGACGGCAACGAAAGGGAGAAACTGGTCGACGAACTGGTGGATGCCAGCATGACGATGGCCGAACAGCGTGTCGGCGCTTTGATCACAATCGAGCAGTCCCAGTCCTTAAGTGACTACATCAAGACAGGTACGCCGATGAACTCCATCGTAACGAGCGACCTGTTACAGAGTATCTTTATTACCACCACACCGATCCATGACGGCGCTGTCATCATTCAGGGTGACAGGATCGCCTGTGCTTCGGCGTATTTCTTACCGACGGAGCGGAGTCTGCCGCGCCGGTTCGGTGCCAGACACAGAGCCGCTGTCGGTATCAGTGAGATCACGGATGCCATCACCATCGTTGTTTCGGAGGAAACAGGTAACGTTTCCATCGCCCAGAACGGCGAGCTGACCAAGATGACGGAAAACTCCTTACGGCAGTTCCTGTTAAAGATGATCTGCCATGAGGATGTGGAACACGGCGACCGCGGTCTGATCAAGAAAGACATTAATAAGGAAGAAGAAGAGAAGATCTACCGTGAACTGATCCAGAAGCGGGCGGAAGACGCCAGCCGTCTGGAAGACAAGGACAACCCGGCAGAAGCGCCACTGGATGACAGCGGTGTCCTTTCCATCTTCCGTAAGAAGAAAACCAAGAGTAAACCTCCGGTAAAAGAAGAGAAGAAACCGGCTGAAGAAGCCCCGGAAGAAAAGGGAGGTGAAACGCATGAGTAACCGTCGGAAAAAAGTGAAAGAAGAAAAGCAGATCGGCGCGGAAGACAAGTTAGAGCTTGCGGCGCGGATTGCCAACTCCGGTAACCGGATCCAGCATACTTATGAGAATATTGAGAGCTCCCTGCTCCGTATTATCCATTGGTTCTCCAACGGGATCGACAAGATCCTCTTTAACCAGAAGTACAGCAAGCTGATTGCGTTCCTTCTGGCAGTGCTGTTGTATTTCCTCGTCAATATCGGTGAATACGATATCGGCGTCACCCAGTCCGGCTACGTGCTGGAAAATATTCCGCTGACAGTCAGCGTGGACGATTCCGTCTACGAAGTCAGCGGCCTGCCTTCCACGGTATCCGCCAGTATCATCGGGGATGTCAGCGATATCTCCATGCTGCGGAATTCCAATACCTATAAAGTGGTAGCGGACTTAACGGGTCTTGGGGAAGGTACCCATGAGGTCGACCTGATCGCCACGGACTTCTCCAGCAAGCTGAGTGTGGCAGTCACACCGAGCCGGGCGGTAGTAACGATCCGGAAGAAGATCACGCGTTCGTTCTCACTGAGTTACGACTATGTCAATTTAAATCAGCTGGATGAAATTTACGTCTTAGGCACACCGACACTGAGCACTTCGGTCGTCAATGTCCGTGCTTCGGAAGACACGTTAAATCAGATTGCCTTCGTCAAGGCACTGATCGATGTTTCCGGCCGGACGGAGAATTTCTCCACGGAAGCCTCACTGGCAGCCTATGACTCCAACGGAAACCGGGTCAATGTTTCCCTGATTCCGTCCGTAGTCAACGTGGAAGTGCCGGTCAGTTCCCCGAACAAGACAGTGGAAGTCGTCGTCAAGCCGGTCGGAGAAGTTCCGAACAACATGGCCATCGATACGATCAACCTGGATCACTCCACGGTAACACTGTACGGACCATTGACGGCATTAAGCACGATCGACGCCATTACGGTGGAAATCGATGCTTCCACATTAACGGAAAACGCCAGTTATACATCACCGATCATGGCGCCGAGCGGAATCAACAAGATGAGCATTCAGCGTGTCGTCATGAGCGTCAGCCTGGGTGAGAGAGTCTCCCGGGTCATCGAAAACGTACCGATTCAGTACAAGAACAACACCAACGGCTACCGGGCCAATGTTCCGGAAGGGGAAACAGCAACCGCTTCCGTCATCGTCTACGGTACCAGAGATAACGTCAATGCCATCAGCGCCAATGACCTGGAAGTTTCCTTCAACATGGCCAACATCACACCTGGTGTTCAGGAAGTCACACTGTCCGTCACCGGCAACAACCCGCTTTTGACATATGAGCTGGAAAAACCGACCATTGTTCTTGAAATCATTGAATAGCAGTAATTGAATGATATTAACAGCAGGCTCAAACCGTACGCAGACATGCCGTTATGGCAGAGGATAATAATGTAACAATACAGGAAAAGGGGCCGAAAAGCCCCTTTTATGTTTTATGGAGGGTGATCATGAAAAAGGTGATTTGCATCGTTGAAGATGAAAAGGACTTAAATGAACTCGTCAAGCGCTATCTGGAAAAGGAAGGGTATGAAGTACGTTCGTATCTGACCTATGATGACGCCTATGCCCACGTGGAAGATGACGATGTGCATTTATGGATTCTGGATATCATGCTGGATGACAAGAGCGGCTTTGACCTCATGGATGAGATCAAGATCCGCACGAAAGACATGCCGGTTATTCTCATGAGCGCCAGAGACAAGGAGTTTGACCGTATCATCGGACTGGAAAAGGGTTCGGAAGACTACATCACCAAGCCGTTCTCCCCGAAGGAGCTGGTCTTACGGGTCAACAACATCATCAAGCGCGTCTACAAGGATGAGGAGATCATGCTGAATGTGGACGGCTATACGATCGATGAGCAGCAGAGAGTCGTTTACAGCAACGGACAGATCGTTCCGCTAACGACCAAGGAATTCGATTTGCTGATCTTCTTTGTGAAGAGCAGAGGCTCCGCGTTCTCCAGAGAGCAGATCCTGGAGAAAGTCTGGGAAGAAAACTATTTCGGCAGCGACCGGGTGGTCGATGACACATTGCGCCGCTTACGGAAGAAACTGCCGGATTTAAGCATCCATACCATTTACGGATTCGGGTACCGCTTAGGATGAAACGCTTTAAAAACTTTGTAAAAGAACTGACACTGACGCAGCAGCTGGTGACGATCATCTTGGTCTCCATCGGCCTTTTCGCTGCGTTTTTATTATTCTATCTGGATAACAGTGTCGACATCTTCGTTCAGAACCAGATGTTTGAGCGGATCAGCAGCACGCAGAACATGATGATCTACAACTACGAGCTGGGAACGGAGCCGTCGATTCTGAACCTGGCCAGAGACAATATGATTGAGCATGCCATCTATGACCGCAAGGTCAGCCGGCTGATCACCGATGAGCGCTTTTCGGACAATAACGAGGAACTGCTGAACCGCATCATGGCCAATGCCATGATGCAGCCGGAGCAGACTCGCAATTACGTTTTCCATGCGGACGATACGGAATATCTCTATACCATCACCAAGATCAGTGAGGATTCTCTATTGATCTCCGTGATCTCCAACCTTTACCGGGAGGAATTCCAGAATGCCTTAATGAACCAGGTCATCTACATCATGATCATTGCCACGGGTATGATCTTCCTATTGATGTCCAGCTGGGTCGCCTATCTGATTAATTCGCTGGGACAATTGACTGCCTATACCGAAAAGGTGAAAAAGGGAGAGGATGCCGAGCTGGAGATCGACCGGAAGGATGAGATCGGTACGCTGGCGACGTCGCTCGTAGAGATGAATGAGGAACTGCAGCGGCAGCAGCGAATCAAGGAAGAGCTGGTGCAGAACATCTCCCATGACTTAAAGACACCGATTGCGACCATCAAGTCCTATGCGGAAAGCATCAAGGACGGCATCTATCCGTACGACTCCCTGGAGAAGAGTGTCGACGTGATCATTGAGCACTCCGAGCGGCTGGAAAACAAGGTGCAGAATTTGTTGCTGCTGAACCGGGTGGGGTATCTTGTGACCAATGAGAACACCCAGAATTCCAATCTGAAGGAAGTCATCGACAAGACGCTCTTATCCATCAAGGTCATCCGTCCGGAAGTGGAGATCATTGCCAATCTGCAGGATGCCGTATATTACGGGGATGAGGAACCGTGGCGGGTTGTGATCGAAAACCTTCTGGATAACGCCTTACGCTACGCCAAGAGCAAGATCATAATCACGCTGAATGAGAAGTCGCTCTCCGTGGAAAATGACGGACCGTTCTTAAGCAACGACCGCATCGAGAAGCTTTTCAAGCCGTATGAGAAGGGAACCGACGGCAAGTTTGGTTTGGGCCTCTCCATCGTCTACAAGGTGGTGACGGCATATGAGTGTGAGATCTATGCCTACAACTCCCATGACGGTGTCGTCTTCAAGATCACCAAGAAGTACGAGAACGAACGACCGGATGCGGAAAAGAAACCGGTACGGAAGTCCGCTAAGAAAAACACGAAAATGAAAGGGAACAAAAAGTGAGTCCGGGACTCACTTTTTTCACAATCTGTTTTCTATTAATATAAAAAAAGGTACAATAAAAGTGACTTAGGGTAAATATATCATGAAACGGTTACGACGTCTTTTCCAACATGTTATCATTCTGGTTTTCAGCGTTCTTTTCCTTCTGTCCGGAGTAACGTATCATACCGAAGCGGAAGAGGAAAACGTGGAAACCATTCATTCCACGTTCTTTGTGGTCACGGCGCAGGAATACCATACCATGGACGTCCGTTTCAGCGCGGACTGGTTCAAACAGGATTCCCGCATCTATTCCCATGATCTGGCCAAACTGTCGCTAGGTCTGACAACCTCGGCCTTCCGTCCCAGCAAGAAGTTCTGGGGCGACTACAAGAGCCCGGATGAAAACCTCTGTTCATTCTTAACGGAAGCGCACTTTGAAGATCTCAGAAGCGATGACTACGACAAGGATCCGAGCATGTACACCGTTTCCACGGTCATGGGACACCAGAAGATCGGGGAAGGGGACGAAGCCTTTGAACTGATTGCGGTCGGCGTCTGCGGACAGGGATATATCGATGAGTGGGAATCCAATTTTACCATCGGCAACGAGCTGATCCATCAGGGCTTCCACAGTTCCAGCGATCTGGTCTTTGACCGGATCTGCGGCTATATTGCGGCCAATCATCTGGAAGGACCTTACAAGGTCTGGATCTCCGGTTTCAGCCGGGCAGCGGCCATTTCCAATCTGACTGCCGCGAAACTCACGGATTCCAATCTGTTCCGGGAAGAGAATGTCTTTGCCTATACCTTTGCGACACCGCGGACCGTACGCGATCCGAATGCCGCAAGATATACCAATATCTTCAATATCGTCGGGAAGGCGGACCCGGTTCCGTGCGTCCCGTTTGCCGAATGGGGTTATGACCGCTACGGAATCACGCTGTATCTGCCGGTTATGGAGACGGACAGCGACTTTGATCTGAAGCGGGAGAAAGCCGATGAGATCTACAAGAATCTGACCGGGATCGACTACTGGTACAACCGGGAGGCCAACAGCCTGTTAAAGATGGTGATGGCGTATCTCTTGGAACTCTGCCCGACGGCACAGGTCTACACGGAGCACTTCCAGGATAAGATCATCAGGATCTGGGAAAAACGCGATCCGGTGACCATTCTTTCCAACCTGCTGGATATCGCCAATGACCCGATCGTCATCAATGAGAAAAATGAGAGCGAAGCGAACGCTCTTCTAAACTATCTGGTCCTGATTATAAGAGACTTCACCAACCAGCGGACGGTTTTCCGCCGGTGGAACCATTCCGCGAGCCTGGTTGCCAACATCATGCAGGCCCATACGCCGGAGCTCTACATTTCCTGGGTTTACTCCACGGACAGCGGAGAGACGCTTTACAATACCTCTTCGCGCTACACCATGGTCTACGTGGATTCGCCGCTGGCAGTTACCCTGTACCGTGACGGGGAAAAACTGGAAACACTGCCGGGAATCATGAAATACGACTATGTGAGTAAGGAGCGGATCGAGCTGATTCCGAAGGATCAGCGGGTCGTTCCGGAAGACTACCGTTATCTGGACTATACGGATGATTTCATCATGGTACTGATTCCGCATGACAGGGAATATCAGTTTGTGGTGGAAGCTGCCGATGTCAGGGAAGGAATTTGCTTCATGCAGTTTGACTATTCCGTCGGAAAGCAGACGGCAGACCATATCACCCTGACGTTCTATGATATTCCGGAGCACGGCAACATGCGCGTCACCTTCACACCGGACAATCAGACATCCATTACTTCGGATACTGAATTCCATGAGGAAGACTTCTATCGGGAAGAGTACGAACTGCAGGTTTCCGACGTGCAGAATCTCATCCGTTCCGATATGTTCGGAATGCGCTGGGCCGATGCGGTCATGCTGATCATCAGCATAACGCTCTTGGTCATCTTCCTGCTTCTGTTCCAGATGACGTATCTGATTGCGCGCTTCCGCTTTAACCGCAGAGTCAAACGCGGCTGGATCCCATCCGGGGTCAAGTTCAATCCGGTCCCGATCCTGTGCGTCTTTACAATCTTTATGTTATTCCTGATTATGGAATTCTACCGCTTCCTTTTGCCGGACAATACGAACATGTTATTGCTGTTTAAAGCCATCATCGGGATTCTGTCCGTGCTGATCGCCTTATCGGGCTATCTGAGAAGAAAGCGTCCGCTCTCGGGCTTCATTATGCTGAGCCTGCTTGTGATGACGGCAGCGGATATCGTCATGACGGAAAGCATTTATGTCGGACCGATTCTCCACAGCATCTCCTATCTGATCTTAAGTTACGCCTTCATGCGGGAAGAGAAGATGGAGAAAAAGCAGATCATTCTCTGGAGCGTGGCCGTTTTGGCCATGGTGGTTGCGGCCATTCTGATCCGCGGCAAATTCGGGGCGCTGCGCATTCTGGCCATCATCTATTCCGCCAGTGCGCTTCTTATGATTGTGAATTCCTTCTCGCAGCAGAGAAGGGTCATGTCGGGCAGCATCCTGCTCTTTATCTCCGGGCTGCTTGTCATGTATAACGAGATTCAGGGCAAGACGTTCTTCAGCCATCTGATCTCGCTTGGCACCTACTACGTGGCCATTGCCCTGCTGGCGTCCTCCTGCACAAGGGTCCCGCTGGCAAAGCTGGTTCCGCAGATGCCGGAAACGGGAGAAATGGAAGTCTGAGGACTGTATCACAAAAACAGATGAAATCTTAATTCCTGCGGCAGAAAAACTGCCGCAGATTATAACTTGCCAAAGTAAAATCCGGTAATTAGGGAGGAAAGAAATTTGGCAGAATAAATAGAGTAATGAGCGGAATATGCTGTCACAGTAAATTCCGCTTTTCATAAAAAAGCTGAAAAAAAGGGATAAAAAAGACTGCTTATAAACATGACAAAAAGGCAGGACTAAATTCCGTTTGTCAAAGTAAAATCCGGTAATGGTTTGTATTATCTGCCTGAAATGGGATATAATGAAGTTACTTTAAAAGAGATGGCTTTAAAGTAACCTGATCAGGGGGGATTTCCCTGATCTTTAATTTTTTCAGAGTATCTTTTCCATACAAGAGAGAGAAAATCGTATAAGGTGTTGATTCAATGGAGTTTCTTCTATAGGCAGCGATATGTGACATCATTATGTCGATCTTTGCCTGATCAAGATGGTTCATACTCGTTCCTTTTGGGATGACTCTGCGGATCAGCGAATGATCTTCCTCAATCGAGCCTTTCTGGTAGGAGGCATAGGAATTACAGAAGAAGACATGCGTCAGTTTTTCTCCGGTGATATGATGATTCTCGATGGACAGCGGATCGATGAACTCGCTGCCGCGATCGGTCAGGATGACTGGAAAGATCTTGGAATAGAGTTCCTTTCCGAACAGATCCTGAAGAGTGATAAAAACCTTACTGACTTCATCAGAAGATTTCGTTTTCAAGAGAAAAGCCAGAGTGAAATGTGCGGCATTGATGTGGATGGTGAGCAGGCACTTTTCTTTTTCGCTTTTCGGACCTTCCACGGTATCGAGTTCCGTAACGGAAGGATAGCCGTTTTCGCTAATGAAACGTATGAAATCCTCATAGCTTCTTCCCTGTCTGATCTTTACTTTATCCTTAGTCAGGTCATACACGTAGCGTTTTCTGGGTTTGAGTTTGACTTTGCGGATCAGATCGATGTTTTGAATGACGGTCTGACCTTTGTCTACAAGGCGGTATATACTTCTTAGGGAATAGCCGATGTCGGGATTACTTGTGACGATATGATAGATTGACTGCCCCTTATCAGCACCCTGCTTCAAGGCGGCATCCAGCTTTATCTTTTCTTCCAGAGTGATATCGAGTCCGCTTCTTGATTCGCTGAGTAAGGCTTTGTATTCCTCTTGAGCTTTCACGGCGTCATAGTCGGCATATTCTTTGAATCGGCATCTTCTCTTATCGCAGCCATTACAGACAAAGGGGAACCGATCAAGTTTCGGACACTTTTGAAGATAGTCCGGGGTTTTATTAAATCTGACCCTTTTATTCTCC
>ODAI012399452.1_pt1 | contig 11551 bp, 11 predicted proteins | sample 1539321 | NCBI WGS metagenome assembly ODAI01 (sample SAMN02144231, study PRJEB22623) | gut metagenome | biome: sheep rumen | host: Ovis aries | place: New Zealand
CCGTCCGGGCTTTTTAAGCTGTGGACGGGTTTTTCTGACGGTTTGGAATGTAAACAAAAAGCCATATGCATATGACTCACATCACCTGCAGAAGATAAACCCATGCCGGCAATAAGATAATTGATCCAAGCGTTGTCAGCACAACAACCTTTGAGGCAAAGGCGACATCCGCTTTATATTGTTCCGCAAGCACGGAAGTTGTGCTGCCCGCCGGCATCGCCGCAAGAAGCACGGAAAGACCGGTGATGAATGCAGCCACATTGAGAATGCGGCATACCAGCAATACCGCAGCCGGAATCAGAATCAGTCTGAGCAGGGAGAACAATAAGGTATCCTTGCTGATCATGCCCTCAAATCCGGTTTCAGCCAACACCATTCCCAGGAATAACATAATCAGCGGTGTGGAACATCTGCCAAGGGAAGTCAGGGTGCGGTCAATTGCGGAAGGAAGCGTGATTCCCGAAATCATCAGCACCAGTCCGATGATGACCGCGATGATGCATGGATGGGTGATAATCTTGATCAGCTTTGACCTGAAATCCGACTTTCCTTCGAAATAGGAGATACCTGCTGTCCACATGACAATGCGCAGAGGGATCAGATAGATCTGCCCGTAAAGCAGTCCCATTTCGCCATATACGCCTTCTGCCACCGCGTTGCCTAAGAATCCTGCATTGGAACAGACCGTCGCGTACTGCAGCACCGGCTTCTGTTCCTTTTTCATTCTGTTGAAAAGGGTTGAAGCCAGAATGGTGCAGAAGATCTGGATGCCGATGGAGACCAGCAGCACAATCATGAAGTCTTTCATCAGATCCGCATTCAGTTCGGTCTGGAATGATTTGACGATATTGCATGGTAACAGAAGATTCACCACCGCTTTGGAGAATACGCTTCTGTCTTTGGGATTCAGGATCTTTGCCTTGCACAGCAGCCAGCCGGCAGTCATTTCGGCAAACATCATAAACTGCAATATGAACAGCTCTTTAAAATTCATATCCGGTCCCTCTTTCCTTTTGTTGCCGGTTTCTATCTTATCTGTAATTCTGATTCTTTCAACTGTTACGCATGTCTCCCGTTAACCGATTCAAAAAAAGAACTTCCCGTATGAGAAGTTCCTGTTGGGATTATTCAAGAATCACAAGCCGTCCTTCCACATGAGCATCCAGTCCCTGGTGGAGGGTCATATATTCCTCGACGATATTGTTCACGGATGTGATGACAATGCGCGGATGGCGGTTCTGTGTCACTTCACTTAACGGAACGCCGAAGAATTCATCGAAGTTGATAAAGTGATAGTGCTGCATGGCAATCTTCAGATGCATGTCATCGGTGATATCCTCACCGTTGAATTTAAACTCAAGCAGCTCATGGGTGCTCTTTCTGTATACAATTCGGACACCTTTTGAGAATTGATAGAACTCCGTATGCCCCTGCCAGGCTTCATCCCTGAGAATATGGAGAACCATTCTTCGGAACTGTGCGCCGGTAACTTCCAGCATGTGAACCACATCGTCAAACGGTGTGTTTTCCAGCATGTCCGCATATTCCACGATCGGTCCGAGTTCCTCTTTGCGGATGGCTCCTGAGCCGAACAGCATGATGTCAAAGGAGCTGTCATCCTGCATCATATCGGCATACAGATTGCCCAGTTCCGTCTCCTGGGTGCGGGATGGATGGGTGAGCTTTCTGGCAAGGCGGGTCACGATGCGTCTGTATTTGAAATCTGATTCTTCCCGGTAAAGGTTCAGAACATCCTCGATCGCCGGGTCTTTTTCACAGGTCTCATCATTCAGAGGAATGCAGTTCCATTTCCATTCATGAATTTCACGCTTCTGTTCATCATACAGAATATCAAAGCGTCCGATCTGCTTTGTGCCGTAAGAGGCCTGCACAATGGGAATGCCGTTGATGATTTCCGGCTGTTCCATGGATGTATGGGAATGACCGCCGATGATCATGTTCACACCCCAGCGCGGATCGAGCAGCTGTGCCAGTCTGCGGTCATCCTCGATGCCGATGTGGGTTAACAGAATGGTCATATCGGTGGAAGTGGTGCGGTAGTTGTCACAGATGACTCCGACCTCTCTGGCGGCATCCTCCACATCGATGAGCATGCCGATGATCTTTTCGGTTTTGGTGGAGGCCAGAACCTCTTTGGTCAGGATGCCGATGAACAGAATCCGCATGCCGTCAATCTCGATATTGACATAAGGCGTGAACAGACGGGTATTGTTCATCGTCACAAACATGTTGGAACAGACAATCGGGAAACGGGCGCACTTCTCCAGAAACAGCAGATGCGCGATTCCGTAATCCACTTCATGATTGCCCGGGCATGCCACATCGGGCGAAAGCAGATTGACCAGATCAATGGTCGAAAGACCCATATAATCTGAATCAATGACCGATCCTCTGAACATGTCGCCGGCAATTGCGAAGATTGTGTTCTTCTCCTCTTTGCGGACCTTTTCCACATATCCGCCAAGGCGCGAAATGCCGCCGCTCATGATGCCGTCTGATTCACTTTCGAAAAAGTCACCATGCATATCATTTGAATGCAGCAATGTCAGCTTTTTCATAGGGTATGTCCTTTCTGCCGTCAAACTCCGGCGGTTAGATGGATATATTTCTGTAGTTTTTTCAGGCTTCTCCCTGTGGTTCTGTGAACAGGCTGATCACCCAGTCACTGTTGATGCGCGGGAAGGTGACATTGTCCGCCTCATAGCGGTCGCTCTGCGCTTTGACTTCTTCTTCCAAAGGTCCGGTGGGGATCAGGAATGAGAGCCCTTTGTCATCGGTGCGCACATTGATCTTCATGACACCGTTATCGGTTCTCTGATATTCCACCGAAGTCACTTCGGCAGGATTGCCCTGGCGGTTGTCGATGAATTCAATGAAGCTGTCATATTTGGCAAGCTCAACGACGATGTCACTGACGCCGTCCTCAAAGATCTGAATCTTCTCTGTGAATTCCTGCAGTGTGCCGCATCTTCTCAGCGTATAGCCCTGCTCATCCAGCGGCTTTGCAAGTCTGTAAAGATCTCCGGAAACCTCCTGACTGCTTAACCAGAGAACAAATTTCCGGGACGGATCGGAATATACCAGCGGATTCTGGATCATGAAATCCGTCTTGCAGTGGGGACAGGAATGACGGAACAGATCGCCGCTGATGCAGCGCTCTTTCAGTTCCGGATCATTGTCCGCATTGACACTGTCATAGACAGTGATTGTGAACTCTCTTCCGCAATACGGGCATTTGTAACTGACTTCATGTGATGTGCTCATAATTCCTCCGCTTAGTTTCTGAGTCTGATGCCGTGAAAAGTGATGCCGTAACGGTTCATCTCATTGATGAGCCTGTCTCTTTCCTGAATCTCATCACTGGAAAGATTGTCTCCCGCATACATGGCATAGAGATGGCATTCGCCGTCATAAATATACGGAAGTGTGTAAAGCGGTTCATCCATATGGATGCCGATATCCGTTTCCGGCTCATCCTCCATGGAGGTGACAAGGAACGGTCCCTTGACACCGATGATACGGACATCGAATTCCTGGATGGTCTGGTCAATGAGAATGCCTGCCAGAACGATATCGGGATAGGCCGCATCTCTTAACAGGCCAAGTCTCGGGTCAAGTCTTGTCTTGAGAAAGTCCTCATCAAAGCCGCTGTCCATCTCACCGAGAAACGGCGCGTTTTTCGCGATCATCTGGAAATCCGGATCAACGATTCTGGCTTCTTTTTCAAACACCTGGTCAATCGTAAAATAACCGAGCATTTCTTTGTTTTCAAGTCCCCTTGTGCAGGTGCTCCAGTCCGGACCGATGGAAAGCACATTGAATTCCAGCAGACCGTCCCTGGCGCAATAGGATGAACATAAGGCATAGCAGTCATCATCGTGCACATCGAACGTATCTTTCAATTGATCGGTCAGCTCATCCGCCTCAATGGTGATGAACTGATGATAGTAATCGGTAAATCTGTATTCTTCGAGTCTCATGGAATGATCCTCCCTTTAACAAAAAAGCAGGTTCTCATGAAGGGAACCTGCGTAAAACCCACTGTCAGACGGGTCAGTCTCTCCGGTTGCCGAGAATCCTCAGAATGTAGAGGAAGATATTGATGAAGTCCAGATAGAGCTGGAATGCGGAGTAGACTGCGAGGTTTGCTCTGATTGTATCACCATCGCCCGTTCCGTAGTAGAAATGTTTGATCTTCTGCATGTCAAATGCGGTAAGTGCAAGGAAGATCAGGAGGCCTGCATAACCGATAAACAGGCTGTTTCTGAGCATCGGAACAAACATGGAGACAACTGTCATGATGACCAAGGCAAGCAGTGCGCCGAAGAGAAGTCCGGTGAACTTTGTCAGGTCAACATTGGTTGTGTAGCCGATCACCGCGCAGCATACAAACAGCACGGCCGCAAACAGGAATGCGGTGAAGACAGTGCTGATGCCGTATGTCATGGGCAGGAAGCTGAATGTGAGTCCTGTCAGAACGGAGTATGCCATGAACAGGCCTGTGCATGTGCCGGTTGAGAAACGGGTGATTCCCGCGCTCATGGCAATTGCGCATCCGAGTTCTGCCACCAGCAGAATAATTGCGATCATCGGTGAACCGACGAGAAGCTTATAGACGATTCCCTGGTTCATGAAGGAGAAGAAGCCGAACAGTGCAACGGCAGTTGTGACACCCAGGCCTGCGGCCATCAGCACAAACACCTTGCGAATATATTGATTCAGTGTCATTCCGCTGCCATATGCGTAAGCGGCATTGGGACGGTTATATTCACTCATAATCATTACCACCTTTCTTGTATCACGATATCATTCTATCGCTTATCTTTATCATAATCACATTTGACCCAAAGTCAAATCATTAACATTCTCGGTAATTTCCGCTGCCGGAGCCATCCATTCTGCGACTTTTTGCGTCAGTGCGTCCGATTTGTAAACAATCGCCTTGTCGATATTTCCGCTGCGGTTTTTCAGCTGAAGCACCGCCTGCTTCGCTTTGGGGTTGTTGGAAACCAGGCTGATCTCCTCAAGCATATCCTTTGTCCAGAATCTGTATCTGTTCTTATTTCCGACCGCCAGCCATGTGTTTCCGAATGCGGTGTCCTTTGAGACAGAACGGATCACATCATTGTCAATCGGTCCGCTGATCCTTTCGAGCGATTCAACTCTCTTTGAAACCGCCCTGCTTCTGCGCAGGCTGAACAGCAGGAACAGAAGGACACAGATTGCACAGATACCGAGTGTGTCAGCCATCGGCACAATGAAACCCGGATTCAGTCTGAGAAACATGAGGAACAGACTGACGAGCAGACTGATGATTCCGCCGGTGATCAATCCCTTTCCGGCGGCCTCCTGCATGATATTCTGTTTGATTGTCTTTACATAGTTCATATTCTGCTCCAATCCATGATCTCGCCGACGATGCGCTCACATTCCTTCTCATCGCTGATGTCAAACCAGTGCACCGGCATCTGATGATTCAGCCATGTGTACTGCCGTTTGGCAAACTGTCTGGAATGTTTCTGAATCTCTTCCTTCACTTCCAGAGCGCTCATATTTCCCCGGAAATATCCGGACCATTCCTTATATCCGATTCCCTTCATGGCCGGGTCATCGAATGTGATGCCCGCCTCAAGAAGAGACGCGATTTCCTGTTCAAGGCCGGCTTCAAACATCATTTCGACCCTGCGGTTGATGCGTTCATAGAGTTTTGAGCGTTCCATGGTGCAGCCAACGATGAATGCGTCATAAAGCATCTCATGTTTCTGGGAGGCTTCAATCTCGCTTTGTTTCATGCCGCTGCGCTCGGCAATGGTCAGACAGCGCAATACTCTTCTGCGGTTGTTGGGATGGATCTTTTCCGCCTGCTTCGGATCGGTTTCCAGAAGTTTTCTGTAAAGCTCCTCATTGCTCAGCTTTTCCAGATGCTCACTGGCAAAGGAGCCTGATTCCTCGTTGAATGTATAGTCATACAGACAGGATTTGAGATAAAGTCCGGTTCCTCCGCAGATGATACTGACACCTTCGGTATGCTCAATGATCCCTCTTGCCATTTTCTGAAAGTCCGCGGCGCTGTAAGGCTCTTTCGGATCGCGGATGTCGATCAGATGATGCACGATTCCTTCTTTTTCTTCTTCCGTGACTTTTCCCGAACCGATATCAAAGCCTTTGTAAACCTGAATGGAATCGCCGCTGATGATTTCCGCATTCAGCTTCTTTGCCATCTGTATGGAAAAGGATGTCTTGCCCACGGCAGTGGGTCCCGCAATCACAAGCACCTTCTTCATCGCAGAAACTCCTTTGTCAGCTCTTTCTCATCCAGAATGACGAAAGTCGGTCTGCCATGAGGGCAGTGATACGGATTCTCGCACAGAGAAAGCTGTCTGACCCCTTCCTTCATCTCATCCATGGTCAGCGAACGGTTAAAACGGATGGAGTGATGGCATGCCATGGTGGCGATCCGTTTCTTCTCCATGCGGGTATATTTGGATTCACGGTCGTTGCGGAACTGATCAATCACATCCTCAAGGAAGGGAATTTCCTCAAGATCCTTCATCCATGCGGGCACACTGCGCACCGCAAGGGTATCCGGGCCGAAGGCTTCAAAGGTGATATGCAGATCAGCGGCGGCCTGATTGATTTCATCCACTCTTACGACAAGGTCGCTGCCGGCATGGATCACAAGCGGAACCAGCGTATCCATCATCACCGGATTGGTATTCAGCTTTTCGCAGTATTCCTCATAGTGAACCCGTTCCTGGGCGGCGTGCTGGTCAATGATGGCCAGACCGTCCTTGACGGCACACAGAATGAACTTCTCATGGAACTGGCCGATCACATCCATATGCGGGAAGGAAGGAGATACCTTCTTTGTCTCATATACCGGTTCAGATTCTTTTACGCTCTCTCCAAGGCCGCGCAGGATTTCCTCATCCTGCTTTGCCTCATTGACGATTGCCTCATAGGTTTTCTCATCCGGTCTGTAAACCGGCGTTTCCTTCACCGGTTCCTTTGGAATTTCAAACTTCGCTTCTTCCGGCGCCTTTACGGTTTCCTCTTTGACGGGTGTCTGCACCGGTTTCTTTGCGGAATATGCCTGTTTTCTTTCCGCCTCCCGGATCAGACTGTCCGTGTCAAAGGAGATCGGTTCATAATACTCCGTTCTTGCGGCGGCAGGCTCAACCTTCGGGGCAAGCGGGGCACCGGCAAGAATTTTACGCACATTGTCACGGATCAGATATTCGAGCTGGATTTCCTTGGACAGTCGCACTTCCCATTTGGAGGGATGCACATTGACGTCAAGGAGTCTCGGATCCATATCGATATTGAGAACACAGATCGGATATCTTCCCTTGACGATGAAATCCTCATATCCGTCCTGGATTGCTTTATACAGTTTATAAGTGCGGACCATACGGCCGTTGAGGAACACGTACATGTTGGAACGTGAGGCACGGGTGATCATCGGTTTGACAATATAGCCGCGCACTTTATAATCGAAATCCTCAAATTCGGCTTTGACCGCGTTTTCCGCCACGGCTCTGCCGCCCGCCTGAAACAGCACTTCCAAAAGGTCGCCCTGTCCGCTGGTACGGAACGCGTCGCGTCCGTCGGAAATCAGATGGAACGAAATCTCCGGATGGGACAGTGCGAAGCGGACAATGACATCCTGGATCAGGGATGCCTCATATGCCGCGGAACGCATGTGTTTCAGTCTGGCCGGAGTGCGGTAGAAAAGACCTTCCACACTGATCTCGGTTCCCTGGTTGCACGGATACGCGCTGACCGATACGGTCTGACCGTATTCAATCACGATTTTCGTGGATTCATTTCCGTCGCTTGTGATCATTGTCAGCTTTGAAACGGAAGCGATGGAAGGAAGCGCCTCACCGCGGAATCCCAGTGTATGAATCGACCAGAGATCGTTCTGTGTTCTGATCTTGGAGGTCGCATGGCGCTTGAAAGCCATCTGCGCATCTTCGGCATCCATACCCGAGCCGTTGTCGCGGATTGTGATTTTCGAGATTCCGCCCTCCTCAATGGAGATGTCGATTCTGGTTGAACCGGCATCAATCGCGTTATCCACAAGTTCTTTTACAACTCCCATCGGCCTCTCCACCACTTCGCCGGCGGCGATCATGTTGGCGGTCTGGGAATCCAGCTGCTGAATTCTTCCCATAGTGATTTCCTTTCAATGTATTATACAATAGATATGACGAAAGAGGATTTATGCGGCTGAAAGAAGAATACAGGGAAGAAACCGTGATCAACCGCTCCAGATTCATCGCCTGTGTGGACAGATGCGATACGGAAGAGGAAGCGCGCAGATATATTGAATACATCCGTAAGGAATATCCGGATGCCACCCATGTGTGCACCGCCTATGTATGCGGGGAAAACAACATGATCCAGCGTTCCAGCGACAACAAGGAGCCCTCCGGAACCGCCGGTGTGCCGATGCTTGAAAGCATCCGCAAAAGCGGACTCTCGGATGTGACCGCATGCGTGGTCAGATATTTCGGCGGCGTCAAACTCGGTGCGGGCGGACTGATCCGCGCCTATTCGGGAGCGGTGGCCGATGCCCTTGCCCATGCGAAAAAGACAATCGATGTGCCGTATGATGAATGGAAAATCACCTATCCCTATGATATGTCCGGAACCCTTGAAAACTGGCTGAGAAGGAATACGGATATCATTTCCCAGGAATACGATGAACAGGTCACCTGTATCATCCAGACTGAGAGAAAGGACATTCCCGATGTTGTCAGGGATTATTCCAGAGGAACCATACAGCCTGAATTCATCCGCACTCTCATGCGTGAAAAGGATGTAGAAAATGAGCAGTGATCTGCTCATTCTTTTCTTATAAACAGCAGATCCATATCCGTGCCGCCCTCAATGCCCGGGACGGTTCCGGATGATGTGTACTGCCAGATGGAGAATTCATACGGATATCTCGGATACGGTCCGTATTCCGCCACCCAGATCTCAAATTCCTGGATGTATTCTGTCACGAACAATTCCTCAAACAGCATTGTGCTGTTGTAAATCATCGGTGTGTAGCCGGCATTCTGGACTCTGTGCAGGAATGTCACGGCGCACTCCGTTTTTTCTTCTTTGGTTAAGGAAAGGATTCTGCCGTTCGGTCCGGTGTCCGATTCCTCCATGTCAAAGACAACCGGCAGATCAAGTTCATAGTTTTCAATCTGTTTCAGGGTGAAATCGGCTTCCTCCCTCGCCTCTTCGGGACTGATAGCCTGGGAGTAGAAGTAAACGCCGACTTTGATGCCGACCCGCTTGGCTTCCTGCATGTTGCGGTCAAAGTATTCATCCTTGTGCACATAGCCGTACTGATAGCCGCGGTATCCGCATCGGATCATTGCAAATTCCACGCCGGAGGCTTTGACGGCATCCCAATCAATCACTTCCTGATGGGCTGAGACATCGATTCCCTGGATGGAATACCATTGATCGTCCTCATAATATGCATAATCACCGTCCCAGCTCAGATTGTTCCAGTCGAACACATTGGACACATACGGGGTTTCGATCATCCGCTCCTCTTCTTCATGGATGGCGATCTCCTGTTCCCGCAGCTTCAGTCCCAGCGCGGTCAGGGCAATCAGAAGAATGGAGAGGAAGATGCTTAACGCAATCGGAATCCCGTTTGAACTGCGATGACGTTTTCTGTAATTTCCTGCCATATTTCAAGTTTAACAGAAAAAATCCGCTTCTTCCTTTAAAGCGGATTTAAGATTCAGTAAGGCTGGAAGCCGTTCATGACGGCCCAGGAAAGAGAGCTTAAGGCACAGGCCGCAATGATCGCGAACATAGCCGCAAAATACATTGCCTTGAGCCAGCGGTTCATGCCGGATGTGTAGCGCTCCATGGAATAGATGTAAACCATGATCGCCGCCGCCAGCAGGAACAGCCTTAACATGATCACAAACGCGTTGAGTCCGAAGAGAGCGAAGACTCCCGAAAGAGCGGTCAGAACCGCAGGCACACACTGCACCTGGGCGGTTTCACTGAATGCCTTCTTCAGATCGAAATTCTTTCTTTGCGCAAGATAGAGAATCACGAAGGTGGCGGCCCAGAGAATCAGCGCTGCCAGCAGGCCATAGCGGAAGCCGAAGGAAATCCAGCTGCCGCACAAGGCGATCAATGCCGCGCCAAGGGCGCCATAGACACTCAGTTCATTTTCCCTGAACGGATCTTTCATGATGGAAAGAAGCGGAAGGAAATCCTCTTTTGAAATATTGACTGTTTTTTCTCTTATTTTCGCTGCCTGTTCCTGGACAAATCCGGTCGGATTGCCGCTTTCCTCAAGATGCGCACCACAATAGCCGCAGAACACACTTTCATCAGGCAGTTCTTTTCCGCAGTTTTTACAGAACATAAATACTCCTTTTAATCACGCCATTATTTTATCACCATATGGAAAAGTTCACGCATAACAAACTGCATCCGGATTGTTTAATGATATAATCGCCTCATGAACAAAACGCTTAAATCCGTGATATATTCACTCATTGCCGCGGTTTTCGTCATCGGCGCAATCAGCGGTTATTTCATCTGGGACCACGCAAGAAAAGAAGCCTCGCTGAACGAGACTCTTGAAACACTGACACTGAAAGCGGATGAAAGTCTGCTGGATATCGAGTACGGTGATTCCTTTGATCCGGCTTCCGTGATCACAAGCCACGAAGGGGACATGAAAATCAGCGGCACTGTGGATCCGAAGACACCCGGCGATCAGACATTCACCGTAACCTTAAGCAAAGAGGACCGGTTTCATCAGACCGCAAATAAGGATTTCACCTTCACTGCCCATGTGAAGGATACGAAAAAACCGGAAATCAGATTCACCGAAGAAAGCTTTGTATTTGAAACCGGCAGCACATTTACCGCCGCGGCCAACGTGGAATCGGTCAGCGATCCGGTGGATGGTGAGCTGGAACAGGCTGAGACACTGGACAAAGGAAAATGGATCATCGAGGATGATCTTGTGCTGGATCAGGCGGGTGAATATACGGGTACCGTCAAAGCAATGGACAGAAACGGAAATGAATCATCCGCATCATATACTGTCACGATCACCGATCCCGTTCCCGATTTCGGTCTGATCGCAGGCAGCCCGGAATATCCTTATTACATCCGGATCAACCGCGCGCTCAATACCGTGACCGTCTATGCCCTGGATGATGACAATTATTATACGATTCCGTATATGGCATTTGTCTGTTCCACCGGTGATGCCACACCGCTGGGCACTTACAACACAACCGCAAAATACAGATGGCTTTCGCTGTTCGGCAATGTATACGGTCAGTATGCGACCAGAATCGTCGGTCACATTCTGTTCCATTCGGTTCCTTATTTCACACAGGATCCGGCCGATCTGGAATATGAGGAATATAACAAGCTCGGCACCGCCGCATCGATGGGATGCATCAGACTGTGTGTCCGGGATGTCTTATGGATTTATGAGAACTGCCCGGCTGGCACAGCGGTTGAACTCTATGATGATTAC
>ODAI010264615.1_pt1 | contig 11550 bp, 8 predicted proteins | sample 1539321 | NCBI WGS metagenome assembly ODAI01 (sample SAMN02144231, study PRJEB22623) | gut metagenome | biome: sheep rumen | host: Ovis aries | place: New Zealand
CCTTCTTAATAATCTCTTTGATTTCCCATCCTGAACCTTTTTCCGGCATATAATATTGTTCCCTGATAAGGCGTGCGCGGGTTTCCTTTAACTCATCTTCACCGGCCATAAGTTTATCTAAGCGAGTTCGAAGCTCTTCCGGTGTTTTTACCCAGTAAAAACCTTTTGATATAGCTTCGGCAAATTCGTTAAGATGAGTTTCATCATAAGTAAATATGAGTGGCTTGCCGGTCATAAAATACTCCGGTATGATTGAAGACTCATCTGTTATAAGTACATCAGAAGAATAAAAGCTCTCAAGATAACCCTTCTTTTTATCGATAGACATAGATTTACTTTCTTCAAATCTTTTTGTGTATGAATCTATCTCTTCCTTTGTCATGATACCGCGGCTTAAAAATTCAAGTTCAGCCTGCGGATGTGGTCTGTACAAAAGCTCCATGCCTTCGTTTTCTTCTATATAATCGGGGAGAGCATCCTTAAATGTAAAGTAAGTACAGTTGCCTTCTTCGGTATTCCATCTTGGTGTCCACATAACCCTGAAACGTTTTTCATCCCCACTGTATATCCAGTTATCGCTTTCACAGCCTATATATTCTTTTGCCTCATCAAGCTTCGGATAGCCGGTGAGTATAACTCTTTCTTTTTTGTGAACCTCATTGTCTTCTACCCTGTCTACGTAAAATTTACGCATCTCTTCAAATTCCGCAAAATGAAAATACGTGTTTTTCAAAAATCTAACCGGAAATGACTCTTCTGCAATTTCGCCATTCATAAACGGCATACCATAGTGCACATAACATATTTTAGCATATGTTGCCACACGATTGCTCTGATAAGCAAGAGGTCTGCATATATCATATGGTGTCTGGAAAAATACATAGTCCGGATTTACCTTTCTTAAATCAAACCATTTACCGGACTGCTCATCATATCCTTTGATAACCAGACAAGTTCTCTTTTCCCCGGCATTCTTATCATTAGAATTATCGCGACCGTAAGTTTCATTAAAATACTCATATGCGCCTTCCCACACATACTGTTCATGCGCATATCCTTTACCCGGGAGTTCTTTTTTATTGGGTATGGTTACAATCGCCACATTGAAACGCTTGTCCTTTATACACTCCTCGCATACTGATTTAAGCGCACCCCATATAGCAGGTCTGTGCACTACAAATATCACATTTATTTTCTTTTTTTCTTTTCTTTCCAGTCTTCTTTCTTCAATCTTTTCCTGCGACTTAGGCAGTTTTTTATCCATCATATAATTGACTGTTCTTAACCTTGCTCCGTTCAGCAAAAGTGAAAGTTTCATGCCACAATCTCCTATTCTTGTAATTCATTGTTAAGAGGAATTTCTCATTGTTACATTTTTTGATACACATACGTGTACTATTTGCTTAACGCCATGCTCAGCATAAAAAATATAACGATAAGAATCATGCCTCTGTCAGACCAAAATGTACACTACAGGTACTTCTTAAGTACAACTCTGCCCACCTTGATAAATACATATTCTACAAGATTAGCCATAAGCCATGCGGTCATTCTGAATCGTTTTACCTTGCTGTGTTTTTTATAATTGAGCCAGTGTTTGGTCCATGACATCCTGCACTCTTCTATCTGAGGATAATACTTGTCATATATTTCCTTTGTAACTTCCTCATTGTGAAGCCACACATAAAGTATCGGATAAAGATGTCTTTTTAAGCTTTCTTTTTTAAAGCTTTTATCTATCGTAAGTTCAAGGTCTATGTCCATAAGATTTACAATGTTTCTATCCATATCGCTCATGGTATTCCACGAAGAATTTTCAAGCTGTCTGTAACATACCATAGTGTCAGGGATATAGAGTATATCGCCTTTGGTAAGAAGGCAAAATGTTATTATATTGTCATCATAATGCGCACCCGGTATGCTGTCAGGGAAATATCCGTTATATATATTTCTAAACATTATCGAATCACTGTGAAGATACATACCATACTTCCAATAATCCTTTGCTTTTATAACCGCCATATCTTTTTTTTGATTGATTGGTATTTTATTATCTTCATCATAATATGTCCATACATTGTGACCACATGCGATACAATTTTTATACTCATCCGATTCCAAAAGCTTTATCTGCTTATCAAGCTTTCTTTCATCGACATAAAAATCGTCTCCGTCAAGAAATATAAGGTATTCGCCTTTTGCATGATTGATAAGATTTATCCTGTTTCGGGATGCTCTTTCGATACGGTCGTACTTCTTATCCTGCTCTCTATCCATAACATAATATCTTATGATATCAGGATACCTTTCCTGATACTTTTTTACTATTTCAACAGTCTTGTCAGACGAACCATCGTCTCCCACAAGCACCTCATATATATAATCCGTTTTCTGATTCAAAACACTGTCCAAAGTTTCAGCGACATATTTTTCAAGATTATAGGTTGTAATCAGAACACTCAATTTAATATCTCTCATATAAAAACTCCTTCACAGGTTACTTTAGTCACTTTACTTCATAATTCCTGTTTTTACTTCATAATTCCTGTTTTTCCTTCATAAGCCCTGCTTTTTCTTCATAATTCCTACTTTTCCTTCATAAGCTTAAACTTTTCCAAGATAAGATTTCGTTTGATAAATGCAATCGCTAAAACTATAGCCGCGATGATGTATCTTATAACAACCTTGTCATATACCAGATTGACGGTAAGCGTAACCGCGAGCATTACCGAAGATAAAATCAGTATAAATTTTTTATCATATATCTCTTTTATGTTAAGCGTTTTTTTGCAGATATATCTGTAAAATATAAAATGTCCCACAGCATAAAAGAAATAGCAAAAAAGTGTTGTATAGCCTGCGGCATGATATCCGTATATAGGTATAAAATATGCATTAAGACCTACATTTAAGGCTGCTGCCGTAACAGATGCTATCATTACAAAAATATTTTTACCGTAAAAAAATTCCACAGTCGAAAAAAGGTCATACAAAAACATAAAAAATATGCTCAACGCTATAGGCGGTATGCAATAAACCGCATCGGCATACTTATTGCCTGCAAAAAGATATATAATCTCCGGCACAAACATCATCAAAAGGAAGATGCATCCCGATATCAGGATAAGCAGGATATTTCCCATCTTTTTTATCGCCTCATAATTATTCTTTTTAAGCTGTTCATAGCTCCACGGAAGATACGAAGCACTTATGGCAGACATAACAAGCTGCATAATAAGAACTATACTATATGCTATCGTATAATTGGCAGTTGCTGCATCACTTTCAAGATTGGAGATCATAATCCTGTCTGATTGGGTAAGTATCATTTCAGACAGATAATGCGGTATAAGAGGTATGTTAAATGCCAATGCATATTTCCAAAACTTCGGCACCACAAGTTTCTTTCCTTTTGCGAACTGATAACCGTAAAAGAAACCGCCAAATAAAACATTTACAGCGATAGTCGATACAATCTTGGCCATGGCTTTGTCTTCACTTAACAAAACTGCAACAACACCCACGCTGATATTTAATACCGACATCAAAAGAGTCATTCGGCCCGCCCTTTTATATTCAAATTCCTATCTCCGCCTGCCACTCCAAAAAAGAAGTGCCGGATAACAAAGCAAATCCAAAAACAACATGATTACCAGTTCAGTGGACATTTTAAGCACGTGGTTGCACCAGTTTCTGGCAAGCAGGTAGAATATAAAATACGAACAGGTAATGAGAGTATACAGACACTGCATACTCGAAACATACCTGTCTCTGGTCTTTGCATCATCATACCTAACCATAGCATTGTTAAACACGCCATAAGAAAGATTAACAGATGTAAATATTATAAGAATACTTCTCCACGAATTGTAAGTATTGGTTATTCCAAACTCATCCGGTTCCATAATTCTGGTAAAAATCGGGGTCGAAAGAACGCTAAGTCCCATCTGCAATATGTTGCAAAACAAAAACCAGATAGAAGCCTTGGCGGGAGTCGACATATTTTTATATATATTTAATAATCCGGAAATTTTCTTCTTCATAACTACTCCAAAATCTAAGGCTCTACTTCCAGGAATTAATCACATCTATAACATACCCTGCTTCATCGTCAGTCATACCATAATACATAGGTATACTGAGTTCTGTACGTGATATCTCTTCTGCTATAGGATAAGCTCCTTCCGGGATATTTAAATCGGCATAAGCACCTTGCATATGCATAGGAATCGGATAGTGTTTGTTGGTTCCTATCCCCTTGTCATTTAAATATTTTTCAAGTTCATCTCGCCTGTCGCATCTTATACCAAATATATGATATACATGTGTCATATCCGGTTCGGTAACAGGAGTTATAACTTTTTCATTGTCTATGCCGTCTATATACATCTTAGCAATCTCATTTCTTCTTTTGTTCCACCTATCAAGCTCATGAAGCTTAACTCTTAACATCGCCGCCTGAACCTCATCAAGTCGGGAATTATTGCCCTTATATATATGGTGATATTTATAATCCGAGCCGTAATTGCCAAGCGCCCTGCACATATCCGCAAGTTCCTTGTCACTTGTAACTATAGCACCACTATCGCCTAATGCGCCGAGATTTTTGCCGGGATAAAAGCTAAAACCTGCAGCATCTCCGAGATTACCTGTTTTAACTCCTTTATAAGTTGCGCCATGCGCCTGTGCAGAATCCTCTATAAGTTTTAAATTATTTTTTTCAGCTACCTTTTTAATCTCATCCATACGGGCAGGCTGACCATAAAGATGAACAGCCATAATAGCCTTGGTTTTATCTGTAACTGCATCTTCTATAAGTGCAGGATTGATGTTAAATGTTTCGATGAAAGGTTCAACAAAAACAGGCTTTGCACCGGTATATGAAACCGCGAGAGCAGTTGCTATATAAGTATTGGACGGAACTATAACTTCATCTCCCTCACCTATACCATATGCACGAAGTATGAGATAAAGAGCATCCAGTCCATTGCCGCAGCCTACGCAATAATCGGCACCACAGTAGGCAGCAAACTCCTTTTCAAACTCCTCGCATTCCTTACCCTGTATAAACCAGTTATTGTCATAAACCCGCTTAAATGCATCAAGCATCTTGTATTCAATTTCTTTATGCATTACCTCAAAAGATACAAAAGGAATTTTCATCATAATCCATCTCCCTGTTTTTTATTTGTCTCGTTTTTTATACGTCACCCGGCAAAATCTATTATAGTATAATCAATTTCACCAAAAGCCACATCTAAAGTTTTGTTATGTCTTTAAAACGATATCCCTCTCCATATAGTCAAGTGTTTTTTTCAGTAAATTCAATACTTTTTTGAGTCCTCATAATGAATGAAGCTACCTTATAGCTTTCTTTCGGAAATCCTCATTATCCAAAAAGCCCTCGCCGCTTGTTTTATCCTTGTGCATACCACACATTCTTTCGATAAATGATATAAGTATATAAAAAACCGCACCCGGATTGACAATCATCCTTAAAGCCGTTCTAAGATAAAGATTTTTAATCTTAAAAAACGGTGCAACTTTTTTTCTCTTTTTAACATACTTATTGTCAGGATGTTCCTTAAAAAGCATTTCAAAGAAATTGTTTACATCCTGTCTTAAAAGTTCTGTAAACCTGCTGTTTCCTCCGGTAGACACTCCTGTATCTGTCTCGTACCAGATAAAATAGCGGTCAAAGAGTTTTATACTCTTACCTTCAAGTGCAGCAAGTACGACAAATATATCCTCTTCATACTTTACATACGGACTTATCTTTTTTAGATAATCCAGATATTGCTCTCTTTTATTGACAAAGGAAGCACCACTTATATTGTCTCCATAGAGCACAAGATTTTTTATGAGTCTTTCACGATTGTTTTTCTTTCTATAAGCCTGTATATCAAACGGGTGGCAGAATTCTGTTTTCCTGAAATCTCCATCTTCAAGCTGATAACCCTGTATAAGTCCAAAGCAGGTATCACAGGGATTCTTCCTAAGAAAGCGGTCAAGATTGCCAAGTGAATTTTCATCATAAAATAAATCTCCGGGACCAAAATCGCGGATATACTCTCCCGAGCAGTGTTCCAACGCTGATATAATATTTTTTACGGTACCCTGATTTTCCTCGTGTGGGACCATAATATATCGGTCAAAATTATATTTCTTAAAATAACCAACTATCTCATCAAAATGATTCTCTTTCGAACCATCATCCGACACAACGATTTCATAGTCTGTAAACTTCTGTTCAAGTATAGACTTAAGCGTAAGCTTAACCTCATCCATATCCACATTATATGTTAGTAAAATAATAGAAAATCTCATCATAAACCTCTTATTAAAATCCAATCTTAAATCCTACAATAAACTAACTATTAAAATTCAATCTCAAATCCTACAATAAACTAACTATTAAAATTCAATCTCAAATCCCGCAATAAACTAACTATTAAAATTCAATCTCAAATCCCACAATAAACCTATTGCTATAATCCGGGCTAAATTTTAATCCCAATTATATAACTATCATCTGTCATATAAAGCTTTGATCCAACTCTATAAACTTATTTTCTTCGCCGGATTTCCGAATACATGCCTGCCCGGTTTTACATTGGTAATAACCACAGAGCCCATTCCAACCATCGCATCCTCACCTATGTCAAGTCGCTGTTTGACCGTAGCATTCATACCGATATATGCACCTTCACCGACATTAACCATACCGGCCAGGGTTGCTCCGCATGTCATCTGCACACCTTTTTTTAAAACATCATCATGACCTATCGAAACATGCGCATCCAGCTTGACATCATCCATGATAACTGTATCAGAGTTAAATCCTTTTTCAATCACAACGTGGCTTCCAAACTCAACATTGTCACCGATTATAACTTTACCAAATGCAGGAATTCTAAACTTCGGCTCGCCGGCATAAAAATAAGGCTCCGTACCTATAACCACATTTTCCGCACAGTGGAAATTATCGCCTATCCGGGCATGACGGATTACAGAACCAAAGAGAATCTCCGCACCATTGCCTATCACTACATCATGGTCTATCAGGCAGCCCCTTTCAATATAAGAATTTTCTCCGATTATAACATTTTCACCCACAGTATATCCTTCAGGAGTAAGTGTATACTTTCTGAGTCTTTCTACTTTCTTTTCTTCCTCAGATACCCTGCATGCAAACTTTCCGTACTCAGTCTGAGCATCCTTACATGAGACAAAACAATTATAAGCTTTAAGCTCATCAGGTATTTCAATAGTATCATCCACAAAAACAAGACAAATTTTATGTCCACTCATATTAAGAAGAAGTCCCTTTACCTTATCTGTCAAAAATAAAACCGTTCCATCTATGGGTCTGCCGATAAAACTGCTTGCGGTGATATCAAAATTATAATTATCATCAATCTCTTTTACATTAAATCTCATATAAATTGTTATCCCTGCCAATATATTTCAAAAACTCATCGTAATCTCTTATATAATCAGCTTCATCATAATACTCAGAAGCAAGCACCATCAAAACTGCATCAGGCGAAAAGTCAAACATCTCTCTCCATGTATCATTGGCTATATAAAGCCCCTCGAAAGGCTTGTCCAAAAGCACTTCTTCTTTCTCGACGCCGTTATCCAGGAGTATCTTGCACGAGCCATGGATACATATCAATATCTGCTCTAATTTTTTATGCGCATGAAATCCTCGCCTTACACCTTCTCCTGTATCATACATATAGTAAACCCTTTTAATTTCAAAAGGTATATCCTTCATCTCTTCAAGAGCAACTAGCTGTCCCCTGTCGTCACCATGTATCTGAAATTGATATTTCTTAATCTCCATATAAAATCCACCTTTCAAAAGCAAGCTGCAAATCAAAGCCTACGCACAATTGGCTCTCAGAAAATAAATCGCTAAACACAGTATAACAAATTCCACACCTAAAAGTATATAGTTAAATATCTTACTTTCCCCATGACGACTCCTTGGCACAAGAACAAATGCAAGTGTAGGAAGTGCAGCTATAAAATATCTTCCCTGTACACCCTGCACGACATACTCTCCCGCAAAATTAATCCTCGTATCGCCTATATATATCCCAAGTATAACACATATAGATATAAGAAAAAATGCCACGCCGCAAAGAACCTTATCTTTGACTTTTACCTCTTCTCCGGTCATATAAACCTCACTGCCAAATACATAAAGTGCAAACATAGGCACTATATAGATAAGCGGGCCGAGAGGATAATTGAGCGAACCAAGCACATTTAACCATAGCACATAATCAGAAAATTTATCTGTAAATGTATGGAACAAAATCTTAAATACATTTAACGGTGACGCAAATAAGAAATCAAGTGTAGACATACCTGTACTTACAGCCGGTGCAGATACCTCCTTTATAACTTCGGATGGTGCAGGCGAAGTTGACGAAAGTGCCGATATAGCTGCCGAAACCGCTATGATACCAAGCAGAAGAAGCGGTATAAGGGCTGTCATAAACTTTTTAAAATAATCCTTTTTATCACCAAATTTATGCATAGGTATAAGAAATACCAAAAGGCCTAAAAATACATATACATACTTACACAGGAAAATAAGCGCAAGCACAAAGCCCAGCAAAAGTGCATCCTTATAACCAATCTTTTCCTTTACACCGTAAGCATAGTAAAAGCAAAGTGCTATAAACAAAAAGCACAAACCATTGAGCAGCGCATCCGGTGAAAAGGATGCTGCCTGATATATAGTCATAGGAAAAAGAGCAATAACAACCATAGAATTTTTAAGAACAGGAGTTATACTTATCGCTTTATAAGAAAGCCACACAAAGCAAAAAAGATTGAAAAGTCTTCCCAGCACTACGCAGCCAAAAACACTCAGATTTAATATTCGTCCGATAAAAAGCCCAAGCGCCTGAGGATAATAAAAAAGTGACATTATCCCCTCGCCAAAGCCTATAGTCATTTTTTCTTTAGAAAATTTTATACCTTTCAAATAATTCTTATAAGCATAACCTTCACCGCTTCCCGGTTCGGTCAACTTATAATCCAAATCATAAAAATTATCCGGTGCAACGGCAACTCCACCGCCATGATTGAGCGACACAACAGGGGCAGCGACATTACCATAAGATACGTCCATTGCTCTTACAAAATGAGACCATCCGTCGCACTCCTGAAACGGCGTTCCGACAACAGCCATAAGCAAGCCAAAAAATAACGCCATTACCAGAAAAAAATTCTCAACCGACAGCAGTTCCCCTTTACGAAATCTATCGACAATACTCATAATAAATCTCCATTCCAAAGCTGCCGGCACAAATCATCAGGCAACTACAGTTTGCCTATAATAAACAAAAATCTGACAGCCAGCTCATCAAAGAGTCCCTGCCTGAATCTGTGCGGATAAAACAGCTTTTTAATCATTGCTATAAAATTATAGCTCTTATGAGTAAATAAAGCCAGTACTTTTTTATCTTTTTCACTTAAGTCATCCTTATAATAATACTCAAACTCCCTAAGCATCTTTCTGACATTTGAAAAATAATCATTTACAAAGAACTTTTTAAATCTCCATATCTGAAATTTTATAAAGCTCATACCACCCGGACTTACATTGTGACCGGTTCTTCTGTAATTTACCGTAGGTCTGTTATCATATATAACCTTGCCAAGTCCCTGACATACTATATATGTCCACCAGTCATGTCCGCAGCTAAACTTTGGCGTATCCTTGGCGATAAGCTTTTGTGCCTTATAATTAAATACAGAATTAAATCCAAGTGGCATACAGTCAACCAATGCATTGGCAAATGAAGGGTGCTTTTCCAAGCCTTCCTCGTCACAAACCTTAACAAAATTTAAATCATCATCACAGAGATTATAATTGGAAAAATAAAGCAGAGGCTCATCACTGTCTTCTTTTTCAAGCATCTCAACCGCCATCTTAATCTTATCCGGAAGCCATACATCATCCTGGTCTGCATAGGCATAATAATCCGCCTTATCGGCATGTCTTACAAGCCATAAAAAGCTTTTTATAAAGCCTACATTTTTTCCTCTCTCAAGGGTAAGCTTACCTGTTTTTTCGTACTCCTTTAGGATATCAAGTGTTCCGTCTGTGGAACCGTCGTCTCTGACATAGAGACTAATATTTTCATAAGTTTGAGCTAATATACTTTCTATCTGCTCCTTTATATGATCAGCGCCATTGTAGGAGGATAAAAGTACGTTTACTTTTTTCACCATCTTAATCCTCCTCTCGTGGTCTATATGTAACATATGCACCAACACTTACCGCTTCAGAGCCTTTATTCTCAATAAACAATTTATATTCACCTGTTTGTGATAATATAAATGTGTGAGTAATAATATCTTTTCCTTCTATATACCTTATCACCTTATTGGGTTCAATTATTCCAACTCTAAGATTAACACTCTCGGCATTCGAAGATAAATCATCTTTATTTACATTAACAACCACTCTACCATAACTATTAACTTCCATTAGCCCAAAATAGATTAGCTTATAATTCGGATTTAACACCTCATCAGTAAAATAATTACGTGCTTCTCCACTATCACAATCTATCTCTTGATAAATATGCGCATATTCTAAATCTTCTTCGTCACCTATTATTATATGTTCAGCAAATCCATCGTCACATAAAACAATTTTTTCTTCTATTTGCTCACTTGAATTGATATAAATATAATTAAATGCTGTCTCTGTTATATCCGTAGCTGCATATACCGCTATACTACTACTTAATATAGCCAAAGCTAATATAAGCGCCAAAATCCCTTTTTTAAAGTCTCTTAAAGTATATTTTACCGCAAGTACAGCTCTTTCATATATACTGCCTTTAGTTCCTGACATAGAGACAAAACTTGCCATCTCACCCAATGCGTCACTATTAACTTTTAAAAGGCATTCAAAATAATTATCTGAACTAAATCCCACCTTCTTTAAACATTTATAATCACAACCTGCTTCAGAAAAGATATCATATTGTTTTTTTATCATCCTCGCAAGCGGATTAAACCAATGTATGCAGCACATTATATTGGTCATAGGTTTTATATATGGATCACCCTGCTTATAATGATTTAATTCATGAGTAAGCATAATCTTTAAATCTTCTGTATCATACTTTTTTAAACCTATATATATAGCAGGTCTAAAAAATCCAAAGATAAACGGTGAAAGAGCACCTATGGAAACATAAACCTTAATCTTTCTTTTTATCTTGAGATTTTTTCTTATCTCAGTTGCTAAACTCTGTACTTCATCATCCGCCTTGGCATTAAAGGCAATCATACTTTTAAACGACCTAAGCTTCTTTATCCACTTTATTAATAGTTTTACAAGATTAAAGATAAGAAAAATTAATACTATAACTGATATAATCCTCATAGCATCAGTATATTGCGCGTAATAGTTTTCAAAACCGGAAAAAAGATATGATTTTATCAATAATATAATTACCATACTTGGTATATAAAAACTAATAATTACCACCTTTAAAGAAAAATTAATAA
>ODAI010441474.1_pt1 | contig 11550 bp, 18 predicted proteins | sample 1539321 | NCBI WGS metagenome assembly ODAI01 (sample SAMN02144231, study PRJEB22623) | gut metagenome | biome: sheep rumen | host: Ovis aries | place: New Zealand
AGGAACACCGAGTGCTGATGATGGACTCAGATGCAGATGCGCAGTATCTGACTAAGAGTATCGGCGACACGCAGATACAGAACATGCTGCAGAACGTCAATGATCAGATACACAAGATAAGCGCTTCGCCTGACTTCAACGATGCCAAGTTCATGGCACAGTCCGGCATTGCGATGCGCTACAAGCTGGTCGGCTTTGAGAACGCTGCGAGCGCCATCGAATCGAACATGAAGAAGGCATTGCAGAGAAGGCTTGAGCTGATATGCGGCATCCTCGGCATCATAGGCGCATCGAATGAAGAGCTGTGGCGTGAAGCGCAGATCACATTCACAAGGAATCTGCCGAGCGACCTGACGCAGACCGTGCAGATAGTCAATCAGCTCCGTGGCATCGTGTCGCAGGAGACACTGCTTACGCTTCTGCCATTCGTTCAGGACGTAGGCGAAGAGATGGAACGCGTCAAAGCCGAAAAAGAAGAATCAATGGAGCTGTACAACTTCGACAGCACAGAGGTAGACGATGACGAGGGACGAGATACGGAGATTGCAGAGAAGGAATAAGGCCTACTGGAAGCGCAGAGAGATGCGTCAGAGGGCGAGGCTGTTCGACAAGACGGTCACGGACCTCGACAAGGAGCTCGGCAAACAGTACATGCGAGTCAGCAAGGATCTCAAGCGCCTCTTCATCAGCGAGATAGAAGAACTCAAGGACATCGACGGAGTGATAGAGCCGAGCGATCTGTACAAGAGCGGGCGCTACTATCAGCTCATGAACGAGGTCAATGACGAACTCTTCCGCCTCGCATCGAGACAAGAGAAGATGCTCGAGAGCACGCTCCTTGATGTCTACGAGAAGCAGAGCGTACTGACAGCGGGCGAGTTCGGGCTGTATGCAGCCGTCGATACGGAAGCAGCAAGGCTCGTAGTTAATGAGCTGTGGTGCTCGGACGGTGCCGGCTTCTCTAGTCGGATATGGAAGAATAAGGACTTACTTGTTAACAGGCTCGAGCAGAGCCTTTTTGATTTCGTCTCAAGAGGCCAGCCAACGGCACAGCTGACCACAGAACTTATCAGCGATCAGATGGGTCTTCCCATCTCGGAACTGACAAGCGTGCTCGATGATGACTTCAGAGAGGCTTACAACAATGCCCGGAGACTGGTGCGGACGGAGACGGCCCGCATTCAGAACAGGGCGACACAGGACAGGTACAGAGAGGCGGGCTTCACGAAGTACCGCATCCTCGCAGAGCCTGACTGTTGTGACGTATGCGCAGATCTGCAGGAGCAGGTCTTCGACATAGATGATCTTGTGCTCCCGGCACATCCTAACTGCCGGTGCGCAATGGTCGCAATAACAGAATCACTACAGTGAGGGGCGTGAGATACCGCAACTCGAAACAGAAAGGAAGGGCTGACATTCATGGCAGAACTTGAAAACACCAACACCGGGGCAGAGCAGAAAGAATCTGAACCAACACCTAAGACTTACACGCAGGAAGAAGTAGACGCACTCCTCCAGAAGGAAGGCGACAGACGTGTCACCGAAGCGCTGAAGAAGGCTGAACGGAAGCAAGCGGATAAGGCGAAGGAAGCAGAAAAGCTCGCTCGTATGAACGCGACTGAAAAGTATGAGTACGAACTCGAACAGCGTGAGAAGGCGATCGCTGAGAAGGAGAGGGCGCTCACACTTGCGGAGAACAAAAACGAGGCGAGCAAGATTTTAGCAGAGAAGGACATTGACCTGGCACTCGTTGACTTCGTGGTAGCGGAAGACGCTGACACGATGGCAGAGAACATCAAGAAGCTCGACAAGGCTATCAAGGCAAGCGTGGCGAAGAGGCTCGCGGGGAAGTCTCCTGCGAAGGCTCCTGAGGTCAACGAGACCATCACGAAAGAACGATTTGCCAAGATGACGCTCGCCGAGCAGAACCAGCTGTACATCAATGATCCCGAACTATATCAGAGACTCGTTCAATAAGGAGAAACAAAATGGCAGATTTCAATTTCAATGGATATCCGAACTTTGTTCTTGAAAACAAGATCAAGAGCATCCTGTCCACAAAGCTGGACATCAACAGATTCCTTACGGCCGACTACAGCCTTGAGGGCACACCTGGACTCACAAAAAAGATCCACACCTACACCGGCACAGGCAACGCTGAAGTGCTCGCCAGAGGCGACGGCAACTCAAGCTTCATCGACGCCGGCTACGTAGAGCAGGAGTACACCGCAGTCCGTACACAGGGTCAGGCTCGCTGGTATGACGATGACGAGATGTCGGATCCTGCACTCATCGATGCAAAGATGCAGTCTGTATCTGAGAGCATGGTCAACGCATGGACTGCAGCCGCGATCGCAGAGTACAGCAAGTCGCTCAGGACTCTTGCTTGCGACTTCAGCACAACCGCGAACAACTACCTGTTCAATCTGTTCGCTGACGCTCTTGCAGAGTTCCCGGAAGAGGAAGAGGACATCTTCGCACTCATCAACCCGAAGAACAAGGCGTGGGTCCGCAAAGCTCTCGCTGACGACCTCAAATATGTTGAGGCTTTCGTTCGTACAGGCTACATCGGAACAGTGTGCGGCGTACCGATCTACGAAAGCAAGGCAGTTCTGGAAGACTCCATCTACATCGGCAAGAAGGAAGCCGTCAAGGCCTTCATCAAGACCGGCGTAAGAGTGGAGCGTGACAGAGACATCGACACAAAGAAGAACATCGTTGTTGCTGACCGCTATGCGATCATCGCACTCGTCGACAACAGCAAGCTCCTGATGCTTGCAAAGGCGCAGAGCACAGATTGCGCAATCACGACATACACCAAGAGCGCGAAGACGATCGCAGGAACATGCGGTACTGACTGCTTCCTGGTGCATGTTGTTGACGGCAAGGGCGAAGAGTACGATGTCGTGCCTTCGAGCGGCGCATGGACAATGACCGCTAAGGCTAACCTCGCAGCAGGTGAAAAGATCAACGCAACAGCATTCGCAGCTGGTAAGGCCGCGAAGGTCGCGACCGAAGTTACAGTCGCATCCTAATGCAGGAGGTAGCGCATGCTTGAAAGAATCAAATTGCTGTTGAATATCACCGATGAGTCAAAGGATGCGCTACTTGGAGAACTCATCGATAACGCTACGGAGTTCGCAACGAACTACACCAACAATTCTGCTGCCATTGAGTCACTGAACGGCACCATCATCGCGATGGTCGTCTATGACTACAACCGGCTTGGCACAGAGGGGCTGACTTCCGAGGGCTACAGCGGAGTCAGCTTCGGCTATGCGTCCGGATATTCAGATGACATCATGAAGCAGCTGAAACGCTATAGGAAGGTGAGAGTCATATGACCATCACAAGGGAACTCCAAAGCGCAACGATAAAGACCTACGGCACTACCGTAGACGCATACGGCCAGCTTGAACAGAGCACACCGGCTACAAGGACAGCGGATATAGCGTTCAAGATCTATTCACAGACTAATGTGACGGATCCGCGCTATGTCGATGTCGAGGCGGTAGGGCTCACGAAAGACAAGAGCATCGTCCCGGGCGAGGTCATCAGCTTCGCCCAGGGCGATTATCGTGTCAAATACGTGATACCGACAGGACGCTGGTATCAGCTGATGCTGGTGAAGTTATGAAGATAGAATTCGAAAACAGCACCGAGCTGATAGCCAAGCTTGACGCATGCGCCAACATCGACCTCCGCAAGCCTCTGCTCAAAGTCGGAAACGATATCGAGACAAAGGCGAAGGAGAACTGCAACGGACGCTTTGCGGAGCCTACGGGCACACTGAAGCGGAGCATCCGCGCAGAGCTTGTGGGCGCCAACAGCGTCGAGGTCGGCACCAATCTGGAATACGCGGTCTATGTGGAACACGGCACCGGCATATTTGCCTTTGACGGAGCGGGCAGGGCGGCAACTCCCGAGCATCCGATACCGTGGACATACAGAGGCAGTGACGGCAAGTTCTACACAACGAGCGGAGTAAGGCCGAGGCCGTTCCTCATCCCTGCATTCAACAGCAAAAAGTACAACCTGTTCAAATACATCAAGGAGGAATACGATGATAGATTTTGACCCTTCGATTGTTGAAGCTCTTTCCGTGATTCTTCCTACCTATTACGAAAATTTCATCATTGAGGACATCACGCTCCCTTGCATCACCTATGTGGAGAATAACAACAGTTCATACCTTGAAGGTGACACGCTTAGATACTCGCATCTGAACTACACCATCAAGCTGTGGATGGACAACAAGAACCAACAGCACTACCTTGCCGACATCGACGAGGTAATGAAGAGGCTCGGCTTTATCAGAAACTCCACGAATGAGATAGTGAGCGGTAGGGTGATAGAAAAAATAATGGACTACGAGGCCATAGGGCATGAGACCCGTGACCTCGAGGAAGGAGAATAAACAATGGCTGGTACTCTCAGTAAAAGCATCAAACTCAGCTATAAGTCGGGTTCAGGCTCATCCTTTACAGACCTGGCTAATCTGCAGGAGATCCCTGATCTCGGCGGAAGCGCTGACTCCGTAGAGGTGACTACACTCGACGATTCGGCACATATGTACATCAACGGCCTGAAGGACTACGGCGACAGCCTCGACTTCACATTCCTTTATGTGAAAGCGCAGTTCGACACTCTTGACGGACTTTCGGGCGAGGTCGACTGGAAGGTCACTCTTCCGGGCACAAGCGCAGGAAACTGCACATTCAAGGGCGAGCCTTCGGTAAGACTGAACGGCGTAGGCGTCAATGACGCTCTGACATACACGCTGTCCATCAAGCCGACAACAGCGCTCACCTGGGGTTAATAGCGCGATTCGGGGGAGGGCTTCGGCTCTCCCCATTGTTTATAAAGGGAGGTTGAAATGTACACGGAATTCACGGCGGGCGACCGCACTTATAAGTTAAGGCTTACAACACAGGGCATCATCTCGCTTGAGAGGACGCTCGGCTATAACCCTCTGCAGATATTCATGGGAATAGACAACGATGTCCTGCCGAAGTTCTCTGACCTGATAGCCGTACTGCATCAGATGATCATGCCGTATGAGCACGGCATCAGGAAAGATGATGTTTATGACATATTCGACGCATTCATTGCGGACGGGCACACGATGTGGGACCTGATTCCGATACTGATAGACGTATTCAAGGACGCAGGATTCCTGCCGAAGGAAGAGGCTGACTCAAAAAACTAAATGACGAGGAGCCGGAAAAACTCCTCACACCGACGATATTGGGATGGCGTGACGAATGCCTGAAGGCGGGCATCCGTGAAGCCGAATTCTGGGACATGACAGTCGGCGAAGCGGTACGCGCCTATGAAGCACATCAGGAGCACAGGAAAGACATGGCCTATTTCGCGTTTACGGAGGCGATGGCGGTAGGCGGCTTCGTTGCTTCGATGTTCGGCAAGCATCAGCCTCCGACGATACACGATATTTATCCAGAACTATTTCCGGTGGATGAAGAGGCGGAAGAAGAGGCTCGCATGAAGCGCTCCGAAACCAACTTCATCAACTTTGCGAACGCATTCAACAAAAGGTACGAGAATGGCAACAACGGAAAATCTGAAAGTGAAAATAACGGCTGACGCCTCGCAGGCGAAGGCTGAAATAGGTAAATTTAAAGACTCTCTGAAGGGCGCGGTCTCCGAGGGCGAAGCGGCAACGAAGTCGATCGGCAAGATGACGGCAGCCCTTGGCGGCGCACTTGTCGCGCTGAAGACCATAAAGGCGCTGGTCAAGAACGGCATCGATGTGGCTGCACAGGGCGACGCCATAAAGGACAATGCACAGAAGGTCTTCATGGGCACGACAGCCTATCAGGAATGGGGCTATGTTCTGAAGCAGAACGGCGTCGAGATGGGCGCCATGAAGGTAGCAATGCGCAAGTTCTCGCAGGAAGTGGCGAGCGGATCCGCGGCACTGCAGAAGTACGGCATCACGGCAACGGATGTCGACACAGCATTCAATCAGGCCGTTGCGACGATACAGAGCATGTCTTCCGAGACGGAACGCATAGCGGCGGCAACGGAGCTGTTCGGCTCCAGAGCGCTTGAACTTATGCCGGTGCTTAATCTGACGAGCGCAGAGACACAGAACCTGATGGCAAGCTACAGAGCGCTCGGCGGCACGATGTCGAACGAGCTGATAGCGGCATCCGACGTCTGCACCGATTCCATAACAGCTATGAAGGCGGCATGGAGTGGTCTGAGGAACGTACTCGCCGCTTACTTCATACCGATAATCACGAAAGTCGTGCAGTGGATAACCATTGCGATAGCGTATGTGAGGATACTGCTGTCAGCAATATTCGGACTGAAGGAGACTTTCGGAGGGAGCAGCGGCAGTAAGAAAAACTCGCTCGCGGGCAGTACGGGGAGTGTGGCGGCCAACACCGGAAGCACGGCAAACAACCTCAAGAAAGCCGCCAAGCACGCGAAAGAACTGAAGCGCACCCTGATGGGCATCGATGAATTGTCGAAGCTTGTCGAACAGGCTACAGCGGCGGCGGCATCGTCACCGTCAGGCGGCACAGGCGGCGGCTCGGTTCCTTCCGTAGGCGTCGGAGATGCGGGAAGCTTTGACGGAATCATCAGCGACGAGACGCTTGACAAGATAAAAAGCTTCCAGGAGAAGGTCGACGCGATCAAGGAAAAACTCAACGGCGCTTATCTGATACTCAAGGGCCTTGTTGAGATATCCTTCGGCAACTTCAAACAGGGCATCGCTGACATCACCAAAGGCCTCGGCCAGCTAATACCTGACTCTGTAAAAGAGAAGTGGGAAGCTTTCAAGGCGAGCGTAAAGGAAAAAATCAGCGCTGCGATACAGGTGATTCTTCCTGTGTGGGATTCGGTAAAAAGCGCGTGGGCAACATTCGCTGCAAACTTCAAGGAAATCGTGAGCACGGTCGTTGCGAAGATCCCGACGTGGGACGACGTTAAAGACGCGTGGGGAAAGCTGAAGAAAAAAATCAAGAACATAAAAAAGAAGGTCACGCTCAAGCTGCCATCGTGGAAGAATGACCTGAAAAAGAAATGGACTGATTTGAAAAGCAAATTCACAGGCAAAAATATCAAGGTAAAAATCAAGATACCGACATGGAACGATCTGAAGACGGGGTGGAACAACCTTGTGAGTCACTTCACTGACATCAAGCGTGACATTTCGCTCAGCATCTCCACAAAGCTGTCACAGCTGAGAGGCTGGATCAACAGCTATGTCATCGGTCCTCTGAACAACACCATCAGAAAGGTTATTCCTGACTTTGGCGGCATCGCATATCTGACCGCCGCAAAGGGCGCAGGACTGACATCACCGACAACCGTACTTGCCGGTGAATATCCAGGTGCGAAGAACAACCCTGAAGTCATATCGCCTCAGAGCCTCATGCTCGAGACGATACAGAAGGCAAACGGCGACCTTGTGGGTGCATTTGCTTCGCTGACAAGGGATGTCATAGCGGCAATAGAAAACAAGGACCTCGCGGTCAGCATCGGAGATGAACAGATAGCACGATCCGCGCAGCGTGGCAATGCGGCATACAGAAACAGAACGGGCAAAACCCTGCTCACGATATAAGGAGGGCATATGGCACTCAGCGGAAAAGGCAATTTTATAGTAAATTCGAAGGAATATTCACCGAAGAGCCTGACGGTCACATATGACTCGCTCGCAACATCGAAGAGTGGTAGAAGTGACGACGGCACGATGAACATCACATGGGTGCGGCAGAACATCAGGAAGCTGGAAATAACCATGCCTCCGATGAAGCCTGCCGCACTCAAGACGCTCCTCGCAGACATAAGCGGCAAGAAGTACAACATGACATTCCACGACCCGCTTACCAATTCAGAGAAGACGCTGCTGATGTACACGTCCAACACAAAGGGCGAGTGCTACAGCGGCGTTCTGTATGGCGGGCTTTATCAGGGTGTATCATTCAGTGCGATAGAGGTGTAGCATGGCAAACATTCTGACATTTGCAAACGATACACTGACCGATGCGGACATATACGGCGGGATAAGTTATCTGTGCGATCTGAACGCCAGCGATGAGTTTTGCATCGGAAATACAGCATCAGCGTCGGTGTCCTTTGTGACCGACACACGGCTTCCCCTATATACGAAGGACGCTGTCAACGGCACATTCACATGGACGCAGGACAGCGTGAACAGAGGCCGCTTTTACATCACAGAGGTGACGAAGCACGAAGGTTTCTATACTGTAACGGCCTATGACGGAATGATGCTTCTTGAGACGAGCATCGAGGCGCTGAACCTCACTTCGTTCCCTCTGTCGGTAGCAGATGCTGCTTCAGCTATTGAGGCATACAGTGGTTACACGATAACCGGCACACTTTACAACGATGACTTGACCTGCACAGATCTCGATAAGACGATAACAGTCAGAGAGCTGCTCGGCTACATTGCCGAGATAAGCGGGGCAAGCGTTAAGCTGAATGCATCCGATGAACTTTGCTTGTTGTATTACGAAGACTCGGAGATAGAGCTGACAGCATCAGACTATGTCTCGATTGAGACTGCAGACTACTCCTGTGCCGCTATCGACCGCGTGGTGATCATAAGTTCTGCGGGAGAGGACCTGGCATCTGCCGGCTTCGGAACCAATGCGTTATACATTGCCGGCAATCCATTTACCGAGGGAGCCACAGCGCTCAATGCACAGGCAATCCTTGATGTAGTGGGCGACTTTGTATATACGCCGCTCACCTGCGAACTGTTTGATGAAGAGGGGCTTGAAGTTGGAACAGGCGCCACGATCGGAGACGCATACACGCTGATCATGCACATCGAAGCCTCGACAGAGGAAGGCGTGACAGTAACATCGGTCGGAAATGACAGCAGATCCGAATACAACAAAAGCATCTCCGAGCTGATAAACTCCGCAACCGAGGCAGCTTTGAACAGAATCGAGGGGCTGAACATCAGCGTCTCGACAAACGAGGATGACCTCGTCTTCAAAGCAACACTTATGCGGGGCGGGGTCGACATAACCACAGCGATGCTTCCGGGAGACTATGAATGGTTCTACCGGACACCGGATGGAGACAAATCAATCATCGGTCCTGACATGGCAGTAAAAAACGGATGGACCATCACAGTGCCGAAGTCCTCAAATGTATACGGCAATACAGTGCTGTGCGAATTCACAAGCAACCGCTTTGCCGATCTGCTTACTGACAGCGGCGACAAATTGCTTACAGATACAGGGAACACTCTGATAGGAAGGAGCGAATACTAATATGGCAGATACTTATGAGAAGGACCTGTCGCAGAAGACAACGCTTACTGTTGTTGACTTCCTGCGTGCGGTCGGAACTGACAATGTCAGCTATAAGGAGAGCATCTGTGATGTCGGCGGTACCATGCTCGGCGGGGTGACGTTTGACACAGAGTCCGCAAGTGGCGATGATCACGACCTCTATGTGGCACTTGTTGCACTCGGCTGGACAGACTGCATCGAGGTGAGCTCATGAAACTGACAGCGGAATCAACGGTCTTCAATGATGAGCGCATAGCGGAAGACATCAGCGCAGCCCAGGCGGCAGCGGATGAGACTGCGCAGTATTTCTGGTTTGTCGGTGAAGGCGAAGGCTTTGAGAACGGCGTGCATATAACTGAGAAGCCACAGGAACAGTTCCGTGCGGATCCGGAGACCGGCGGCGGCAATCTGCTTGCTCGGTCGGATGGTATTGCTCTCCGCGACGGTCTTGAAGAACTAGCAAATTTTTCAGCTAACGGTGTCAACTTGAATCAGAATGGACAACCGGTAGCTACATTTAATTCAAGTGGTGTAGACCTAAAGCAAGGCGGTGAATCGGTAGCTATATTCGGTGCAAGCGGTGCAAGGATAGGAAGTGATGCTGATTATAACCTTGATATTTCAAGCAGTGGGTTCTCGTTTCAAAGGGACGGGGATGACCTGCTTGAAATAAATTCGTCCAATCCAAGTGAGAGTGCCGTACTGTCCTCAATAGTTTCAAAGACGGACTATGTTGAGAATCATATTGATTATTACAACTACGGGATGTCGGGGATGATGAGCATAGAGACAAAGGATGCGGATTCCGATTTTCCTAGTGCTGAATTGATGCTTGAAAAGAATGTTGGATATGGGAGAGCAACACTCATTGCGAGACATAATTCATCGACAGGCGCACCACAGATAGTGCTAAACACATCGGGTTCTATAAGTAGAGCAACAATATCTGCAAAAACTATAGACCTTTCATCTGTCCGTTCAGCCGATGGGGATTGCAATGTTAGGTTATCACTTGAAACTACAACATCAAGTGGCATCGACCACGACCTTTACACAGCCATAACCGCACTTGGGTGGCAGAGTGATGTAATTGAGTAGGAGGTGACTAAATGCTTAATTTGAAGAAGTTATTGACGAAAATAATGAACAATGTAGCTATCTTTAGGTCTGCAGTGATTCAAACAGACACTATATCGGGAAATGCTGACGCAGAGGTATCATTTGCATCTGCTTTTTCTGGGACACCTTATGCAGTAATTGTAAATGGTTGGACTCCAGCAACATCGTGGAATACTACATTATCGGTGCAGACGATTGACACCGCAAGAAAAATCATTCGCATCCGCACATTTGGTAGCACAGCACAAGCCTACAACCTTCGTTGTATTGCTATATATGTGGGGGGGTACTGCTTAACAGTATTTTCAAGGCTTTCAGCGATTTTAGGTCGCTCCTTTGCAAGATTGGGGGTGGCTTAAATGTTGAATCTGAAGAAGCTACTGACAAAGGTGTTACAGACTTTCGATTCATTATTTATCGAAAGAACGTACAACATTGCGAACATAACATCGTCAACGTCTCGTGCCTCGGTGGTAAAAGATATAGCCATATCGGGGTACACACCGATTGCAATGCCGTTTCTGCAATTAGATCAATCAGCATTACACTTCTCGCAAGCAAGTATAGAGAATGGCAAAGCTTACTTTACAATAGCGAGAGGCGACACAAGTGCGATAACAACAGCGGTCACGATTTATTTCCGCATAGTCTATGTGAAGACTTCGGTGTTTGCATAGCCAACTCCCGAAAGGGGGTGATGGCTTGTGCTTAACCTCAAGAAATTGCTGACGAAGATACTCAACTACTTTGATGTAGTTATGCCAAGAGTAGCGACATTTACTGAACGCTATACCTTATATGCAAACCAAGCAAGGCGAGTCACAATAACTCCAACACAGCTTGGATTGAGTGGTGCGATAGCCCCATTGATGGTCAGCGTGTCTGCGGACACTCCGCACTACAATAATTGGTTTCTCGAAACGGGAGAGTATGTAACAGGAACAGGAATAACAATCTCAATGTATTCCTCAACAGATAGAACGGAATCCGTAACGGTAAAACTTTTATACAGACAGATTGCATCTTAAGAAAGGAACAATCAAATGAAACTATCAAACAAGGCTTATGATACCTTGAAGTACATTGCCTTGATAGCCTTACCTGCAATACAGGTCTTTTGGCTGACAAT
>ODAI011248626.1_pt1 | contig 11550 bp, 12 predicted proteins | sample 1539321 | NCBI WGS metagenome assembly ODAI01 (sample SAMN02144231, study PRJEB22623) | gut metagenome | biome: sheep rumen | host: Ovis aries | place: New Zealand
TCACAGTGTATCTCGTCGGCAATGACAAAGACACCGTGTCGCTGGCATATCTCACCCATCTTGCGCAGTTCGTCGGCAGACCATACGCGACCGGCGGGGTTGTGTGGATTACACAGCAGGAACGCCTTCACTTTCGGGTCGGCACACTTCGCCTCAAATTCATCATAGTCGATGAAGTAGTAATGGTTGGTGGCATAATCGTTTTTCCCGTCGCCCTGCGTAGATGTTGCATGATGCAACGGAGCTTCTTCTATGGTACATCCGTTGTTACGTATGGATGAATAGAAGCAATTATATACAGGCGTCTGCACCAACACCTTGTCGCCTGGTTCCGTTACGGCCTTTATTATTGCCGATATGGCAGGCACCACTCCGCTGGTGTATATAAACCATTCTTTCTTGATGCCCTGCCATCCATGCCTGTCAGCAAACCAGTTTATTGTAGCCTGATAGAAAGAGTCGGGCACCATGGTATAGCCGAAACAGCCATGTTCCATGCGGCGACGCAGAGCCTCAGTGATGCATGGAGCCGTCTCAAAGTCCATGTCAGCCACCCACAAGGCAATGGTGTCGTCGTTGGGCATCTCGTCATACTTATAGCAGTTAGTGCCCCGTCGGTTTATTATTTTGTCAAAATCAAACTTCATTTTTAATGCTCAATTATTGCGTGCCGAGTTATGAGTTGTGAGTTATGAGTTGTGAGTTATGAGTTATGAGTTATGAGTTGTGAGTTATGAGTTATGAGTTATGAGTTGTGAGTTATGCATTATGCATTATGCATTATGAATTCTGAATAACCTTCGCGTCTGCGGGTTGCTTCTGGTTTTCGTCCCATATCATTTCGCCTACCTTGCCCTCTACGGTTATCGTGCCGCTTGTAGGGTTCTTTATACTCGTCACGTTGCCCTTTATGTTGCCGTTTACGGTAGAGTATTCAAACATCAGGTCGGCATCCTCGCCGAAGGTACAGTCCTCAAGTGTCAGACCGTCAACATAGCACAGCAGCTGCTCGCCGGTAAGGTGGCAGCGCACCAGTCGCATGTTCTTGGCATACCATCCCAGGTACTCACCGTTCACCTCACAGTCAACGAGCGTCACGTTCTCAGCCTCCCAGAAAGCATCCTTTGAGTTTATCACCGCATTGTGAATCTCTACGTTCTTTGAATATTGGAAGGCATAGTTGCCGTCCTGCCTGTAGTTCTCTATCTTTACGTTGTTGGTGTGCATGAAGAGGTAGTCGCAGTTCTTGATGCTCACGTTCTTCAGCGTCACGTCGTCGCAGTCCCACAGCATCTCCTCACCTTTGGTGAAGTCGGTGTCTTCCACGTATATGCCCTTCATGCGGCGGAACATCTTAGGTGCATCGACCTTGCATCCCGTCATACGGCAGTCGCCGGCATACCACAGACTTGAACGTGCGCTCTCGGCAAAGTAGCAGTTGTGCACGTTGAAGCCATACACCTCCCAGAATACGTACTTGCCCTCGAAGCGGCAGTCCACCGCCTCGATGTTGCTGCCCTCCTTAATTGACGACTCACCGAGGTGTATCGTCACGCGTTCCAGTCTCAGATTGTGTTGTGCATACAGAGGACGTTCGCCGCCGTATTCTTTGTCTTGTATTGTAGTCATAATCACTTGTTTCGTCGTTATCCTTGAGTAATCTTTGCAAAATTACAATAATTTTTTCAAATAGCCAAAAAAATACGATAGTATTTTGTTTTTATCAGGTATAGGATTTGGGGCTTGGGATGCGTACTTCTTTAAAAGTGGTAATAATTTTGGTCGTTTGAAAAAAAAATCGTAACTTTGCACTCCGTAAAACATTATTATAATGAAATCATTACAAGAACTGACACGACCAAATATATGGTCGCTCGCACCATACAGCAGTGCACGTAACGAATATAGCGGACACGTGGCACACGTGTTTCTTGATGCAAACGAGAATCCGTATAACGACCCTTATAACCGTTATCCTGACCCTCTGCAACTGGAGGTGAAGGAACAACTCGCTAAGATAAAGGGCGTTCCTGCAGAGTGCATTTTCCTCGGCAATGGTTCTGACGAGGCTATAGACTTGGTATATCGCTGCTTCTGCGAACCAAAGAAAGATAACGTGGTGGCGATATGCCCTACATACGGTATGTATGAGGTGTGTGCCGACATCAACGACGTGGAATATCGCAACGTGATGCTCGACGAGAACTATCAGGTGAAGGCAGAGGCACTGCTTGCCGCTACCGATGAGAACACGAAAGCCATCTGGATATGTTCGCCAAACAACCCTACGGGCAACAACATCATGCGCGAGGAGATAATAAAGGTGATAGAGGGCTTTGAGGGTTTTGTAATAGTTGACGAGGCTTACATAGACTTCTCAAAGGAGCCTACCATGCTGAAACAGCTTATGCAATACCCTAACCTCATAGTGCTCCACACCATGAGTAAGGCATGGGGTTCTGCGGCAATACGCCTGGGCATGTCTTTCGCACAGAAAGAGGTCGTTGACATATTCAACAAGGTGAAGTATCCTTATAACGTAAACCTGCTGACGCAGAAGCAGGCGCTGGAACGATTGGCGGATACAGCGACCGTAAGGCAGTGGGTAAGTCTGTTGCTGCAGGAGCGTAGCCGACTGATGATGGCGTTTGCTGAGTTGCCTGTGTGCGTGAAGGTGTATCCTACCGATGCAAACTTCTTCCTGGCTAAGGTGACGGATGCAAAGAAGATATACGACTATCTGGTGGAGAAAGGTATAATAGTCCGCAATCGTTCACGCATAAGTCTGTGTGAAAACTGTCTGCGTGTGACGATAGGCACGAGGGAGGAGAACAGCGAACTTATAGGAGCGCTGAGGTTCTACAAGGAATGATAGATATAGACATATAACATCAATTCTCTGATATAGATATAAGAAAAAAACGACAATTCTGACTGCCGGCAAAGCCGTGCGGTCAGAATTGTCGTTTTAAGGTAAGGTGCCTCTGTTTGTTCACCTTATGTGTTATGTCGGTGGCATGATGCCGGTTCGTTAGTTTAGTTTCACGTCAATCTCTGAAGTGTTGCTGATCGTGGTGTTGCCATTGTTCACATAGACCTTGAAGTGGGCAGTGCCAGTCTTCAGCGAACTCTTGGCAGTGATGTATGCCGTGTAGCGTATGGCCCTGTGTGCGCCAAGACTCTCTACGAGTATGGCTGGCGATACCGTGAGGCGCTTGTTGCCGGTGGTCTCCTGCACTATAGGTACGATGTTGCTGATAGCTTCGTTGCAAGTGTTGTGAATCTCGAAACAGATGCTGACGGTCTCTCCTTTGCCTATATGTTTTTCTGATGTCTTGCCGGTAAAGCGCACGTTGCGGATGTCTATGGCATGCTTGTCGCATACGCTTTCCATAGTAGCCGATGGAACGGTATTAGGAGCGTCGGCAGGATCCATATATATCACGTCGTTACCACTGCCCGTCTTGTCGTAGTATTCAGGATTTTGTGTCTGCTGGGCGCGTTCGCTTGCCGCTCCCATTGCTGCACCTGTGGCGGCACCTGTTGCCATACCGATGAGTGTGCCGACGTCACTACCGCGTGGACCACCTGCAATGCCACCGATGGCAGAGCCTATGATACCGCCAAACATGGCTCCGGAGAAAGCTCCGCTGCCCGTAGTGCCGCAGGAGGACAGGGTGAGTACTCCTGCTATAAGGATTATCAGTTTCTTCATGATTGTGTTTTTTAAAATTATGGTATAGTGCTACTTATAGCGTCCTTCCTTTGTATATCATCGATATTACCGCCATTATTTCCTGCTCAGTTTCAGGAAGCGCATGGCTTTCCTGATAAGAGAACGGTCTTTGCGGTCGATGTGTGTCTCCAGTATTCTGGTGCCTTTACTTGTCGGCGTAATCCTATAGTCGGCTATTGAGGCTGGTATAAGGCAGGAATTGCCCTCTGTCAGCTGAATGTCCTTCTCTGGTCCGTCGTAGCCTAGCAACGTGATGTGGCAGCTGCCCTTGATACACATGGAGATGATGAAGGAGTCGTATTTTATCAGGTTGCGATGGAACGGCTCGTTCACGTCCATTACACGCACGTCAAAGAACGGGGTGTCTATTACCTGTGCCGCATGTTCCTTGGTGTTGCCATAGTGTGTGCGATAGTCTGGCGCAACACTGAAGTCTATGGCATCAAGGGCCAGGTCGGTATGCAGCTCGCGTGGCTTACCGTCGAGTCCTGGGCGGTTGTAGTCGTATATGCGGTATGTCACGTCGCTTGACTGCTGAACCTCTGCTAACAGTATTCCGCCGCAGATGGCATGTACTCTGCCTGCCGGTATGTAGAACACATCGCCTGGGTGAACCTTGTGGCGAGCCAGCACGTCGCATATAGTGCCGTCGGCAATGCGACGTTCATATTCCTCTTTTGAAATCTCTTGTTTGAAACCTGCATACAACGTCGCGCCAGGTTCGGCATCGATGATGTACCACATCTCCGTCTTGCCGAATTTGTTGTGTCGTTTGCTGGCGAGCTCATCGTTAGGGTGTACCTGTATGCTGAGGTCCTTCTGCGCATCGATAAACTTTACGAGTAGTGGCAGCTTGCCGTCGTACTGCTTATATACAGCCTTGCCGAGCAACTCCTCGCCCCATTTGCCTACTACGGATATAAGATTCTCGCCGGCAAGAGGACCATTGGCAACGGTACATGGACTGGATTCCACGGCAGACACTTCCCAGCTTTCGCCTATGGGAGCATCAGTGCATGGCAGGCCTTTGTATGCTTGCAGTTTGTGTCCGCCCCATACGATGGTATGGAGGTTTGGATTAAAGAGTAGGGGATATGGTCTGAGATTAGTATTCAAAATGTATTTCTGATGGTATAATGTCTTGTATAGAGTCTTTTACCAGTCTAAGATGGTATTTTACGGTAGCGCCAGCCTTCAGCGTGGCATAGCCTTTCCTTAACGTGAAGGTGGAATCGCCGCGTGAGCATAGGTATCTGTAGGTGTTACCGCTATAGTCTTCTGTACAGACAGGGCATGCTCCAAGACTTTCCAGTTGTTGGTTTAGCAAGTCGAGCTGGCTTGGGTTGGCATCGTAGTAAGCCTTTATGCGCTGCACTTCAGCCTGTGTTGGTATGTGCCATGTGTGCATGTCACCTTCCTGATAGGCAGAAGCGATGTTCTGTGCACCTTCACCAGCATCGTTGGAATATGTGGATGTCATGTTGCCCCACTCGTTAAGTGAGACATACATGACATTCACTTTATCTTCAGACAATATCTCTCGCAATATCACTACGTGAGAATCGGAGTTCACGGTCGTGTTTTCGCTTGTGGTTTCCGTATTCTTTACGTTGTCGGTATTGCTCTTTTCTTGCAAGGATGTGGAAAAATCTATTTTCTCACATGAAGAGAATGCTGACATGGTAAGTAATACTGCAAGATATATGTGCCTCATTTACAGATTTTTCTTGATCTTCTCTATCATTTCCTTGTATTCCTCGTCAGAGAGGTAAACCTCACCTGGGTTCATGCGGAAAAGTCCTGGATAGTCAGGACCACCCACATACTTTGGTGCGAGGTGGAAGTGCAGGTGTGACAGAGTGTCGGAGAAAGCACCGTAGTTAATCTTCTCTGGGTTGAAAGCCTTCTGCATGGCTCTTGTAGCCTGTGCTACGTCAGCCATGAAGTCATTGCGCTGTTGGTCGTTAAGTTCGTTAAGGTCATTTACGTGCTCGTCGTATGCCACGAGGCAACGGCCATGATATGTCTGCTCCTTGAACAGGAAGAGGCGTGAAACACGTAGGTGACAAATCTCGATCATGAGATCTTTCTGGGTCTGATTGTTAGTGCAATACAGACAGTCTTTTGGATCGCTATACATATTTTAAGTTATGAGTTATGAGACCCACCCCTGCCCTCCCTGTGAGGGAGGGAGATTGGGCGGAGAATTATGAATTATGAGACCCTCCCTGATCCTCCCTGTGATGGAGGGAATGTTAAGAGAGATATTTACTTTTTAATTATGAATTATGCATTATGAATTATCTTATCGTTTCGAGAGCCTTTTTCAGTTGCATAAGCTGATCGCGAACAGAAGTCATCTTTTCTATTATCTCGCTTGTCTTCTCAGCTCCTGCACGGTTGGCATGCATCATCTTGCGTGCCGCGGCAAGCTTGAAGCCCCTTACCTTGACAAGGTTGTGGATGAGGCGCAACTCCTCAATGTCGCTTTTAGAGTATTGCCTTACCTTGTTACCCATGGTGCGAGGCTTGAGGTGCGGAAACTCCTTCTCCCAATATCGCAGCGTAGAGGCGTTGAGGTCAAACATTTCAGAAACTTCCTTGATGCTGTAGTATGCCTTAAGGTCTTTGTCTTTGTTTAACATTTTGGTGTGAAAGAATTTACAGGGTGGTTGGATAATTCGGCGTTTTGTTTCTGTGTGCAAAAATACGAAAACTATTTCACACAACAAAATAAATTGTGTTAAATTTCGTCAGCAAGCCTGCGTACGTCAGGTTTTTCGCCTACCACCCACAATATGTCGCCTTTATCGAATGTATATGTCGGCGGTATCTGCGTAAGGTTCTCGTCGTCTTCCTCCAGACCGATAAGCATGCAACTGTACTGCTCTTTCAGTCCGCAATCCATAAGTGACTTTCCGAGGAACGGACTCTTGCTGCTGATGGCAAGGCGGCGAAGCTGCATCTCATGGTCAACGCCTTCTGCCTCTTCAGGCTGCAGTTCGCTCTGCATGCTTGCATTGAGTTTTGCGAGTTGCTCGTCATTGCCAATGACACGGAACGTGTCGCCAGGCAGCAACATGTCGTGTGCGGATGGTATGCTGATGTGCAGTCTGCCACGCTGTATGCTGCTGATGTGTATGCCGAAACGCTTGCCTAGATTCAGTTCCTTCAGTGTCTTGCCAGCCCACAGTGAGTCTTGTGGCAGTTCCATCTCTGATATGTGTATGTCGCGGTCAAGCAGATGGCCCTCGAACAACGGACGCTTCTTGCCAGTGGCTCTTGATGCAAAGTCCTTGGAGCGCAGGTTTTGTATGAACAGGCGCTCAAGCTGTATGCTTCTTAGCTTCATGCTTCGCGAGTAGATAATGCCTGCCAATGCACCAATGGCGATGACAATCATCAGTGCGTGTGAGAAGTTGAAGAGATGATTGCAGATATAGAATATGTACGCCAAGGCAAGCATGGCACGTGCTATAATGGTGAAGACCAACGGTGCCCTGTTATGACGGCTGCTTATCCACAGCATCTTGAATTCTTCGCTCTTGTTCTTCTTCATCACCATGGCGCGCAGGAATGGTGCTATGCAAAGTACGGCCATTACGCCGCACAGTATGTTTGCCCAAGGCTGTGGTATTATGCCTGCAAGGAACTCGCTGACGAAGGTCATCATGATCAATGTCACTGTAGATGAAAGTACTGCGTATATCAGTGTGTTCACCAACATGTGGCGCAACAACGTGTTCCAGTAGCTTTCCACATGGCTGCCGTTAGAGGGAGCGATGTCAGAGATTTTGTTTATGCGTCTTATCCATACCATCGGCAGTTTGCTCTCCACTATGTTATATACCGGCACGGAGCCACGTATCATATACGGCGTAAGGAATGTGGTGATGACAGATACCGTCACCACTACTGGATAGATGAAGTCGCTTACCACACCAAGGGATAGTCCGAGTGATGCTATGATGAAAGAGAACTCACCAATCTGGGCCATGGAGAATCCGCAGCGCATGGCGGTCTTCAGGGGTTGGCCTGACAGCATGAAACCGAGTGTGCCTAATATGCTTTGGCCGAGGATTATTGCCAGTGTGATGATGATGATAGGCAACCATTGCTCAATTACTACCTGTATGTCAACGAGCATACCTACACCGACGAAGAATATTGCACCGAAGAAGTTCTTTACCGGCGTTACGAGCTTTTCTATCTTCTTTGCTTCAATGGTCTCTGCGAGTATGCTGCCCATGACGAAGGAACCGAAGGCTGAGCTGAAACCTACCATGGAGGCAAACACAGCCATGGCACAGCACAATGCAAGAGCTACGATGAGAAGTACCTCGTCGTTTATCAACCTGCGGGTCTTACGAAGGAATGGAGGTATGAAGAACAGACCTGCCACGAACCACAGAATGAGGAAGTAAACGATGTTGAGCAGACTGCCGACCATCTGGTTGTTTCCTCCGGTGTCACCCTTGGCTATCGTCGTAAGTACCACCATGAGCACTATGGCAAGTATGTCTTCAAGTATCAGCACGCTCATTACAAGCGATGAAAACTGTTGTTGCCGCAATCCGAGGTCGTCGAACGCCTTGTATATAATAGTGGTTGACGACATGGCAAGCATACCGGCAAGGAACAGTCCGTTCATTTGTGACCATCCTAAGGCCTGCGCCACCAATATTCCGATGCTCATCATGGAGAATATTATCGTGATGGCGGCAATGATGGGTGCCATGCCCATCTTCAGGATTTTCTTGAAAGAGAAGTCCAGTCCAAGGGCAAACAAAAGGAACATGACGCCGATGTCAGACCATGTCTTGATATTCTCAGAGTCTATCACCGACATGGTGATGGTGGTATTGGGAGATATTATGACACCAGCCATGATATATCCCAATACGAGCGGTTGCTTTAGTTTCTTGAATATGATGGTAGATATTGCCGCGGTGACAAGTATCAGTGCAAGATCTTGTACTAGTGATGGTATGTCGTGCATAGGTTTATTATGGTTTGTACGGTTTTCTGCATTACTTGTATTGATACGAATTCATGTGGACCGTGGAAGTTCACTGCGCCAGTGAAGAGGTTAGGGCAGGGTAGTCCCATGAACGACAGCTGCGCCCCGTCAGTGCCGCCGCGTATAGGCTGCACCTTCGGCTTGATGCCGGCAGCAATCATCGCGCTGCGGGCATTTTCCACTATGTGTGGTTCTGCCTCGACCTTCTCCAGCATATTGTAGTATTGGTCTGCTACCTCTGCCGTACAAACTTGCTGTCCGTATTTATCGTTGATTTTGTCGGCAATGTGCCTTATGAAATCTTTCCGTTGTTCAAATTTGTTGCGGTCGTGGTCGCGTATGATATAGCTGAGCGTGGCTTCTTCGCATCCGCCTTCCATGCCAGTAAGGTGATAGAATCCTTCGTAGCCTTCCGTCGTCTCCGGTGTCTCGTTGGCAGGCATCATGGCGGCAAACTCTGTCGCTATGCGTGCAGCGTTAAGCATCTTGCCCTTGGCATAGCCCGGATGAACGCTGATGCCACGAAACCTTATCTTTGCCGAGGCAGCGTTAAAGTTCTCATACTCCAGTTCACCCTCGTCGCCGCCGTCAACGGTGTATGCCCAGTCGCAGCCAAACAATGGAACGTTGAAATGGTGTGCTCCCATGCCTATCTCCTCGTCGGGGTTGAATGCTATGCGTATTCTTCCATGGCGCACCTCTTTATGGTCACGCAACCAGCACATGGCTTGCATTATCTCGGCAATGCCTGCCTTGTCGTCGGCACCCAGCAGGGTCTTGCCGTCGGTCACTATCAGGTCTTCGCCCACGTGGCTGAGCAGTTCGGGAAACTTCGTTGTCGAGGTTACTATGCCTTCTGACAGCGTGATGTCCTTGCCGTCATAGTTTTCTACTATGCGTGCCTTTACATCCTTACCGCTACAGTCGGGCGACGTGTCGTAGTGTGATATGAAGCCTATCACGGGCTCTCCATCCCCCTGAGTGTCTGAGGGTGGCAAAGTAGCATATAGATATCCGTTTTCGTCAAGCACCACGTCCTGTAATCCCTCGGCTATCATCTCAGCCTTGAGATACTGGGCGAATACGAGTTGCTTGGCGGTACTTGGCACAGTCTGAGAGTTATCGTCCGACTGCGTGTCAAACCGTGTATATCTTATAAATCGTTCTGTTATCGTCATCTGTTATCAGTAAGTAGAGTTCCAAGCCCTCCCGATTACTTATCGTTATAATGTCCATACGAAGAAAGCACTAGAATAAGCACCTCCTGTTCAAAAATCCTATATACGAGCCTGTGCTTCTTAGTTATCTCACGACTCCAGCGTCCAACAGGATCACCTTTCAGAGGTTCTGGATGACCTATACCTGTCTTTGGATGTTCTTTCAATTCCTCCAAGAACCGCTTTACTTTTTCAAAAGCCTTAGGCTCATGCCGCTGCAGTTTTTTCAAGTCATCCACTGCTTCCTTAGTATATCTTATTACAAACATTTCATTCTACGCGTTTTAGGAAGTCCTCAAGATTTTCACCAGGCATCATTTCATAATAACGCCCTTCTTTATATTCTTTCTCGCCCTTGTCTAATTTGGCAAGAAACTCCTCTTTGGTCATCCGAGCACTGTCAGCCATCTTAGCCTTCTCCACAATTCTGTTGACAGCCTTGACCGCCTTGCGCATCAACCCCTCGTCTTGCGAAATATATTGCAAGGCCCCGAAGAGTTCCGAATTCAGTTGCATCTGTATCGTCGTCATACTCATATTCGTTTTAATTCATATTTTCAAATGCAAATTTACTCATTTTCTTTTTAACCACCAAATAAAAGTGTGTGATTTCTTTTCTCCTGCCCTTCCTACAAGCGAGGACTAGCATTGTTCTGTTTTTCCACTTTTCAGAAAACTCAGCCGTAGGCGTGTTAAAACGAAGTCGGTGGACAGATATGCCAGAACGAGGGCTGAATTTGATAGCGGGGCTGTAAACCGCCAAAAACGAAAAAGCCGTATTTCCGGAATTCCGGAAATACGGCTTTTTCGGCTAATAGCTATGCTTTTACCATGTAATATGATAGCTTTTACAGTATAATATGTATGCTTTTACGATGTAATCCCTATGCTTTTGCACAGTAAAATGATAGCTTTTACATGCCCAAACTACGCCAAATGAATATTTTTTAAGAAAACTTTACATTTCAGCATTGTTCTATTTCTCCACTAACGGGGTAGGCGAAGGTCTGTTTTGAAAGTATGACAAACAGCATTTATTCAAACAAAAGAGGTATATAAGAATTTTGACATCATCATGATATTACACTCTGGGCACATGTAATCCCAATCCTCAAGATTAAACTTCTCGCACTTAGGACATCTTTGCGGTTCGTTGCTACACAACGTAAAGACATTCTTACAGTTTTTACACTTACAGATATATGCTGTAATATCTTCAAACACGAAATCGCCCTCGTCAAGTTTCTCAAACTTCTTGCCACATTTTGGACATGTATATTCATAATTAAACAGTGACATAATACCTCGTATTTATTATCAGCCCTTTCCAAACAACATTTTCAGGATGGTATTGCCTATTTTCCTTTCCACTCCAGCCTTTGAGGTTGGAATACCAGTCGTACGGGCAATTTTCTGCTTAATCTGCGTGATACCCAACGCTCGTTTCCATAAGAAACTAAGCCCGGGAATAGGAGTTGATTTCTTTGTTTTCCATATAACTATATTTTTGAAAAATCAAACAAAACCTATTCGACGGCGATCTGGTTCAACTCCGGATGTCTCCATTTTCTTTCTCA
>ODAI010220729.1_pt1 | contig 11549 bp, 5 predicted proteins | sample 1539321 | NCBI WGS metagenome assembly ODAI01 (sample SAMN02144231, study PRJEB22623) | gut metagenome | biome: sheep rumen | host: Ovis aries | place: New Zealand
AAGGAGATCGCCTTCAAGAAGGTGGATGTCACCAATACCTTCGGCGAGTGGATCGCGGCCCAGGGCATGAAGCAGGCCAGGATCGCCGAGACCGAGAAGTACGCCCATGTCACCTTCTTCTTTAACGGCGGCGTCGAGGAGCCCAATGAAAATGAGGACAGGATCCTGGTCCGGTCCCCCAAGGATGTGCCCACCTACGATCTGAAGCCCGAGATGAGCGCCTACGGCGTTCTGGACAAGCTCCTGGGCGCGATCGAGTCCGACAAGTACGATGTCATCGTGATCAACTTTGCCAATCCCGACATGGTCGGCCACACGGGCGTCCTGCCGGCAGCCATCAAGGCGGTCGAGGTCGTCGATGAGTGCGTGGGCAAAGCGGCCGAGGCGATCATCAAAAAGGGCGGCGTCCTCTTCATCTGTGCCGACCACGGCAACTGTGAGCAGATGGTCAACTACGAGACCGGCGCTCCCCACACCGCCCACACGACCAACCCTGTGCCTTTCATCCTGGTCAACTATGACAAGGAATACGGGCTCGACGAGGGCGGCGTCCTCGCGGACATCGTGCCGACCCTGATCCAGTGCATGGGCAAGGAGCAGCCTAAGGAAATGACTGGCAGGTCCCTGCTGGTGAAAAAGGGCTGAACCGGAACCGCGTCTGATCCGGAAAGCCCGCGCGCTGACAGCGCGGCGTTACATGTAGCAATTGCTGAGGTCCTTCCCGGTCCGCCGGGAAGGACCTCTTTGCGGAAGAAGACGAGTGCCGTTTTCGGGCGGCACCGGCCGCGGAAGGACCTCTTCGACAGGGGGGCGGGGACCCCGCCGACCGCATATCTTGAAAAAATCTGTACGCTTTTGCGCAGATATTGTGGGTGAAACGGTATTTTTTTACGTTTTTTATGTGAAACTGACCAATCTGCTATATCCAAAACAGAAGAAATGAATTATTATAGTTGTGTATGCATGTTACAGGCCGACCTGAAATTCGAAGCGTTTTTGAGCGGTCTTCAGCGAAAAAAACTGAGTTGGACGGCGTTCAGCGGCGCGTAAGCGCATTGGAATCGCTGAACGCAACGTTACGAGTTCACGCCCTTCAGGGGGGCGTGAACTGTAACGTATGTTCTGGGGGCTTTATCCCGCAGAGACGCTTTGACATTAGAGGAGAGCATGGGTATTTTTGACAAAGGGGATGCCTCGGGCGGACCGGTCCGGAGTGCAGGAGAAAAACTGAACAGGTTTCTGCGGAGAAACGCAGCCGGTGAGGAGGACCTCGATCAGCTGATCCGGCGCCGCAAGCGGCAGACGATCGCGGGCCGGCTGGACGAACACCGGCTGAGTTCTGAAAACGGGACTCCGAAGCGGGGCAGGCGCAGTGTCAAGGAGAGGCGTGAGGCCCGGGTGAGCTGGATGTTCCTTTTTCCCAGCATCGCCGGCGTGAGCCTGTTTTTTGTGCTTCCCTTTTTCGTCGTCATCTATTATTCCCTGATCGACAACCCGGTCAGGCACCGTTTTGTCGGCTTTGTCAACTATGTCAAGGTCTTCAACAACAGCGCCTTCCGGCTGGCCGCCTGGAACACTCTGAAGTTTTCCCTGGTGGCGGTCCCGCTGGCGGTGGGCCTGTCTCTGTTGCTGGCGGTCGTCATGGAACAGCGGCTGCCCTGGAAGAGCCGCTTCCGGTCCTTCTTTTTGAGCCCCATGATGGTCCCGACGGCTTCTGTCATTATGATCTGGCAGATCCTCTTCCATTACAACGGACTGGTCAACTCGGTCTTCGGGGGGATTTTCGGGGGAAAGATCGACTGGCTCAAATCGGGCTATGCCCAGGTTCCGGTCATTATCCTCTTTTTATGGAAAAATCTGGGCTACAACATGATCCTTTTCATGTCGGGCCTGTCCAATATACCCAGGGATCAGATCGAGGTCGCGAGGCTGGAGAGTGCCACGGAGTTTCAGATCTTCTGGCTGATCAAGATCCGCTACCTGTCTTCGACGATCCTTTTCGTCACGATCATGTCCCTGATCAACTCCTTCAAGGTATTCCGGGAGGTCTACCTGATGGGGGGAGACTATCCCTATGACGCGCTGTATATGCTGCAGCACTTCATGAATAATACCTTCAGATCCCTTGATTATCAGAAGCTGAGCTCAGCGGCGGTCATGATGGCGATCTTCATGGTCGTGGTGATCGGAGCCCTCTTTCTGCTTGAAAACTATTACGGCAGGGATCTGGAGTAATTCAAACATATCTTGTAGAAGAAACAGGGAGAACTGCTTTGCCTTTTCACACAGACAAGAGATCCGGGGGAAAATCCCCGGGAGAGTGGGTCAGGGACCGGAAAAAATTTGGCGCCGGTCCGTCTGTCAAACACTTTTTCCAGGACGATGCCGGCCCGGACTCTGAAGATACTCCTTCGGATTTCATAAGTACGGAGACGGAGGTCCGGCCGCGGGAGGCGGGCAGGCCTGCTGCCCCAGAGAATGATGAGGATGAGGAAACCCCCGCTGAAAGACTGAAGAGACAGTTCACCAGACAGCGGGTGGAGACGATCCGGATGGTCATCCGGACGGCGGTCGCGGGCTTTTTTGCCATCCTTTTCCTCATGCCCATTGTTCTGACCATCACCAACTCCTTTATGACAGTCTCGGAGATCAATGCCAACTACGGCGTGATCTTCGCCAAGAAGGACGGTGTCCGTGTTTTCATCAGTCAGACGGTCAACCTCAAATTCCTGCCGGATATCATCTCCTTCGGCCAGTATTTCAAGGTGCTGTTTCTGAGTCCGGAATATCTGTTGAAATTCTGGAATTCCTTTTTCTATGTCGTTCCGATCGTTGTCTTTCAGCTGGCCGTCGCCTCTCTGGCCTCCTATGGATTCGCCAGATACCGGGGGCGGGTGAGGGAGATCATTTTCTTCTCCTACATCATCCTGATGCTGATGCCCTATCAGGTCACCCTGGTCCCCAACTTTCTGGTCTCGACCTGGCTGAATATCATCAATACGAGGTGGGCGATCCTGCTGCCGGGCTTCTTTTCCCCGTTTGCGGTCTATATGCTCACCAAATATATGCGAAGGATCCCCAAATCCATTTATGAAGCCGCTGAGATCGACGGAGCCGGGGAGTGGCAGATCTTTACCGGGGTCTGCCTGCCCAACTGCAGAGGCGGGCTGGCCTCCATCGCGATCCTGATCTTTATCGATTACTGGAATATGGTCGAGCAGCCCCTGATCCTGCTCTCCGATGACCAGATGCACCCGCTGTCGGTCTTCCTGTCCAGGATCAACGCCGACGAGATCTCGCTGGCTTTTGCGGTCGCAGTCATCTATATGGTCCTGCCCATGATGGTCTTCCTCTATGGAGAGGACTACCTGGTCGAGGGAATCATCTACCAGGGCGGAATCAAGGAATAAAGCAATGTGTCTCAGCGCAAGGCGCTTCGACGTGAGAGGTAAGTATGAATATCGAAGACAAGGAACTGGCCATGCTCCAGAGGAGCCAGAGGAGAAAGGATATCATCAAGAACATTACGATCGTTTTCCTGCTGATCCTTCTGGCCCTGACCCTCTTTTCCCGCACGATCATGAATCTGACCCTGCCTGAGGTCGCGACCCATGCAGTGACGGAGGGGGAGGTCTCCCCCAGAATCCGCGGGCAGGGGACGGCCGAGGTCCAGGATCCCTATACGGTATCCGTGACTTCCGCCAGGACCATCAAGAGCGTCGCCGTCCGGGTGGACCAGGATGTCAAGCGCGGGGATGTGCTCTATTACCTGGAGGACACGGAATCCGAGGAGCTCCGCACGGCAAAACAGGAGCTTCTGGACGCCCAGACCAACTTTACCAGGCGTATCTTTGACGGAACCCTCTCCGACAGCGATATCACGAGGCTGAGGGCTGGCAACTACCGGAGCGACGATGAGCTGCAGTCCGTGGTCGGAGCCATCAACAGGCGGTTTGAGGCGGCCCAGAGGGAGAAGACCCTGGCGACTGCGGAATACGAAAAGATCAATGCCCAGTACCAGGCGGCAATAGAGGAGGAAGACGGGGACACCGGCACGGGAGCAGGGAACGGCACCGGCACAGACTACGGCGATGATGATATCGCGGAGGCCAGCGCGACCGGAAGCGGGCGCAGCGTCCAGGGGGCCGGCACGGTCAATAAGTCGGCCGCCTCTGTAGAGACCAAGGCGTCAGAAGAACTCTCCGCCATGGCTTCGACCGGCTACACGGGATCCCGAAAGATCCGCAAGCTGGTCGAGAAGATGGAGAAGTCCAATCTCAGGAAACTTGAGGCGGAACTCAATTATGAGGAGATCGCCGCCGAGAGGGAAAAGATCCTCAATACCGTCAATGCGGAGCTGGACCTCAAGACCTACCAGGACGCCATCAACAAGGCCCAGGTCAAGGTGGACCGGCTGCAGAAGGAGGAGATCGGCGCGACGATCACGGCTCCTGTCGACGGCAAGGTGACGAGCCTGAGCTACGGCGCGGGAGAGACCACGTCCGCGGATTCGCCGGTCGCCATTATCCGGATCGACGGCAAAAAGCTGTCCGTCAGCTTTTCCGTGGACAAGGAGCATGCCCAGAAGCTGAGGATCGGCGACGAGGCCCAGCCCCAGAACTCCTGGGAGTATGAGGAGGGCTTCAAGGCCACCCTGCGGCAGATCACAGCGGATTCCAGCGACCCGCAGAACATGCGGCTGCTGAAATTTGAGATTGACAGCACTTCGGTCGCGGCCGGGGACAATGTGCAGCTCCAGATCGCGGAGACCTCCAAGTCCTATGACCTGGTCGTCCCCAATTCCGCGATCCGCAACGATTCCAACGGCACCTTTGTCTTTGTGCTGAACACCAAGCAGAGCCCGCTGGGCAACCGCTACATCATTTCCAGAGAAAATGTCAAGGTCCTGGCCAAGGACGACGTGAACAGCGCCATCAGCGGCGCGGTCGGACTCTACACCTATGTGGTGACTACATCCGACAGAATGCTGACGACCGGAGAGCAGGTCCGTCTCTCCAACGAAGTGGAATCGGACGACGAATGATGCGGCTGTAAATGCCATATATCCGGATAAAGAACATAATTAAAAATCATTAAGAGACGGGCGTAGAACGTCAGGAGGCGGCGCATGGCCGGAAGGCATGCGCCGCCGGCGGAGTTTTGGATGAAAGAGACGGATAGAGAAGACAGCAAACTGAATAAGGCAGGCAGTGCTGTCCGGGAGGGGGGCCGCCGGGCGGCCCGGAAGATCCGCGGTTTTCTGGCAAAGCTCCGCGTCTGGCAGAAGGCGGGACTTGTGGTCTGCGTCTTTTTCTGGATCATCTCGGCGGTCATCGGCCTGGTGTGCGGGCGGATCGCCGCGGGCATGCAGGACCAGACCTTCGCCGGCAGATGGTCCGGGGAGCAGGACTGCGCCCAGGTCAGCACCTATGTGGCGGATACGGCCCTGATGTCGGAAGAACATGTCAAGGCGATGCGGAGCCTTTTGTCCAACATTCTGGAGACCGCTTCGCTGAACCTGTCCGAGACCCAGATCGAGAACGGCGCCAGCGCCATGGATGTCTGCTACAGCGGCGTGGGGACGGCGGAGCTGACGACACCGGCGGATTCTGTCTCCGTGACAGCGATCGGCGTCGGCGGGGACTTTTTTAATTTCCACCCCCTCGATCTGATGTCGGGATTTTATTTTTCCGACGATGAACCCATGAAGGACAGGATCCTTCTGGATGACAGGACGGCGTGGAGACTTTTCGGCTCGCCCTATATCGTGGGACAGTCCGTCAATATCCAGGGGGTGCCCCATTATATCGCCGGCGTGTTCCGCAGGCCGGAAAAGAGATTTTACAATGCCGCCGGCATGGGGGATTTCATGATCTTTATGACCTATGATTCCCTGTGCAGGTATACGGAGGCCGGCTCCTCCGGCGGTGAGGGCGGAGGCGGTGACACGAACAGCACCGACATGTCCATGCAGGACGCCATGGCCGCCCCGGCCGGCGGTCTGAGGACCGCGTCGGCGGCGGAGGGGACCGGCTCTGAGGAGAGCGGAGAAGATGGTCTTTTGGCCGCAGGGACAGAAGAGCCCGCGGCTGTCAGCTATTATGGAGGCGGGGGACAGCCCTCCTCTGCCGCCTGGTCCTATGCAGCCTGGAGACAGGCCGTCTCCGCGCAGGAGCCTCCTGTCGCGGCAAAGGGGGGACGCATGCAGGCGGACCTGCAGGTCGCCCTGGGCGATACCGATGATTTCGGAGAGGACAGCTCCGGGGCCCTGGGGGAGGAAGAGGAGCCCCTGGGCGGAACCGGAACAGGAACCGGAACAGGCACTGGCATCGGGACCGGCACGGACACCGGGACGGAGGATGCCTCCGATACGCCCGAAGGTTCGGAAGAGACCGGAGACGATACGCCCGTGGACGGATCCCTGAAAAATAATAATATGAGCGGCAGGAGCGCGGGAGATTCCGCCGACGAACCGGAACAGGTTGAGATCAACCGCAGCAGGATCAACTGCTATGAGGCGGTCCTCCCCAATCCCATTTCCGGATTTGCCCTCCGCTCTGTCCGCAGCTGCCTGTCAGAGGCGGGCGTTGACATGACCCAGGTGTCCGTTGTTGAAAATACCGGGCGCTTCAGCCCCTACCGGCTGGCACTCATGCTGGCTCAGCCGGGGCTCAGGAGCATGCAGGTGACCGCGGTGCGCTATCCCTACTGGGAAAATGTGGCGCGTGCCTGGGAGGATGTCCTGATCCCCTATTCCTTCCTGGAATTGTTCATGAGATTTTCACCGTTTCTTTTCCTGCTCTTCCTGGTCTTGTGGTATGCTACACATAAGAGCTGGACGGCGGCGGGCCTGTTCCGGAAATTCCGGGATGAGGTCTATGACCGCCAGTCGGAACGGATCTATGGAAGGGAAAGGGCCAGAGCCCTTCCCCTGTCCGATGACCGGGCTCTGACTGAAAAGCCTGCAGATGAAGAGGGCACTGGCGGCCCCGCAGAGGAGGGATCCCTGGCGGAGGAGGGCAGCGGCAGCCCCGCGGCGGAGGAAACCGCGGCGGAAGAGGGCAGTGACGGCCCCGGGCCGGAGGAAAACGCGGCGGAAGAAGGCTCCGAAAGCCCCGCGCCGGTGGAATCCCCGGCGGAAGGGAAGCCTGACGCGGCTCAGACGGCGGCAGATGCCGGAGCGGAGTCCCCGGACGCGGAAGAGCCCGGAACCCCTGCAGAATCATGATAGGAAAGGATGACAGAACAGGAAATGGAAATGAGAAAATCTATCAGACGTGTTTTGGCGGTTCTGCTCACTTTCACCCTGGCGGTCTCTCTGACCGCCTGCGGCGGAGGCGGAAAGAGCGAAGATAAGACCAGCGGGGGAACAGGCAAAAAAGACGCCTCCTCCGCGCCCTCCATGCCCCAGGTCACGATCAAGGACGGTGTTGTCAGGACCACTGAGGCGAAGGTGGATGACACACAGCTCAGTATGGACGGTCTCCAGGTCCTTGCCGTGGAAAAGGACAGGATCTACGGATTCAACTACAGCTATGAGGGCGAGGGCCTTGAAGGAAATGAATTCGTCAGCTTCAAGACAGACGGGAGCGACCTCAAAAAGACAGCCTACAAGACAAAGAACGAGGATGAAGAGATCATCGCCTCCGCTTTTTATGGCGGGAATTTCTACCTGGGCGTCGCGATCTACTCCAATTCGCCGGCCCTGGATTACGCCCTTGAAAACGGAGAGGACGCTGAGATCCCCGAGGATATGAGCGAGGATGGCCTCGCCACCTATGAGCTGCGCAGCGTCACGCCCGAGGGCAAGGAGAACTGGGCGGTCAAGATCCAGCCGGAGGATGAGATGTATTATTACATCAATTCCATGTACGCCACGGAGGAGGGCGTCATGGTGGTCTCCTCGGAGGGCGTCGACCTCTTTTCCGCAAAGGATGGTTCCCTGGCCAAAACCCTGTGCAGGGTCAAGACCGACGAGGTGGTCGGCCTGCTCTATGTCCTGGCTGACGGCACAGTGATCATGATTGATGATTCCTCCATGAACAACAAGGTCCAGGTCTTCAACGAAGGCAGCGGAAAGTTCGAGGAGAAGCAGCAGCTGCCCTCGGCCCTTCAGGGCGCAACTCTTTTCCCCGGCAGCAAGTACAGCTTCTATCTGGCCGGAGACGACGGAGTCTACGGCGTGACCCTGGGACAGGCTGAGCTGACTCCGGTCGTCAACTTTGTCAACTCGGATCTGGACGTCCAGGGCATCATCAGGCTGGTGGAGCTCGAGGACGGACGCCTGCTCATGCAGGGCTACGCCAGTGACAACACGGTCCTTGTCAATATTCTGGAGCCGGTGGCCCCTGAGGATGTCGAGGACAAGAAGGAGATCACGGTTGCCGGATACTATATCGACTCTGAGGTCCGGACCGAGGTCATCAATTTCAATAAGGAGAGCAGCAAGTACAGGATCAAGGTCCTGGATTACAGCCAGTATGACCTGGAGACGGATTATGACGACAGCAGCGCAAGTCAGGATTCGACCGGCCTGACCAGGCTCAATACAGATATCGTGACCGGCAATGCGCCTGATATCATGCTCCTGAATCCGGCCATGCCCGTCAACAGTTTTATTTCCAAGGGTGTCTTCATGGACATCACCGACCTCTACAACGCCGACAAGGATATCGAGAAGGAGGACTTCCTCAAAAACGTCATGGACGCCTTCCTGACCGACGGCAGGATGTATGTCGTGGTGCCCTCCTTTACCATCACCGGCGTATCGGGCAAGACCAAATATATCGGCGACGGCAAGGACCTGACCCTGGACAAGGTCAGGGAGATCGCGGCCTCCAGAGGCATCAATGATGCCGGGATCTTCGGCATTACCGAGAGGGCGACTGTCTTCCACTCGGCCATCGAATTTTCCGGTGACCAGTTTATCGATTCCGATACCAACACCTGCGACTTCAACAACGACAGCTTCAAGGAGCTCCTTGAGTTCGCCAAGAACTGCCCCGAGACGATCAGTGAAGAGCAGTACAATGACTACTTCACCCAGTATCTGTCGGACAAGGCTCTCTTGTCCATCCAGTACATCAATACCATGTACGACTACTACTACATGACCAGGCAGCTCTTCGGGGATGTCAATGTTACGGTCACAGGCTTCCCGTCCATGAAGAACCAGGGACCTGCCATTGCCTCCTCCATCCAGCTCGGCATCAGCAACAGCGCCTCCGAGCCCGAGGGATGCTGGGAATTTGTCCGCAGATTCCTGCTTCCCGAGTACCAGATGGCCATTGAATCGGCCCTTCCGGTCAGCGAGAAGGCCATCGATGCCCAGGGCCAGAAGATCATCGAGCAGAACAAGCTCGATGCCCAGGAGCAGATGGAAATGGGCATGCTGGACGGCGTCAACAACATCGGTGCCGTGGATATCGAGGAGACGACTGCTCCTGCAGAGGGGGACACCGCCGCCACAGGCGAGGAAGCCGCCTATGAGGAGGGCATGGATCTCGAGATGGAGGAATCCGAGGACCTGAGCGGAAAGCCGGTCAGCGAGGAGAACTTCGACGGGACCCACGAGGAATATGAACAGTACCTGGAGGACGAAGCCGCGAACGCAGCCGCCGCCGGTACAGAAGAGGAAGTCATGATCAGCGGGGACGAGATCACTGCTGCCGCCGAGGATGAAGCGGCCGCCGGGATCGAGTCGATGCCCGAATTCGGCCAGAAGGATATCGATGCGATGAAGGCCATCCTCAAGACCCTGAAATACCAGGTCAACGGGGAATCCGAGATCCGCAACATCATCACGGAGGAGTCCAACGCCTACTTCGCCGGCCAGAAATCCGCCGAGGAGGTCGCCGACATCATCCAGAGCCGCGTGCAGGTCTACCTCAAAGAGAACGAATAAGGAAACGCAGCTGAGTGTTCAGCCGGACCGGAGCCATGTGCCGGCCTGCCTGCTGCTGACGATGGATCATATTTATGCAAAAAGAAATCACACAGGATAAAATCAGAAACTTCTGCATCGTGGCCCATATCGACCACGGCAAATCCACTCTGGCAGACAGGATGATCGAGAAGACAGGCCTCCTGACCAGCCGCGAAATGCAGGACCAGGTCCTCGACAACATGGACCTGGAGCGGGAGAGAGGGATCACGATCAAATCCCAGGCCGTGCGTCTGGTCTATACGGCCAGGGACGGACAGGAGTATATCTTCAACCTGATCGATACGCCAGGACATGTTGACTTCAACTATGAGGTCAGCAGGTCCCTGGCCGCCTGCGACGGAGCCATCCTGGTCGTCGACGCGACCCAGGGGATCCAGGCCCAGACCCTGGCCAATGTCTATCTGGCCCTGGAGCACAACCTGGACGTCTTCCCGGTCATCAACAAGATCGACCTGCCCTCCGCGGAGCCCGAGAAGGTCCGCGAGGAGATCGAGGACGTCATTGGCCTGGACGCCTCCGACGCCCCGCTGATCTCCGCCAAGCAGGGGATCGGCGTGGAGGACGTGCTGGAGGCTGTGATCAGGGACATCCCGGCGCCCGACGGCGACCCCGATGCCCCCCTGCAGGCCCTGATCTTTGATTCCCTCTACGATTCCTACAAGGGGGTCATCGTCTTCTGCAGGATCCGCGACGGCCGCATCCGGCGTGGCATGAAGGTCAAAATGATGGCGACCGGCGCCTCGGCCGAGGTCGTCGAGGTCGGCTATTTCGGCCCCGGCCAGTTCATTCCCTGTGAGGAGCTGTCTGCCGGCATGGTCGGCTATTTCACCGCTTCGATCAAAAATATCCGGGATGCCCGGGTCGGCGACACCGTGACGGAGAGCGAACGGCCCTGCGCCGAGGCCCTGCCGGGCTACAAAAAGGCCCAGCCCATGGTCTACTGCGGCCTCTACCCCTCCGAGACCCCCAGATATCCCGACCTGCGCGATGCCCTCGAAAAGCTCCAGCTCAACGATGCCTCCCTCTTTTTCGAGCCCGAGACATCCCTGGCCCTGGGCTTCGGCTTCCGCTGCGGCTTCCTGGGCCTGCTCCACATGGAGGTCATCCTGGAGCGCCTGGAGCGCGAGTACGACCTGGACCTGATCTCCACCGCCCCCGGCGTCGTCTACAAGGTCTACAAGACCGACGGCACCATGATGGAGCTCACCAATCCCTCCAACCTGCCGGAACCCACCGCCATCGAACGGATGGAGGAGCCCATCGTCAACGCCGAGATCATGGTCACGACCGAATTCATCGGCCCCATCATGCAGCTCTGCCAGGAGAGGCGCGGCCGCTACCTGGACACTGAGTACATCGAAGAGACCCGCGCGATCCTCAAATATGAGCTTCCGCTCAATGAGATCATTTATGACTTCTTCGACGCTCTCAAGTCCAGATCCAGAGGGTACGCTTCCTTCGACTACGATCTCAAGGGATACGAGACCAGCGAACTGGTCAAGATGGACATCCTTGTGAATAAGGAGCCCGTCGACGCGCTTTCTTTCATCGTCCATGCGGCGGGCGCCTACGACCGCGGCCGCAAGATGTGCGAGAAGCTCAA
>ODAI012216027.1_pt1 | contig 11549 bp, 7 predicted proteins | sample 1539321 | NCBI WGS metagenome assembly ODAI01 (sample SAMN02144231, study PRJEB22623) | gut metagenome | biome: sheep rumen | host: Ovis aries | place: New Zealand
ATGCCGATGTGCCCACGACACCCACTGGCAGGTGAAGTTCTCGAGGAGCAGGGCGGAGAGCGTCTCCCGATAGTCGCAAAGCACCTGATTGCCATCGTCGACCACTCCCAGCAACTCGGGCAGTCTGGTGCGCAGGTCATAGCCTCGGCGCCGCTGGAACTCATCGAAGAGCGACGGTGTCCAGTTGGCTTTATACACCTCGTATGAATCGTTGAAGAAGGTATGAGGGTAGGGGACGCCAGAGGTGGCAAAGGCCTGTTCGAAACGGTCCAGATAGTGTCTGACGGCTTCACGGTCGAAGTGATCCACCACCCAGCCTTCACCTCCTGGGGCAGCCCGTTTCACTTTCTGCCCCGTGCGCCCTATCTCCACATCGTATGTCTGCGTGCCATTGACCATCGTATCCTTGAAGATGGCCTTGCAGGCTGCCTGGTCCAGTGAGATGTGTGGACCGCCGAAAGGCCAGCCTGTGCCGCAGTTCATGTCTACCTCGATGCCTAACGGCCTGGCGATGTCTTCTACGGTCTTCAGCGCCTGCATCCACTCCGGGGAGAGGAAGGGGATGTCGTGCTGTTCATTGCCTCTGACACCATAGAGTGGGGTGATTTCCACGGCTCCGATTCCTACCCGTGCATATTCGGACAGGTTCCACTGCAGGTTCTCCTTGTCGACGGCCGAGCCCAACCACCACCAGCGGGTGCCAGGCTTAGCCTCTGGCCGGGGCTGCGGCCAGGTCTGGGCATTTGGTTCCTGTATCTTTAGTTTGTAGTACTCTGACAGTCCCAGGAGATAGCAGCCAGTACCATAATCCTCGAAGTCGGGGACCTTGGTGAATGTGACAGGCTGCCCCGACGCGGGTTCTTTGCCCGTGCCTTGGCACCAGCCGAGAAAACCATCCTTGTGAAGACATGACTCCAGAGCCTTGAAAGCGAGATCGCAGGCAGACAGATAGGCTGAATCTCTGAGCATCCCCTTTCTGATGCCCCATGCCATGCCGTAGAGGAAGAGGGCGGTGCCCGTCATCTCGGGTCCGGGATAGTCGGCATCCGACACGAGGCTGGCGTGCCAGAACCCGTCTTCATGCTGACACTTCAGGAGTGCTGCACTCATCAGCAGGAAGTCCTTCTTCAACTGCCTGTACGCCTTGTCTTTGGGTGAGAGCACCTCCATGCAGCGCACCAGGGCCGCATACACCCAGCCGTTGCCGCGGCTCCAATAGCAGTTCTGGCCATCTTTCTCCTTGTAGGGCGGTACGTAGTCCCGGTCTCTCCACCACAGTCCCTCTTTCTGGTTGAAGAGCCCACCGCCACAGGTGTTGCGGGTCCACTTGTAACTCCTCATGGCGTAATCCAGATACTGTCTGTCGCCCGTGGTGGCATACATCTTGACGTAGACCGGCATCGCCATCTGGATGGCGTCGATCCATGTCCAGTAGTCGGTACGGCCTGAAGCCATCTGGAGCGTCAGATTCTTCTGGATGGAGTCGAGTGTCCCCTTGCCGGTCAGCAGGTTCAGTTCGATGTAGGTCTGAGCGCAGCACTGGTCGTCGGCATTGGTGGTCGTCACCCCGTAGCGTGGCGTCCAACGGTGGAAGTCGGCCCATCTCTCTGCGTAGTCCAGATAGCGCTGCTGGGGATTGATGGCATGCAGGGCCATGAGTCCCTCGTAGTACACGGCCCTCGTCCAGAGTGATGAAGGGCGGATACGATTGACGTTGGTGGGGAGAGTAGGGTCACTGTACTTCGCCATGAAGTAGTCGTTGGCTTTCTGTGCTGTTTTCAGGATGGCTGTCTGTGCAGCGGCCATGATGATGCTGTTGCATGCCAGGGCAAGAATCCAAAACCGTTTTATCATATCGTTCGTTATTGATGAGGTCGTTTGTCCTCTGATTGTTGGTGCAAATATAAGGATAATCCGTGTAATTCCAGCATAGCATCATATGTAAAAATACTTAATTTTCATGATTGGCCCGAATTTATGAGCGTATTTCGCAGAAAAAACACTATCTTTGCCACCAGAATACATAAAACTAACAGCGATGAAAGAACAATACTTTGCGGACAAGAACCGCTACGACAATGGGATGAAATATGAACGTTGCGGACGTTCGGGTGTGATGCTGCCACAGGTGAGCCTCGGCTTCTGGCATAACTTCGGGAGCGTGGACCCCTACGAGCGCAGCCGGGAGATCACCCACTACGCCTTTGACCATGGCATCACCCATTTCGACCTGGCCAACAACTACGGTCCGGTGTACGGATCGGCCGAGGAGACCATGGGCCGGCTGATGGACGAGGACTTCCGCCCTTACCGTGACGAACTCTTTATCTCGTCGAAGGCAGGCTATGACATGTGGCCCGGGCCTTACGGCAACTGGGGCAGCAGGAAGTATCTGATGGCCAGTCTGGACCAGAGCCTGAAGCGCATGAAGATCGACTACGTGGACCTGTTCTACAGCCACCGCTACGACCCCGAGACGCCGCTCGACGAGACGCTGCAGGCCCTGGTGGATATCGTGCGTCAGGGCAAGGCCCTCTACGTGGGCATCTCGAACTGGCCGTTGGAGCCGCTGAAGTATGGCTACGACTATCTGAAGGCCCACGACGTGCCGCTGCTGATCTATCAGGGTCGGCTGAACATGCTCGACCGTCAGCCGCAGGAAAGCGGCATCCTCGACTTCTGTGCCGACAACGGTGTCGGCTTCATCGCCTTCTCCCCGTTGGCGCAGGGCTTGCTGACAGACCGTTACCTGAACGGTGTGCCGGAGAACTCCCGGATGTCGAAAGGGAAGTTCCTGAAAGAGTCGATGCTGACGCCGGAGTTGCTCCAGACGCTCCGCGGCTATCGCGAGACCGCAGAAAGCCGTGGCGAGACCATCGCAGAGATGGCGCTCAGGTGGATACTCGAGCAAAGAGGCGTCACCTCGGTGCTCGTCGGAGCCAGTTCGACGGCGCAGTTGGAAACCAACCTCCGTTGTGTGACTGCCAGATGAGACTGATCCTCCTGCTGCTGTCGCTGACGGTGATGAGTGCTGCCGCCCAGACCGGGAAGGCCCCCGCGGGCGAGACCTGGCCTGACAACAGCGTCATGGATGCCTGGTTCCAGGACACGACGAAGGTGGACGTGACGACGCTGGGGCGCCAGTATGTCATTACCGACTATGGTGTGGCTTGCGACTCCACGGTGGTGCAGACGGCGGCCATCCAGCAGGTGATAGACCGTGCTGCCAGCGAGGGTGGGGGCGTGATCGTGATTCCCGAAGGTACTTATCTCACCGGTGCCCTCTTCTTTAAACAAGGTACGCATCTGCACGTGAGGGGACGCCTGAAAGGTTCCGACCGCATTATCGACTTCCCTTATATGACCACCCGTATCGAAGGTGAGACCTGCACCTATTTCTGTGCGCTGGTGAATGCCGACGGCCTCGACGGCTTCACCATCAGCGGCACCGGCACCATCGACGGCAACGGCCTCAGTTACTGGCAGGAGTTCTGGATCCGTCGCAAATGGAATCCGCAATGCACCAACAAGGACGCCCAGCGCCCCCGGCTCACCTATATCTCAAACTCCAGGAACGTGACCGTGCAGGATGTGCATCTCGTCAACTCGCCCTTCTGGACCAACCACATCTACAAGTGCGACCATGTGCGCTATCTGGACTGCTATATCTTCGCGCCCACCGAGCATATCTGGGCACCCGATCCCACCCGTGGTGCTCCCTCGTCGGATGCCATCGACATCGACGCCTGTACCGATGTGCTCATCGACGGGTGCTTTATGCATGTCAACGACGATGCCGTCGTGCTGAAAGGTGGCAAGGGAACGTGGGCAGACCGGGACGATACCAATGGCGATTGCGAGCGGATACTGATTCAGAACTGTCGCTACGGCCGTGTGCACGGCTGCCTGACACTGGGCTCGGAATCGCTCCACGACCGCAATGTCATCCTGCGCAACTGCCATACCGAGCGGGCAGACCGCGTGCTGTGGCTGAAGATGCGCCCTGACACCCCGCAGCACTACGAGTATGTCTTGGTCGAGCATATCACGGGCCGTTGCAAGCGCATCCTCTTCATCCATCCCTGGACACAGTTCTTCAAGCCCGGAGAGCGTGAAGACATGCCCCTTTCGCGTTGCAACAACATCATGCTGCGCGACATCCGGGTCGATGCCGAGACACCCATCGATGTGAAGCCCTCCGACAAATACGAATTAAGAGATATCACTATTGACGGAAGGCCGTTGACGTTATAATCCGATCTTGGCTTTCTCCTGAGCGGCAATCACCCGGTCGCACCAGCGGTCGAAGTCGGGATCTTCCTCCTGCAGTTCGGGGTGCTTCAGGATATAGTCGATGGTGCGGCGCACACCCTCTTCGAAGCGTACCCGAGCCTGGAAGCCGGGTACGGCCCGTTTCAGTTTCGAACAGTCGAAGACCACGCTCACCGCCTTGTCGCCGAGGAGTCCGCCTTCGAGGTCGTAGGCCTTGGGGCAGACATCAGCCAGGAACGACGAAGCGACATAATACGGTTTCAACTCTACGTGCAGCACGTCGGCAATCGTCTGGTAGATCTGTGTCCAGGTGAGGGTCTCGTCGTTCATGATCTGGAACGCCTCGCCGATGGCGTGCGGATTGCCCAGCAGGCCGATGAAGCCGCGGGCGAAGTCCTCGTTCCACGTCATCGTCCACAACGAACTGCCGTCGCCCTGTATCAGCACCTGCTTGCCCTCCATCATACGCTTCACCACCTGCCAACTGCCCTTCAGGCCGTGTACGCCGAGTGGCACGGCGCGCTCGCAGTAGGTATGGCTCGGGCGGACGATGGTCACGGGGAAGCCCTCCTCGCGGTAGTGCTTCATCAACAGTTCCTCGCAGGCAATCTTGTTGCGGGAGTATTCCCAGTGGGGATTGGCCAGGGTGGTTCCCTCGTTGACGATATAGCCCCGTGCTGGCTTGTTGTAGGCCGAGGCGGAACTGATATAGACATACTGGCGCGTGCGTCCCTTGAAGAGCCGGATGTCGCGGGCCACCTGCTCCGGCACGAAGCCGATGAACTCGCAGACGACATCAAACGTCATGTCGCCCAGTTTCTCTGCCACCAACTGCTCGTCCTCGACGTCAGCCACAATCTGTCTGACACCTGCAGGTAGTTCTGCCTGACGGTTACCACGGTTCAACAACCACAGTTCGTGCTCGCTCTCAGCCAGCAGTCGGGTAATGGCACTGCTGATCGTGCCCGTACCGCCAATCATCAAAATCTTCATCATTGTCTTATTAGTTTAATATGTCTACGTGCGACAAAGATAGTCATTTTTTTCTACGCACCGTGCGTCTGGTGCCGTTTTTTTTGATTATTTAGGAATCTGTTCTCATTACGCAACAAAATTGGTATTTGTTTCTTTTTATTTTATCAAATTATTTGCTATATCCGATATTTTTCATTATCTTTGCACCCAAGAGTAGGATGAGTTTATTGACACATGAACTAAGATAAAGGATATGGAGGTTATCTATAAAATGGCACGGGGATGACACAGACGGATATACTGCGTGTCGGTATCATCGGCACGGGATGGATAGCCGAGAAGGCAGCCATCACCCTCAACGGACTGAAGGAGTGTGAGGCCTATGCCGTGGGGTCGCGGACCCTTGAGAAGGCAGAGGCCTTTGCCCGGCAGTGGAAGATCGCGAAGGCATACGGCAGTTATGCAGAACTGATCGCCGACCCCGACATCGACCTGGTGTATATCGGCACCCCGCATTCTCACCACTACGATGTGACGAAGGAGGCGTTGCTGGCGGGCAAGCCCTGTCTGGTGGAGAAAGCCTTCATGGCCAATGCGCGGCAGGCAAAGGAGATCATCGACCTGGCCCACGAGCGGAAAGTCTTCCTGGCTGAGGCCATCTGGACACGTTATCAGCCGGTTGTCAAGATGATGCGCGAACTGATAGCCACTCGTATCGGCGAACCGCGGATGCTGACGGCCACCCTCGGCTACTCGATGGGTGACAAGCCCCGTATCATGCGCCCAGACCTCTGTGGCGGTGCGCTGCTCGACCTCGGTGTCTACGCCCTGAACTTCGTCAGGATGTTCTTCCCGGCCGATATCGTCGGTATCGAGAGCCAGTGCGTGAAGTCGAAGACGGGCATGGACCTGACGAACGCCATCAGTCTGGTATTGGCCGACGGGATGCTCTGCAATCTCCAGTCGAGTGCCCAGTGTGTGGGCGACAATATCGGTGTTGTTGCGGGAACAGAAGGAAATCTGATCATCGACAACATCAACAATCCGCAACAGATTACCGTCAACGGTCCCGACCGTACTTACATCGAAACCATCCGTGTGCCGCAGCAGATCACGGGCTACGAATACCAGTTCCAGGCCTGTCGTCAGGCCTTGGTAGACGGTCTGTTGGAACCGCGGGAGATGCCCCACCGGGAGACCCTCTACATCATGGAACTCATGGATGCCCTTCGTGCCAAGTGGGACGTGCGTTATCCGATGGACTGACAAAAGAGAAGATAAAAATAACATAACCAACTTACAAAAGATGAGACAACTATTCGTAATGATGACATTGGCTGTTGCCACAGTCTGTCAGGCGCAGGATCTGACACTGAACGACCGTGAGTATTTCGAGCGGCAGGGAGTGAACGTGCTGGTGTTCAGCAACAGTTTTAACGGAGGCTTCAACGACGAGAAGAACTCCGGTATCGAGATTATTCACCATGGTGTGCGTACCGTCCAGGGCGGTGCCGTGCGTCTGAACAACACGCCCGAGCAGTGGGACCTGGTGCCGAAGATGACCGACCGAAAGGTAGACCGCGGGAATGGATCCATAGAGGTGACCATGCGTTACGACGACTACGACTTCGACAGTCGGGTGGTGGTGACGGCCAAGGGCAAGGCGGTGGAGATAGCCGTATGGCTCGACAAGCCCGTACCCGAGAAACTGGCCGGCGAGGCAGGATTCAACATCGAGTTCCTGCCATCGCAATACTGGCTGAAGACCTTCACGATGGACGGCCGTCTGGGTCGTCTGCCACGCTATGCCACCAGCCAGACCATCACCCGTCCGAACAGTGAGAAGCCCCGTCAGTTCAAGGGCTTCAAGACCTACGACGACCGGGGCACAGGGCGATTCATCGACCCACTGCCCATTGAGACTGGTCATCGTCTGACGATGGCCACCGACGATCCCGGACGTATGGTTAAGATCAGCAGCGACGATGCCGAGTTGAAACTCTTCGACGGCCGTATGCTGGCGCAGAACGGTTGGTTCGTTGTCCGCAGCGTGCTGCCTGCCGGCAAGACGGGTAAGGTCATCACCTGGACCATTGAGCCGAATGCCATCCCCGGATGGATCCGTGAACCGAACATTGGCTTCTCTCAGATTGGCTATACCCCCGTACAGCCGAAGGTGGCGGTCATCGAACTTGACAAGAATGACACACCGCAGACCTCTGCCTCTCTGATGCGCATCAAGGCCGACGGCACGACAGAGAAGGCCTTTGAGGGCGCCATCCAGTCATGGGGACCTTATTTCAAATATAATTATGTGAAATTCGATTTCTCGGCAGTCAAGGAGCCGGGCGTCTATTATATCCAGTACGGAAACACCAAAACAAATGACTTTCTCATCGACGCCCATGTCTACGACAAGATCACCGATGCCACCACTGACGTCTGGGTACCTATCCACATGAATCACATGTATGTGAACGAGGGCTATCGCACCTGGCACGGTGAGCCGTTCAAGGAGGGCTATCTGCAGGCCCCAGAGAGCGATCACTTCGACCTGCACCGTCAGGGACCGACCACCGATACGAAATACAAGCCTCTGGAACTCATCCCCGGCCTGAACGTCGGCGGATTCTTCGATGCCGGTGACTTCGATATCGAGACAGGCTCGAACATCAATGTCGTACAGAACTTCATCCGCACCTGGGAACTCTTCCGTCCTCAGCGCGACGAGACCTTCGTCTCGCAGAAGCAACGCTATGTCGACCTGCACCGCCCCGACGGTGTGCCCGACATCCTGCAGTTCATCGAGCACGGCACACTGAACCTCGTGGCACAGGCAGAGCAGATCGGCCACATGGCTTCGACGCTCTCCAACTCCATCCTCGACAACTATCACCATCTGGGCGATGCTGCCTCGATCACCGACGGCCTGCATTACGACCCGTCGCTCAAGCCCTACGAAGTGAGTGCCGACGGCAAGCGCAGTGGTACGCCCGACGATATGTGGGCCTTCACTACCCGCAGTCCGCAACTGGACCTCCGTGCTGCCACGATGTTCGCTGCCGCCAGTCATGCCCTCAAGGGGTATAACGATGACCTGGCAGAGCGTGCCCTCACTCAGTCGAAGCGACTGATGAAGGAGGCAACGGAGATCATCGCCCAGCGCACTGCAGCCCGTCAGAATGATGATGAATATGCATGGCTTGAAGGTTCAGAACAGACCAGTATCGCCAATCCCAGGCAGCAGGGAGCCCAGCCTGACAAGAAACGCCAGAAACTCTTGGAACGTAGTCGTAAGAACCGTGAACAACTCGGTGACATGGCCACGAACCTGATGCTTTTCAGTGCTACGCAGGAAAAGCAGTATCTGGATAACTTCGCCGCACAGATTTGGGATGCCCTCGAGTTGCGCCTGTCTGGTAACATGCAGACCGCTCTCGACGCCGTGCCCTATATGGATGAGGCTTACAAGCAGAAACTCCGTCCTTATGTGGAGAAGTACGAACAATACATCAAGGGCTTCGATACGAACAATCCCTACGGTGTACCCATCGGCCTTGGCAACTGGGCTGGTGTGAACATGGTGCTCAACTTCGGCATTACCGTCAACTACGCCCACATCTATTTCCCCGACATCGTCGGCAAGGATGAGGTCTACCGTGTCGCCAACTGGCTCTACGGCTGCCATCCCTACCATAACTATTCGTTTGTGGCCGTGGTGGGTGCCACCCGTCCGAAGCAGGTGTTCTACGGCAACAACCGCGCAGACTTCTCGTTCATCCCCGGTAACGTGGCTCCTGGTCTGCTGTTCCGTAAGCCGGACCATTTCGAGAACTACGACGACTGGCCCTTCCTCTGGGGACAGAACGAAGGTACTATCGCCGGTAATACGCAGTACATCATCTTCGGCTCGTCGCTTAAGAATATCGTCAGCGAATGATGCATCGGAATGGAACGGATAGATACGAATTGTCAAAACAGAAAAATGGAGCGACTCTGGAATAGGAACTATATCAAGGTCATGACAGCGAACTTCGCGCTGTTCTTTGCCTTCTATGTGCTGACACCTCTGCTGCCGCTCTATCTGAGTGAACATTTCGGCGCAACAAAGGACGTGATAGGCCTCGTCTTGTCAGGCTATACCATCACGACTTTGTTGTGCCGTCCTTTTAGTGGCTATCTGGTCGACTCCTTTCCGCGGAAGACCGTGCTGATGATCAGTTTCGGGGCCTTCGTCATCTTCTTTGCCGGTTATCTCGCAGCCTCGACCTTATTCTTGTTTTTGGTGGTCCGTACACTTCATGGAGGTCCCTTCGGAGCACTGACCGTCTCTAATTCGACGGTCGCCATCGATGTGCTGCCATCCAGCAGACGTACGGAGGGTATCGGTTACTACGGCCTGTCAAACAACCTTGCCATGGCCATTGCGCCTACCGTCGGCATATTCCTTTATCAGTTTACCGCCAGTTTCGAACTCCTCTTCTGGTTGGCCTTCATCGTGGCCTGCCTTGGCTGGCTCGTCGATGCCACAGTAGATATAGGTAGGAAAGGGGAAAGTGGAAAGAGGAAAGAGGATACTCCGGCGGCAGGTTCTAAGGGAACAAGTAATCTCTTTCCACATTCCTCTTTCCGCCTTCCTCTTTCTTGGGACCGCTTCTTTCTCGTCAGGGGCTGGCTCCTGGGGTTGAATATGGTGGCCTTCGGTTTCAGTTTCGGCGTGTTGAGCAATTACCTGGCCATCTATGGCAAGGAGGTCATGGGCATCACGGGTGGAACAGGTACCTATTTTATGCTCTGTTCCATCGGGCTGATCTTGTCACGCTTACAGGGGGGCAAGGCCCTCCGTGAAGGCCGGCTCACCTTCAACGCAGGCTCCGGCATGGTCATCTCGCTGGTAGGGTATACAATTTTCATCGCCTTGCCGGCCTTGAGTAATCTCACATCTCTTACCGTTCCTGCTGACGCGCCTGCTTATCTCTCACCTCTGGCAACCCTCGGCTACTACGGTTCCGCCTTGCTCATCGGCCTCGGTAACGGTCACATGTGGCCAGCCTTTCAGATCATGACCATCAATGTGGCCACCAACAACCAGCGTGGTACGGCCAACTCTACCATTCTCATCTCTTGGGATATCGGTATGGGACTCGGCATTCTCGTCGGAGGCGTCATCTCCGAACTTGTCGGCTATGGTGCTGCCTTCTGGACAGTGGTCGTGGTGAATGCCGCAGGTGTCGCCTGCTTCTTCCTCGCCACGAAGGCCTTCTTCCTCCAGCGCAACCTCAACCCCACAGTCAGGTAAACAAACAAAAAAAGAACCCGCATCTCTTCTGATGCGAGTCCTGGTGTACTTATTGACGCTTCTTTTCAAATTCCTTTTGGGCGCGGCGCATCTGCTCTTATTTCTTTCCGTTGATGGTGTAGTCGAGGGCGGCGCCGATGGCGGTGCAGTACTGGGAGTGCTTGGGTACGTGGAAACGGATGTCGTAGAGTTTCTCAAGACCAGGGAACACTTCCTTGCACTGTGGCAGGAGGGAGAGGTTGCCGATGAGTACGAAGTCGCGGATGTCGCTGCCTAAGGAGGCGAGCCAGGCGGCAGAACCGATACTCTGCAGCACCATCTTGATCAGTCCGGCGGCGATGTCTTCCTTCGAGGCGTCGCTCTGCGCCTTGGCAAAGTTGGAGGCAGTCGTGTCCATAGGCAGTCCAGGCAGGGGATGGGCGCTGATGTCGCCGATGACCAGGTCGATGTTGCGCACGTTACCCTGTTTGGCCATCGCCACCACCTGCATGATGTCGCTGGTGTTGAGCATGATACGGGAGAGTCCGGCCAGCGTGCCTCCGCCGACACCGATACCGCCGATATGCTTCATCTCATCGCCGTTGCAGAGGATGAAGGTCGTACCAGTACCCATCGAGACCACGATGGCGTGGTCGAGTTTCGACTCGAAACGGGCACCGAGACCGTCGGCCATAAACTCCTCAGACTTGGCGGTGGGCAGTCCGTAGATGGGGGTGTCGATATATGCTGCGCCTACCCCCGTCAGCATCACCTTTTCTACATCCTTCAGGTCGATGTCGTTATCGTGCAGATATTTGCCAAAAGCACCATAGAGAGAGGTGATAGGGTCTGCGGCGGTAATACGGATCGGCGCTGATACCTTTCCGTTTTTGATGCCTACAATCTTAGTGGTGGAGATACCCACGTCAATACCAATGACTATTCCCATAATAATATTATAAATTAGGTATAAAAAGAAACCCGGCCGCCATAACGCGAAACCGGGCTAATGAAAGGAGGAAGG
>ODAI014524949.1_pt1 | contig 11549 bp, 9 predicted proteins | sample 1539321 | NCBI WGS metagenome assembly ODAI01 (sample SAMN02144231, study PRJEB22623) | gut metagenome | biome: sheep rumen | host: Ovis aries | place: New Zealand
AAAACATGCGGAAAAGAAATCTGCTTGTTCTCCGGTCCGGTGGAATTTATAATTAATTACAGGAAGTTCCGATACCAGTATTAAACAGCATTTGCTGCTTTTTCGCAATTGCCTGTTCGCGGGCCGGACTTGAAAGGAGAGGAAAGAATGCAGGGAATCGATAATCTGAACACGGAGCGGGCAGAAAAGCTCCACGACTACACGAATGGATATTATCCGGAATGGATCGAAGACCATGAATTTCAGCCTGTTTATGCAAAACTCGGTAAAATGATCACGGACAGGATTCCCTACAAGCTTGGCCTCAAACCGATCACAAAGTACGAGCCGGAGTGCACGGATTATCAGAAGAGCGAAGACAAGCTGAAGCTGATCCTGCCCTATGCGGCGAAACAGGCGATTCAGATCAGGAAGAAGGAGAAAGCGGCGAAAGCTGCCGGAAAAAAGGTATGACAGCCTGATGAGAGACTACTGTGGATGACTGTTACGAAGATCCGGGGGCGCGGGTTCACCAGGTCCCCGGACGGAAATACAGAAATCCGAACTTGCACCGTGAGGAGGAAAAAGCATGAAGATGAAATTTGCGGCAGCGATGATCGCACTCTGCATTGCGCTCGTTCCTGCTGTGCCGGCCTGGGCGAAGAACAGCGGCGAAAAGACAAAAGGCCTGCTTCCGGAGAGCGTCGAAGTCACGCAGGCGGCTGTCGATGAAGGGACAGTCGACGAGGGAGAAGTTCCTGTGGATCTCTACTCACAGAGAATGCTCTGGGGCACATGGGTGCTTGAGGATGAAGAGGCGTCTTTCAGTAAATATGTCGACGTGAAGATCGACGGGACGGACTATCAGCTCGAGGCCTTCCCGTCCGAATTCCTGCTCGGGACCGACACGGTGAAGCAGGCGCTGTACGCAGGCAGGCTGCACGAGATCTTCGATGAGGGCACATATGCCAATGTCGGGTATGACTTCGGCCCGGACTGCAAGGGGAATAAGCCCTTTTCAATCAGTACGGACGGGAGCATCCATGATGGCGACCTCAAGCTCAGGACGGTCTTTGCCGTAAAGAACAGGACGCTCGCGATCGGCCTGGGAAATCTCCCGGAGAAGCCCAAAAAGGGAACGAAGATCGATATTACGGAGATCGACTATGAGATGGAATGGAAAGGTCCCAGGCTTGTGCTGTCCTATGGCGGGACTTCGGCAGCGTATGTCCCGTACTGCTATAAGGAAGACGATGACGGGAAAGTTTTCGTGGGTCATTCAGAGCAGCTCGTCTCCAGTATGAAGGATGGCTTCGTGCACATAAGCGTAGGTCAGGAGGATCCCGACTATATCGAGACGAAATATGACCCGAGGGTCCGGGCGGACTTTGAGTTTAAGGACGACGGGACTTACAGCATTAAGGACTACATAGGAAATGAATACACAGGCAGCTATTATTATTCCGGAGATGTGATCACACTTGCCGAAGAAAAAGGCGTGACGGTCATTGACATTGTGAGTTCTCCGTTCCGTTTTGAGTGGACCAATACACCTTCCCTGAGCTTTATCGTGGGCAAGGATAAGGCTCCGGCCTGCCTGGGCAATAAAGTTGCGTCGCTCCTTGACCAGGGGTATAAAACCAGTGAGAAATCTACGCAGAACGTTGCTTCCCGTCAGATCTATGACTTTACAGCGACGTATGGAAAGGTATCTTTCGATGTGAAGGCGATCAACCCCTATGAGAAGGAGATCCCGCTCGAGGAGTGCTTTGTCTGCTGTATCAGCGGGGATAAAGATTCCGGTGATTTCACGGTCAATGTAAGCTCGAGCAAGGGGTATGAGATCCTGCCCGGCAAGACGACATACATGCAGGTGAAGGACGCGTACAGTGACCTGCAGTCGGCCTCCCCGAGACGGCTGACGTATGCCGGTGCGAATGCCGGGTTCATTATAGATCCCATCAATCTGAATCTCGACACAGGTGAAGATCTCATCCCGTATGACAGTGAGAAGCGCGTGTCTTTCATTTTTGAGGATGACGTCCTCGAGGAGATCCGCATGTTCGCCCCTTCCTACCTGTATGCAGGCATGCAGGACAACGCGAGCGAGGATGATCTCGAGGATGCGGATGAGGACAAGATCGCCGCGGCCTCCAATAAGAGAAATGAAGTGCTTGAAAAGCTCACGAAAGCTTACGCGGATGCGGGGATCGATGTCCGGATCGATCCGGCTACCGGTGTGATCACCATGGGCAATGACATTCTCTTTGACGTCGACAAGTACGACCTCCTGCCGGATTCGGTGAAATACGTCAACGATGTGTTGACGGTGCTCGCCAATGTCATGCTCGATGCGGATGTCCGTGACTCGATCGAGGCCGTGGAGATCGGCGGGCATACAGACACGAACGGAACGTATGAAGACAACTATATCCTGTCGACCAGACGTGCCCGGTCAGTCTATGACGCCTTCGTGGACGGGGAAAATGATCTGACAGAAGCGCAGATGAAGGATATGAGGGAGCTTCTTGTGACGAAAGGCTACTCCTACACATCCCCGGTCTATGACAAGGATGGGAAGGAGGATCAGGAGAAGTCCAGACGTGTGGAGATCCGGTTCTTTATAAAGATCGACTGATCGCAGTCTGAAATCCCACGGACTGCCTGCGGGAATAAGTTTCTATGTAACTTGAGCGGAAATGTATTATTTGAAGAAAGTGTGAGAAAATGAAAGCAATCTTAGTGAACGGAAGCAGAAGAGAGAAGGGCTGTACCTTTACGGCATTGAGCCTGATCGCAAAAGAGCTGAATGCGGCGGGGATCGATACAGAGATTTATTTCATCGGGAAAAAAGTGATTGACGGAAAGGTCGATGAAGCCGTGAAGGAAGTCGGAGAAGCACTTTCTGACGCGGACGCGTTCGTCGTAGGGTCTCCTGTCTATTACGCGTCTCCGTCAGGGGAGAGCCAGATGTTCCTGGACCGCCTTTTCATGCAGTACGGGAAGGATCTGAAATTCAAGCCGGCGGCAGCGGTCGCTTCCGCAAGGCGGGCGGGCACGACGGCGACGCTCGACGGGCTCAATAAGTATTTTATGATCAACCAGATGCCGGTCGTCTCCTCCACATACTGGAACATGGTCCACGGCTCCCGGCCGGAGGATGTCATGAAGGACGAGGAGGGGGTGCAGGTCATGCAGAACCTCGGCCGGAACATGGCCTGGCTCCTTCAGTGCATCGAGGCAGGAAAAGCGGCAGGAATTGAGCATCCGCAGGAACCTGCAACTGTAAGAACGAATTTTATACGGTAAATGCGTACGGTACGGCAACAAACGCTCAGGGATTCGTTGGGAATTAAGCCGAAAGAGTGATGACCCTAAATCCAGCGCCTTTTTCTCGGAGCAGAATTTGGGAAAAGGAGAGTACATTATGAAAATTTTATTTACGATCCCGACAGAAGACGGAGTCAGAGAGCGCTTTCAGGGCATTGCGCCCCATGCGGAATTTGTGTTCGCGGACAGCGCTGAGCTTTCGGAGAGCGATATTGAGAGTGCAGACATCCTGATCGGCAACGTCCCGCCGACGATGCTGCATGCCCCGGCGGGGCTCAGATTCTTCCAGACCTACACTGCGGGCGCAAATGCCTATACGGGCCCGGGCGTTCTCGCCCCGGAGACAGTCCTCTGTAATGCGTCCGGAGCCTACGGGGTTGCCCTTGCAGAGCATATGCTCGCACAGCTCCTCATGGTCATTAAGAAACTGGATATTTATCTGGACGCCCAGAAAGAGCATAGCTGGATCGATGCGGGTCCGGTCCGCGGAATCATCGGGTCTGTGACCCTTGTAGTGGGCGCAGGCGATATCGGAACACAGTTCGGAAAGCGGATGTCTGCACTTGGCAGCCGTGTGATCGGAATCCGCCGTCATAAGGCGGAAGCACCGGAGTGGATGTCGGAGTCCGGAACGATGGAAGACATCGGGAAGTGGATCGGTGAGGCGGATTATATTGCCTGTTCGCTGCCGGAGACGCCGGAGACAAATCGCATGATGAACGGTGATATGTTATCCCGCATGAAAAAAGATGCGATCCTGCTCAATATCGGACGCGGGACACTGGTAGACACGGAGGCCCTGATCAGCGCACTGCGGAACGGGGATCTCGGCGCGTACATCACGGATGTTACGGATCCGGAACCTCTGCCTTCGGACAGCCCGCTGTGGGACTGTCCGAATGTCTACATTACACCGCATATATCCGGGAATTATCATTTGCATGATACCTATGAGCGGGTCATTGCGATCGCGGAGCGCAATCTGAAAGCCTTCCTTGCCGGAGAAAAGCTGCTCAATGTCGTGGACCGGGAGACCGGGTACAGGAGATTTGAGGGATAAGGCAATCGACGGAACGGTCAGGTCCTCAGACGGATTGCAGCCGCGCAAAAAGGAAGGTATTCTGCCCCTGCACGGCGTAGCAGGAACGTGAGGCGCTGAGGGTGCGGCATGGCAGCTGCAGGAACGCAGAGGCGTTCATGAAACCAATATTGTCTTTAACAGTACAGCGGATGATGGAAAGAACAGGCTTACGATGTTCCTCATCCGCTTTTTTTGCCGGAAAATTGGTGAAAAATGGCGGAAGGAATCCACTCTGTACAGAATTTCCTTAAAATGATAAGATAACGGTACCTGAGTCTTCCATGGAAACAGGACGTCCGCTGCTGCAGAATGCCATGTATGCAGCGGAGCGTCCGGCACTTCATGCACAGGATATGCATGTAAAAAGCCGGCGGAATCATTTGAGCCGGCTGTACATGAGAAAGGGTCATTTTATGAAAAACAAGAAAAATCTGGCGCTCATATCGCTGATTCTCGGTATAGTAGGCTGTCTGACCGGCGTGGTGCTGGTCGGTGCCGTCTTCGGTATCGCGGCGATCGTGCTCGGGATCATATCGTCCGGAAATTCGAAAAGCGCAAAGGACAGAAGGCGGTCTCAGATCGGTATTATCACCGGAGCCGTTGCGATTGCTTACACGACAGTCCTTTATGCATGGGTAGGACTGCATCCGGCGGTGACGCAGAAGGAACCGCTCCTTCCTCAGACAACGATGTCGAGCGGACAGCAGGCAGGCGGTACGGAGAGCACTGCGCCGGTCGTAACAGTGACACCGACGCCGTCCCCGAGGCCGACCGCTAAAGTGGAGCCGACAACAAGACCGACACAGAAACCGACGGCAGCACCGACAGCGACACCGACCGCAAGACCGACGCAGAAACCGACGGCAGCGCCGACAGCGACACCGACCGCAAGACCGACGCAGGAGCCGACGGCGACACCGACCGCAAGACCGACGCAGGAGCCGACGGCGACACCGACCGCAGGACCGACGCAGGAACCGACGGCAGCGCCGACCGCAAGACCGACGCAGGAACCGGCCGCAGCGCCGACAGAAAAACCGAAAGAGGAGCCGACGCAGAAACCGACGGCAGTACCGACAGAGGAACCTGCAAAGACACCGGCAGATGAGACGGCATCAACACCGTCAAAGACACCGGATACGGAGGAAGAGGAGGGGAAGGATAGCCCGAATACAGGAAATCCCGGCACGGACTCAGGGAAGACAGAGACCGGGAAGACCGGAACAGATTCAGGAAAGACAGAATCCGGGAAATCCGGTACAGACTCAGGAAAGACAGAATCCGGGAAATCCGGTACAGATTCAGGGAAGACAGAATCCGGGAAGACCGGAACAGATTCAGGAAAGACAGAATCCGGGAAATCCGGCACGGACTCAGAAAAGACAGAATCCGGAACCGAGAGCAAGCCTGAGCCCAAAGCCCTTCTGAAGATCCATTTTCTGGATGTAGGGCAGGGGGCCTGCGCGCTGATCGAATCGGACGGGCATTATATGCTGATTGACGGCGGCGGACGGGATGCATCTTCCTTCACGGTCTCCTATCTTGCGCAGCTCGGAATCGAGAAGTTCGACTATCTCGTGGCAACGCATTTCGATGAGGATCACATTGCGGGGCTCGTCGGCGTGTTCAACAAATTCGCGGTGGGGACAGTTCTTGAACCATCATACAAGGCGGATAAGAGCATCTACACTTCCTTTAAGGAGGCGGAGAAGAAGAGCGGGGCGGAGGTCATCATTCCCGAGCCCGGCGCGGAATATACGCTCGGAGATGCGAAATTTACGGTCCTTGCGCCGAAGAAACCGGAAAATAGTACTGACGAAGGAACTGCCCTGAACAGTTCTGAGGAGAATAACCAGTCGATCTGCGTTCTGCTCGCGAACGGGGACAACAAGGTCCTCTTTACAGGGGATGCGGAGCAGGAAGAAGAACGGTATCTTGTCGAATCAGGCAGAGATATCCGTGCTGACGTCTATCTGGTCGGACACCACGGGAGCAGTTCTTCATCCTCGGAGCTTCTGCTCGATGCGGTCAGGCCAAAATACGCGGTGATCAGCTGCGGGACCGGAAATGATTACGGACATCCGACGCAGGAAGTACTGGACCGTCTGTGGGATAAGGATGTCTCCGTATTCCGGACGGATGAGCAGGGCAATATCATCATGACCTCGGATGGGAAGGAGATCACCTGGAGCACATCTCCGAGTGAGACCTGGGCACCGGGCGTCGTGCCCGCGAATGCGCCGGACCGGAACACGGAGTCTGTGGAAAAGACAGGTACGGATGCAGCTGAGAACAACCAAACAGCAGAGAACTTATATATCCTCAACAATAATACGATGAAATTTCATCGTCCCGGGTGCAGCTCAGTGCAGAAAATCTCGGAGAAAAATTATGGGGAGAGCAGCCTTTCGAGGGATGAGCTGATCGCGCAGGGGTATTCACCCTGCGGAAACTGCGATCCGTAAAGAAGGCGGGATGAAATCGCAGGATTCGGGTCAGCGTCAGCTGACGTAATACAGAACAGACGGCCGGACATCTTCTGATTCCCGGATGCGCAGTACTCTTCGGTGCTGCCGGCATGCCGGGGACAGTGATGTCCGGCCGTATTCTTTCAGATTTATCCTGTTATGACCCGGGGCTGCAGGAACGCAGAGACGTTCCTGATTCTTTGACGCTGAATTCTCGTGCCATCAGTCTGCGATGAATGCGCAAAGTGAATACTGTCTCATACACGGAGCACAAAGTAAGCCCGAGACCTTGGAAGAAGCACTTGCAAACTGTGCTCACATACCGTGCGAAAGCTCATAGAACGCAATTCGTTCCAGTACTTCCCGGTCGACCGGGAACGGAGCAAGAGCCATCTTGACCGGATTCCCCGAGAGTTCCTCGACCGCGGCTTCAAGCACCTTCCGAAGCTCTGTTTCCGGAGCATCGATCGTACCGCAGGCTGCGCAGTAAACTGTCCGGAAGTCTTCGATCGAGGCGAAGCCGGCGGTCTTCAGGAGATAGGTCCGGTCTTCCGAAGAAGCCTCGCAGAGATATCCTGCCGTAAAGTAGGCGGTGGCTTTTCCGTGAGGGACGTTAAGATGTGTAGTGACAGCGTAGCTCAGCCCATGAGGCAGTGTCGTTGCGGTGTGCGCGATCGCCATCCCGGCCATCGTCGAGGCGAGCATCATATTGGAAAAGTCGGCGGCGTCCGGAGTCTTCTCTTTTCGGAGGACCGGCAGGCTCCTTGCCCACATCCGGAGACCGGCGTCGACGCACATTCGGCTGAAATCCGACGCGTGGGAGTTCAGAAAGCTCTCTATGAGGTGGGTCAGCGCGTCAAATGCCGTGTTCGAGAGTACGGAGAGCGGAGCGCCGGCGAGATAGCGTCCGTCGACCAGAGCGAGATCCGGAAAGATCTTGTGTGCGATGGACTTTTTGACCATTTTATCCCGGTCGGTGATGACCGAGACCGCCGTGACCTCCGACCCGGTCCCGCAGGTCGTCGGGATTGCGACGATCGGGAGCGTCTTCCCGGGACAGTCCGGAGCGTAGAGGTAACTTTTGTCCTTATCAGCCATCGCGATCATGAGAGAGATCGCCTTTGAGGCGTCGAGCGGAGATCCGCCGCCGATCCCGATGACGAAATCAACGGAATTTGCAAGGCCGAAATCGCGGGCCTTCATGATAGTCGCAACGGAGGGATTTTCTTCGACTTCGGAGAAGAGAACGTGCCCGATGCCTGCGTTTTCCAGCGCAGACGTTGTGTCTTCGTAGGAGCCGTTCGAGAAGGCAGAGTGCCTGCCCGTGACGATCAGGGCTTTTTTTCCGAAGGATGCGAGGTCTCCCGCGTGACGGATCACTGCATTTTCTTCTGCAAACAATCGGGTGGGCATATAAAATGTTGACATAAGATCCTCCTTGGTGAGCCGGGGGCGGCGGATATGGCGCAATGGAAGGCGCTGCGGCGCCGCGCAAGTCGAGACAAGAACGCCGGGGCATTCCTGAAGTATTGTATTTCCTATTAGTTTAGCATTTTCAATGCAAGTATGCTATTCTTTTAAATAGAAAAGCGCCGGCTGCAGCGGCCGGCTTCGGGAAATCATTTTCAGGAGGAATCTCTCATGATCAGAAAACAGGAAGAATTAAGCGTAGCTTATAATGAACATATGAGGGGCGGCGACGGGACCGTCATCGTCAGAAAGTTCATCAGAGGGCCGGAAGATCTGTGCGGCAAGGGCCGTCTCTTCGCAAATATTACACTGAATCCGGGATGCGGGATCGGCTTTCACGTTCACGAGGGCGAGTCTGAGCTCTTCTACATCATGAAGGGAACGGCGGAATACAATGATAACGGAGAAATCAAAACAGTGCAGGCCGGGGATGTGACGATCTGTCCTCCGGGCACAGGCCATGGCATCACGAACAGGACGGATGAGGTCGTGGAAGTCATCGCTGTTATCGTAAATGACTGAGATTTACTCTCTTCTGTGACGGAAGAGGAGGAGAGATCGCATAAAGAAAGAGGACAGAAAGCACAGTGCGCAGAAAGGAGGAGCGGACGGTGAAGAAGATATTCCGAAGGACAGAGAAAAGTCAGTATAAGTGTCCGGGATGGATGAGCGCGGCATTTCGTGCATGGAATCAGACGTTCCGGAACGCGGCGGACAGCCGGCATACACTCCCCGGAAGGAGGGGATTCCCTGTGACGGTCCTCCTTATCTGTCTGCTCCTCACTGCCTGCAGCTTTCACAGAGAGGACTCCGCGAACAGTGTTCAGTCGTCCTCAAAATCAGAGGAGTTCAGCGCTGCTGTCTTCTATTATGATTATTCGGACTCCTTTATTTCGGAACTTCGCGCGGATCTGACGGAGGGACTTGTCAGGGCCGGCATCGCGTATTCTGAATATGATGCGGAGTCTGACCAGTCAAAGCAGAATACACAGATCGAGAATGCGATCGACCGGGGTGCGGATCTCCTGATCGTTAATATTGTCAATTCGGGCTCGTCGGATACTTCCGATGCGATCTGTCTGAAGGCGGACAGGAAGAATATTCCCGTGATCTTCTTTAACCGTGCGATCGAGGCGGACGGGGATGAGGGGGTCGTCCTGAATTTTTATGAGAACATTGCCTTTGTCGGGACGGATCCGGCGGAGGCCGGCCACATGCAGGGATCGATGATCGGCGAGTATCTGAAAGAGTACTATTCCAAAGTCGATCTGAACCGGGACGGCGTGATCAGCTACGCTTTGTTCAAAGGAGAAGCCAAGAATGTCGAGGCGATCTACCGGACGAAGTATTCGGTCGAGGATGCGAATGAGATCCTTGTGAAGGCCGGGTATCCGGAGCTTCAGTATTTTAACTCTGCCAGTGTGGACAATTTTCAGCTGGATCTGACTGGTAAGTGGTCCTTTAATGCGGCCAGGGATTACATGATGACGAATCTGTCTCAGTATAATCTGACAAATAAGAACATGATCGAGCTGATCATCTGCAACAATGACAATATGGCTGCAGGTGCGATCTCCGCGCTGCAGGATGTCGATCTGAATCTGGGGAAGACATCGAATTCGATCACGATCCCGGTCTTCGGGGTCGACGCGACGGAAACGGGAAAGAACCTGATCGCGGAAGGATGCATGACCGGGACGATCATCCAGAGCACTGAGGAGATGGCGAAGTGCATCTGTCTTCTGGCGAAGAACGCAGCGTGGGGGGAAGACCTTTTTGCCGGGACGGAAGAGTATATGAGAGATACAAAGAATGGTCTGGATCGGAAGATCTATCTGCCGTATGATATTTACGATCCGGCAGCTGAGGAGATGAAGGAAGGGCAGTAGTTAATCTCTGACGCAGAATTCCCGTGATGTAAATCTATGATGAATGCGCAAAGTGAAACCTGGCTCTGACAAGTGAAAAACGAGCATAGAAAAGATGCCGCAGCTTTTCAGGTCGCGGCATCTTTCTTTTTTTTCGGTATCGATGCTTCTGTCCCGTTCTCCGGTCCCGGCTGGTCCTCTCTCGGGGACGGGTGGATGAGCTCGTTGATTTCCGCACCGATCAGGATGATGTAGCAGCTGAAGAACAGCCAGAACATGACGAGCGTCAGGGTCGCAAGGCTGCCGTACATGGAAAATCCGTTGAATTCAGTGATATAAACAGCGATGAGCATGGAGAAGACGTACCAGGCAATCGATGCGGCGAAGGCACCGGGGAGCTGGTATACGAACTTCATTTTCTTGTGCGGAAGGAATTTGTACATGACCGCAAAGCAGAGACCCAGCAGGGGAATCACATAGATCGCGCGAATCGTCGATGAGAATAAGTAAAGAGGGATTCCCTTCGGACGGAAATGTATGAGCACACTGCGCACAGTCTGCCAGAAGACGGTCGAAGCTGCGATGATGATCAGAAGAAGAGCGACCAGGAAGGTGTAGAGCAGGGCCCAGAGACGGACGATGAACCAGTTCTCGATGACATGGCCTTTACAGATGCGCGTCAGTCCGGATGTGAGCGAGTGGACCGTCTTTGAGGAGGCCCAGAGCGTCGTCACGATCGTCAGCGGAACCAGGCCGAAGGTCGACGTATAGATTTCCTGCAGGATCCCGTGGATCGTCGTGAGAAGATAGTCCGGAAAAATAGAATCGACCGCTAAGAGAAGGCTTTCCTGACTGATCGGGGCAAATCGCATGAGCTGAAGGAGCAGGATCAGGAAGGGAAAGATGCACATCAGGATAAAAAAAGCAGACTGAGCCGCATAAGAGCCGACTCCGTCTTCTGCCAGCTTGCCGAGAAAATCCAGGATGACCTTAAAGGGCACCAGAAGCTTCGAGAGGATGGACTTTACTTTTTCTGATCTGGGTTTCGTGGACATAAATAATCCTTTTCGCTGTCTTCGGCGGATCGCAGCATCGCAAAGAGAAGGATGCCTCCTGCCTGCAAAGAGCGGCAGGAACACCGGGGAGTTCCTGATCAATTGTGATACATCCACTTTACCACGTTCTCTGTGATATCGCCAGTTCCTTGCGGAACTTCCGATAAGATCTGTTCTTCATCGCGCGTATCTCAGTGGGGGATTGAAACCCGCTGCTGAGACGAGCAGGATATTGATCTATCCCCCGCTTATAGAAGCGATGGTCTTCCCCACTGAGTTCAATTCTCGCTCGCGAGAA
>ODAI012550498.1_pt1 | contig 11548 bp, 5 predicted proteins | sample 1539321 | NCBI WGS metagenome assembly ODAI01 (sample SAMN02144231, study PRJEB22623) | gut metagenome | biome: sheep rumen | host: Ovis aries | place: New Zealand
CGCTGCCTCTCTGGCTGTCTGCCGGTCCGCCTTATAATGGGTCAGCCGCAGGATCCGGAACTGACTGCCGCGTTCTTCCAGCGTCCCGGAATAAATGGCGCTCAGTTCGGACGCGTAATTCTGCAGGTCACGGCTCATGGTCTCCACGGCCCTGTTGATCCTGCCTACCGTCTCCGTCCAGGCGTCCTTTTTGCGGGAAGCCCATCTGACACGGCGGAAATCTTTCAAGGTTTCTTTGAGGGCGTTGCCGGACCTGTCATTCATATCCGTACTCAGATTGCTGTCCCGGACATCGATCGCGTCAGGCGCGGGCTTGTTCCTTTTAGGCAGATTACTGACCTGCAGCCTGTCCACATAGGGACGTTCCAGGCTGTTCTGCTGGGACAGCAGCCTGGCCTCGTAGGAACGGAGCCTCCTGGCGTAGGAGGACGCAAAGGTCCTGTCCTCCACCGTCTGTTTCCAGGTGTCGGAACAACGCTGGTATAAGGACCTTGCCACCGTATCCTGGCCTATATTGGCCCGGTCTGACAGATCCCGGTTCAGATATTCGACCACCCGCAGCAGTTCCAGCAGGTTCTGTTCCCGGTTGTTCCTGTCGATATGGCGTTCTGTCACCAGATAGCGGTCGATCTTGGCTTTAATATGCTCTTCCAGGATCAGTCGGCAGTCCTCCATATAGACGCCGCCGGAAGTAAAGGTCTCCCGGATATTCCGGTTCCGTTCCAGCACTTCTTCCGTATCCGTCAGGCCCTTTTCGAACTGTGCCAGGAAATCATGAATGACATTGGACAGGATCTCGTCCTCTTCCGGCATATTGGAGTATTTTTCCCGGAGCAGGGCGACAAATTCCTTGTCATCCGTATACAGCCTGTCTTCCAGTCCCAGGGTACCCAGCAGGATCCGGAAGTCATTCTGCATGTCGTAAGTCCCGAAATCCTTGATCTCCACAGTCATATCTGTATCGTAAAGCATGATGAAGTGCAGGGTTCTGTCCATCAGCTCTCTGGAATTGATAAAGATATTGGCTTCTTCCAGGGCATAGTAGACCCGGAGCAGCCGGTACAGCATCGTCTCCTTCCAGTCCGGAACGGTATTGTCGTCCGGCAGAGGGCGCCGCATGGTCACCACGATCCTGTAGCTGCTCATCTGGAAGGGAAACTTGTTGAGATGCATACGGATATCCCGCGCGGCGCCCAACAGTGAGGTCGCCGGGTCCTCACTGTTGAACTGTACATTATTCAGGTGGAAAAGACTGGAACTTTGCAGTTTATAGAAGAACATATCGAAATTCGACATATTCAGGCACTGGTCAACATTGACCAGAAAGTTGAAACATCGTTCCATGCGGGGCTCCTTTCTCCCTTCCGCGGTCAGCTGTTCTTAATCTCGTTCAGGAGAATATCGATCTGGGCACGGACAGCGGTCTCGGCTGTGGAGAGCTGTTCTCCCGCCAGCTGCTTTCTGCCCGGAATACTGTTGGCATACATCTGCTTGACGATGGCCAGGGCCGCTGTCCTGACTCTGGACCGGTTGTCATCAAGCATATAATTGAGGAAATCATTCAGCACTTCATGGACTGCCGTGAACAGGGAAAGCCATTCATTTTTGTCCATGCCGGGGCGCATCTTCAGCAGAATATCCAGGATATTCTCATCCGCGTCGACATTGTCTCCATCGTCCATGGCCTGGCCGGCGTCATCGCTGCCGAAGAGCGTGTCGACACTGGCTGAATTAAAGACCTTTTCCACTTTTTTCTTCTCCGGCGAGATCTGTGTCAGGTCCTCGATCAGATAATAATCCATCATACGGTCCATGATCTCTTCCGCGTCGGAGTAACCCTTCTCCTGCTGCATATAGCGGGCGGCGTTCTCCAGGATCAGTTCCTTGACACGGCCGTTGAAGCGGAGAGATTCATAGAGATCATTATAGCTGTTGCCGATCAGGTTGCCTCTGGCAAAGATCGTGATCCAGCGGTTGTTGTACAGGAAGTTCCATACGACCCTGCTGCCGAAGTCTTCGTCCCTGCTGCGCCGGAACAGGTCAAGTCCCAGACCGTAGATGAAGGCCTTCTTACGGTCCATGACATTTCTGGCCCGGATGACCGGATCGATATCCGGCAGATAGGCTTCTTCATGCCAGAAGCGGTTCAGGTGGGGATTGACGACCTTGTTCTGGGCTGCCATTTCCGCTCCCTGGGGCGTTGTATTCAGATTATGGATCCGCTCCCTGTAGGCTCTGGCGTTCTCAGAATCATATTTATATTTGGTCAGCTTCTCGATCAGGAACATATACTTGGTCTTGAAGCAGACGATCTCATTGGGGCTGAACTCCTCATCCATCAGGATGGTGGGCCGCTTGCCGTCCAGAGAAGGACTGTTCAGTTCGATATAGTCCTCCATGGTCGCGCCGGGATCAGGCTGTCCGTTCTTCTGTCTGGCGCAGGACGGATGCAGGGCCAGATAAACAGACTCCGTATTCTCCTCTTTGGCGGAAGTATCAACAGCCAGCATGGGAGAGGCCATGAACATGGCCTGGGAGATCTGTGACCGGATATAAGCGCTGAGCTCCCTGTCGAATTCCTTGCTGTTCCTTTCGCTCAGGCCGGTCTCCAGTGTCAGCTGTTTGGACAGGGCCTGCAGGATGTTGAGGTCCACGATATCGGAAGCGTTCTTCACCACATCTGTATGAATGGTATCCTCGATGGCCGTCGTGAAAATGGTGCTGAGCTTGCGGGCCTTGACGCCGGCGTCATGCTCTTTCTGCACCTGGGTCAGTTCTCTGCCCGCGTTTTCAAAGTCTACGCACAGAATGTCAAAGATTTCCATGAAGATGGCAGTCTTTGTCTCTTCGGGAATCGTGACTTCCCCTCTCTGGCAGTATTCCGCGTAAATATTGCGGAAGGCCTCTTTGGAGCAGTAAATGCCCTTCTGGCCCAGCGGGTTATCCCGGTAACTGTTCTCGATCACGGTGATCCTGTCCGCATTGTCCTTGATCCTGGTGCCGATCGTTTTGAAGAAGTTCTCATAAATAGCGGCAAGACCGCGGGCCCGGTCGACCAGGATCTGGCATGTGGATAAGATCAGGCTGTTCTGCAGATAGTCTGTGATCAGCTCCTTGTGTTTTTTGGAATCCTGGTTCAGCTGGATGGACAGCCATTTCAGGTTCTTTTTCAGATGTCTGCCGCCCAGGCCTTTGTTCATGATGAAATTGTCCAGAGCCTCAGAGGCACCCTGGGTGCCTTCCGTTTTGGGATCAAAATCAAAGGCCGCGTAGTCCAGCGTAAGGGTGCCTTCCAGGTCGCTGATCTTGTCTTTCAGTTCGTTGATCAGGCTGTAAAGGAGATATCTGGCCGCGACAGGATGGACACCTGACAGCAGGTTGTAGATGCAGACCCGGGAATCCTTCTTCATACGCATGGTATCCATGCTGGGCGGGAACATTTCATTGGCGATCCGGAAACGGGCAGATACCGCCAGCCTCCTGGCCAGACGCTCATATTCCTCCAGTCCCGTCTCCACCGCGCTGATGGCGGATCTTGCGTCATCCTGATTACTCATACGATTGACTTCCAGGTCGCAGGCGGAAGCGGCTGTCACGACCTCATCAGACTGCAGTATATCATCCACCATATCCTCGATCAGGCCAACGTAGCCTTTGGCCCTGGAATAATAGCTGTGGTCATCCGGATTTTCCAGGAAGGCGTCCTTGAACAGGTGTCCCAGTTTGCCGCCCGCGCCCGGCCGTGTCTCTTCCTCGAACAGAATGGGAAATTCCTTTTCTGCCGTAGGGATCTCTACTGTCGCGTCTGAACGCTGCAGGGACTGGGCCTGCTTGACAGCGTCTTCATACTTACGGTCGATCAGCAGCCATTCCGTCCCGATCAGGTCCTTGATGCTGCGCAGGGTCACATATTCCTTGACCAGGTCCGAAGGATAGATCATCCGGGTCAGGCCGGCGCTGGCGTAGCGGTTCATGCCGTTATGGGCCATGGCGCCCAGGACCATGTTGTCTTCCACGGACAGGGCGTTGTCCTGCACCGGCGTGAACATCAGCGTGAATACCATATGGGCGGCCTGCTGGATCACGGAGGATATCGAAGCGTTGCCGATACTGCCTTCCGCACTGCTGCTTTCGATCAGATACAGATAGTCATAAGGGATACTGGAACTGTCCCCTTCGATGATCTTAGTGTCATTCTCGATCCGGGTCATATCCGCGCCAAAGAAATCCTCTGAGGTCAGCCTGGGCCGGGACTGCAGGGCCTCTCTGGCCTTTCTGTCCCGTTCGCTCTTGGTGATCTTGTCATAATATTCAATTTCCAGAAGATTATCCTTGTCTGGCTCGCTCTGGGCCAGATAGAAAGCGTTCAGCTCCTTGAGGCAGGCGTAGGCGTTGACCCTGACAGCCTTCGCGTTCAGCGGAGAGGGCTGTTCCCGGGCCGTGATATCCGGTCCGATGAACATACCGCGGATGACAATGGTCTCGATCCCGGCCATCTCTTTCACAGCATGCCGGATGAAAAAAGGCAGCTGGATAAAAATACCGGCACCGGTACCGCCGGTGATGGAACCGACGATCATGACCGTCATGTTGCCGGGACTGCCGTTGTCCCGGATCTGTCGGATCCTGTCGATCTCATTGCGGATCACATTAAAACTGCCGTTCTTTTCCGCCGCAATGGCAGCCAGCCTGGAAATGGTACGGACCTGGCCGGCGCCCTGCAGCATGCCCCTGTTGACCAGGAACTTATTGACAGGGAACCACCTTTCATATTCATGGTGGTCCTTCAGGAAGTCCTTGACAAGACGGTCATCACTGATCTGGATGGATTTGACATCAAATTCCTTTAGACGGTTCAGATCACTGACATTTGTATCCAGACAGACAAGGCCGACATATTTCCTGTCCTCCGGACCCAGCAGCCTGCTGATTTCACTTGTGATCTGAGAGCCGATTCCGCCGATTCCGACGACAAGGGTCGGTACTCTGTTCATTGCCATAGCGTTTATTCCTTTCTGATGTTGTTTCCCTGCTGATCAAATCCCTTCTCTGCAGGCATTCTTTTTATTCTTCCATATAGATGGCGATTATTTCCCTGTCCTTGGGACCGCGCTGGAAATAAATCGGTTTACCGGTCAGATACTGATCTGCCGTATCTTTGGCCTTCCCCTTTTCGTCCCGGGTCGGCGTCAGCCTGGAAACAACTGTGCTCAGCCGTTTCAGGGCCATCTTCTCACTCACCGCGGCCTGCCCGTATTTAGCGTAGCCGGACTGGATCGATTTGCCGGTCACCCGGACCACCATACCGTCCGCGACCACATCCAGGCCCATAATATTTCTGTGGCAGGCCCTTCTGGGCAGGAACAGATCCGGCGAGAAGAAATCCAGCGTGTAGGTCCCGCCCTTGTTCTTCTCCTTGATGCCGGAACCGTCTGTCAGCATCTTGTAATAATCCACATGGACCTTCTGTCCGTGGAATTTATATTTCACGAAAAAGATATACAGCAGATACAGGATCAGCAGCAGCAGGATCAGCAGGATAAAGGGATATTTCCATTCGCCCCAGCCGCCCTGTATGGTGAAATCTGCCTCCCCTGTCAGGGTCTCATCCTGATTGACAGCGACCGTCACATGGTAATCGCCGCAGTCGATCAGGAAAGGCGCCAGGGCCAGGACCGTGGGCCTGGCCGGCATCAGGTAGATGGTCCCGTCCTCCTCGACCCGGATCCTGCAGTCCGCCGGCGTATTGCCAAAGCTGTTCAGGAATCCTGTGACGTTGCTGTTATCAACGCTCAGATCTGTCACCTGCAGGCTGATATCGTCATTTTCCATATCCTTTTTTGTCATGACCTGATCATTCCGGGTGATCCGGAAGACGATGGAATTCCCGTTGACATCGGTCTTTCCAAAGGAGGTCCGCCGGTAAATGACCGGATCTTCGGGGATCTCCGCGATCAGACCGTAGCGGACCGCGGTAAAGGCCGCAGTCTCACGTATGATCGGCGCGTAACCGGGAATGGTCATACTGCCGCGGAAAAGGCTGGAACCTTCCATGACCTCCACGTCCGTGACCTTGTTGGTATCGGAGGACGCCACGATATTCCCGTCCACTTCATACTCAATGGCAAATGCGGTCCCTTCGGGCAGATCCCCTACAGGGATCTCCTGCTCTGTGCCGGGGATCACGGGAACGACCTCGATATCCACCTTGTCTCCGGGCGCGATCCTGGCTGAATCCAGAGGGTCCCCGTTCTTATCCACAGCCCGCATCAGCAGGTCTATGGCAGGTTCATAAAGGAGTTTGACATTCGCGGGATCCACTGCTTCGGAAAAAGTGATGGTGTAGTCTCCGGGCGGAATGATCCTGTCCCCGTTCGATACGACCGCCGCGTTGCCGCTGATGGTATTGACGGGTGTCCTGCCCTTCTTCGAGACCGGTGTTGTAAGGGAGATATTTCTGTCGACCTGCAGCGCTTCCGTGCCTTTACAGGCCGTGACCGTGGCGCCGGACTTCTGTGACAGGATGGAAATACTGTACAGGGGCAGATCTGTATGGACCCGTATGGAGTTCGCGCTCTCAATCGTGACATCCGCGTCTTCAAATGTCATACGGCCGCTGACCTGGTTGGCGATTTCGGATACAGAATCGGTAATATTACCGGAACTTGATTTATAGCTCCAGACGCCCGCCTTCTCATCGGATACCACTCCTCCGGATCCGGTTTTTCCAATCTCAAGATAATCTATATTGACCGTCGAACCGTTGGGCATCGTTGTCCCTTTATGTTTATTTACCAGAGCGTCCGCGCTTTCAAGGTCAAACTCGCCATCCGTTATGATAAAGAGCCAGTACTGGGTGGAAGGTTCCTGATCATCAACAGAAGAAAGCACCTCCATGGCCTTGTCTACGGAGACGGAAGGTGTCCCGTTGGAAGGGTCGTACAGACATCTTGTACGGATTTCCTGTACGGCCGCGCCTGGATCCGCCAGATTGACCCGGATCGGATTTTCCTGATCATTCATCATGATGATATACAGCTCATCTTCTCCATTCATCAGGGCTGCCATGGCCTGGACCGCGTAATTCGCGGCGGCCCAGCGTTCTTCATTTTCCATACTGCCGGAATCATCAAAGACCATGGATACAATTTTTTTATTCCTTTTCATGGTATTCTCAGCGCGCGCAAAAACTGCGGGGCCTGTTACAAACAGGCCCGCGCAGACAGCGGCAGTCATGAGCATACACAATATAATAGTCCGAAATTTTTTCACAGAAACTCCTCCCGCAGCCGCTTCCGGATCCGGAATGCCGGCCTGTCAGATTCTTCTCATTTGGCGGCTAAACTGGAAAGGTTCTTCAGATGTTCAAAGGCTTCTTCACATCCATTGGCGGCAGCTCTTCCAAACCAGCCGGCCGCTATGTTCAGATCCTTTTCCACGCCCCGCCCATAGGCATAAAGCAGTCCCAGATTATTCTGGGCCTGGGCGTCTCCGGCTTTTGCCGCTTCCAGATACCATACATGGATCAGACGGTAATCCTCATCCGAGGCATCGCTGGCTTCAATCAGGCGGGCGGCTTCCATACGTGCTTCCATATTGCCGTTTTTGGCGGCTTTCATATAATAATCAAAGGATTTGGCCGGATCGTTGTCCACACACATACGGCCCACCTGCATCTGGGCATAGACAAGGCCCTGATCTGCCGCCTTCTCATACCAGGTAACTGCGGCAGCCGGATCCGGTCCGTCCTCCCGGTCGACTCCTTTTTCCGCCAGATAGCCGACCGCACACTGGGCCATGATATCGCCCTTCTCTGCGGCGTCTGTCAGCAGGTCGATCCAGCTCTCCGGATTCTCCTTAAAGGAAACAGCAGGAGCAGGGGCCGCAGGCTGTACGGGCTCTGCTGCCGCTTCCTGTCCGTTCCCGGGATACTCCTCCGGTTCGGGCATATTGTGGGCGCCGTTCACCAGTTCCACCGTGGGGAAACCGGCTGCGGGCTCCGTGTCATGCAGGAGGACAGGCTCGATCACGGGCGGCTCTTTCAGAACCGGTTCGACCACAGGCGTATCCGGAATCCCGGGTTCTACGATCTTCGGCACGGGAATCTTGTCTTCCGGAACCTCTACAGGGGCAGAGGGCTCTTTTTTGAGTCCGGGATAGGGATCGTTCCAGTCATTTTCTACGGGCATGCTGCGGAATTTACGGATCATGTCCTGGTTGATGATCATATGTCTGGTCCTGGGATCCAGGACGACGCCGATCAGCTTTCTTGAGGAATCCGTCAGTTCGAGGCATCTGGAAAAATCCATTCTGATCAGATTGAATTTATTTTTGGCCTCCGGAGGTATTTCCGATTCGGCAGAATAAACAGGGAACCAGAAATCACCTCCGGCGTCCCGAAGAATATCCGGCTCCAGCTCTTTCAGCCCGGCTTTGGCGGCCTGTTCTTCCGACATTTCGGATCTGCAGATTACAATGACTTTCTCGGTACGCAGGAGCTTAAACAGACGTTTCAGCGCCTCATCATTCATTTCAAGCAGATATTGTTCTTTCGCTTCCTTGATCAGTCCAGAATTGTAAGCCATAGTATCCCCTTTCTTTCTTATATAAAATATATAAATTATAAATAATGCAGAATTTGTTTACGGATCCATATATGTATTTGAAAAACTTTCCTGCGCCGGCAGCACTATTCAACATTCAATCCGTGTTTATGTCCAACTAAATACTAATATATCATATTTCTTTAGTACTTTTATCATAAAAATGAGATTGTTCTAAGGATGATGAATGAGTATAATGAATAGCAGTCAGCAGTACGATCCACCTTTCAGGAGCCTTTCAATATGAATCTTTCTACAGCTATTATAATCTTTCTCTGTTTTTTTATTTTTGTCATCGTTGTCTTTCTGTCCCTCCATGACCGGCTGATTCTGATCATTACCAGGATCTCGGGACTTTACGCCCTGCTCATGGGGATCTTCCTCTATAGTATGATCTATTCTGTCCTGGCGCCGGATCCTTTCTCCGGCCTTCTGCATACGCTCCTGTCGGTCTGCTGGATCTTTATTGGAGAGAACGGTATGGACGCGGCGCAGGAAGCGGCCCCTTCCCTGCCCCTGTTCCGTGACGGCATCGGCTTCAGCCTGCTCTGGAGCGCCCATCTGTGCGGCATTTTCACGACTTTGAGCGCTGCTGTCAATATCATCGGCAAAAAACTGCTGGTTTCCCTGCGCAAATATCTGGCAATGACCAAAGATCTGATTGTTATCTATGGCGTCAATTCGGATTCCACGCTTTTTGCCCAGGAACTGAGCCTGAAAGAAAACTGTTCCATTATATTTGTAGATGAAAAACCGGACGCCGATTCGCTCCCGACCATCTACAACTTCGGCGGCGTCGTCCGGACCGACCGCAGCGCCGGCTACCCCAACCGCAATTTCATCCGCTATCTGGGTCTCCGTCCCGGGAACAGGCAGTTCACCCTCTACTGTATGGACGCGGACACAGAGCGTAACATTCAGTATGCCCGTCAGATGAAAATCCTTCTGGAAGAATCCGGGATCCCGCCCAGTATGACCGGCCTGATCCTGTTCGGACGAAAGGACACCCTTACAGAGGAACTGCAGGTTTCCGAGAACAATTATGGTTTCGGAATGGTCTCTGTTTATACCAGTTCTCTGCTGGCTTCCCGTGTACTGATCAAGGCGTTTCCGCCCTGTGACACCCTGCGCTTCGATGATACCGGCATGGCCCTGGACAATTTTGACGCACTGATCATCGGTTTTGGAAATCTGGGCCAGCATGTCCTCAAATCGCTGGTCATGAACGGCCAGTTCGTAGGCAGCCGTTTCCATGCGGCCGTCTTCGATCCTGAGATCGATCAGGTCTCCGGATCGATCCGTCAGGAATGTCCGGGACTCTTCCGCTATTATGATATCGATCTGTTTCCTTATGATGGACGCAGCAGCGAATTATACCGCTATCTGGAACAGCATCTGGACAGCATTAAATATATCGTGGTCTCCACCGGCAGCCTCATGGTCAATACAGGGATCAGTGAAGATCTGAATATGTACCTGCTGCGCAGAGGACGTGATATACCTGTCCTGCAGTGTGATTATAACGGGGTCTTTTATAATTCCACCGATAATAAAAGCCTGCAGCTGCAGTCGATCTATTCACCGGAGATCCTGTATTCGCACAGGATCGATCAACTTGCCATGACCCTCAACCATATCTACTGCAGCAATCCGGACCATACCGCTTTTGAGGACTGGGTCGCCTGTGATTCCTTCAGCCGCGCCAGTTCCAGAGCCGCCGCCGACTTTTTCCCGGCGATCCTGCGCTGTGCCGGTATATCCGGAGAAGACGCCGCGGGCGATCGATGGATCACGGATCCCATCCTGCTGGATCATCTGGGACATACAGAACACATGCGCTGGTGCGCCTTCCATCTGGTCTATGGCTTTGAAGTCATGCCCGAAGAAATCCTGGAGGAAAGGGCTGCCGCCTTCAGAGAGGAGTCTGCCCGGGAAGGAAGCTCCCGTATCAAACCGGCCAGGGATCTTGACCGGTATATGCACGCCTGCATCATTCCCTGGGAGGAACTGGACGCCCTGTCTGCAAAGGTAACGGATCTGACCGGCAAAAAAACAGATTATAAGCAGAATGACATTAACAGTATCTTGACAATTCCCGCCGCCATCAAAGCGGATCACGGCAAATCATAAAAACAGGGAAGGCATAGCCTTCCCTGTACGGATCATTTCTCAGTCCTTTTCTTTTTTCTCAATCGTATAACCCAGGACCGTGATCAGCTTCAGACTCTCCATTGCAGTCCTTCTGTCATATTCCTTTTCATTTTCCGGCAGTTCTTCATACGGTACCATACAGGGGGTCAGTTTGTTTCTGTCATCTCTGACCTCCCCCCATCTCCAGCCTTCCTGCATCCTGCCGTAAGCCCATACATTATGTATATTCTCCGCAATCTTCTCTGTCAGGCTGATCAGATCTTCCGGCAGCTGTACATGTTCTGTATTGACCGGCCGCGGGATATACTGTCTGTCCTTTTCCATTTGATTACCTCCAGACACTGATGATCACAGGACTATACCTGATCTATTATAGAATACTATCCTTTGCGGAAATTTTTTTTTGCGTCATTTTGTCCCGCACAGGAAAGATCAGATGGCCTGCAGGGTTCCATCGACAGAAGCGATCAGCCCGGTCCGGAAAATCCGGTCCCGGCCGGCTTCTTTTCCTTCTCCTGTAAAGTCCGAGGCCAGACGGATATCGTCATAGAGTCTGCCTTCCGCCGCCTGCGTATAACGCAGGGCCGGTTCCGCGTCTTCCCCGCTGCACAGGACCCGCCGGACAGACCGGCTGCTGTAACGGAAAGAAATTTCCGTGCCTGTATCCGACTGCAGGATCCGCAGATCCCGCAGCAGAGAGTCCTCACGACCGGCTTCCCGCAGCCCCGCAAGCGCGGCTGCTGTCCCGCTGTGATCAGAGATTCCTTCCGGATCAGAAGGCAGAAAGCCCCGCA
>ODAI010903114.1_pt1 | contig 11546 bp, 14 predicted proteins | sample 1539321 | NCBI WGS metagenome assembly ODAI01 (sample SAMN02144231, study PRJEB22623) | gut metagenome | biome: sheep rumen | host: Ovis aries | place: New Zealand
AGGTCGAAGCCGAAACCAGCCCCCTCACGACGAACAGTCTTGATACGTACCACTGCCGAAATGGTGGCATCGTACTCTGCACCAGGATTGGTTATCACCTCTACGCTCTGTATCTCCTCCGAGCGCAGTCGTTTCAGTTCGTCCTTATCTCGCATCTTTCTACCATTAATATAAAAGACTGGTGTGCCCTTGCCCAGCACCTCCAGGTCTTCGCCCTTCAGGGTCATACCTGGCACCTTGGCCAGCATCTCTTTGGCTGTTCCCGATTGCGAGAGGATAGTACCCTGGATGGTGGTCACCATCGAGTTTCCCGTCAGTTTCGTTTTCGGCATCTGTCCTTTAACGATTATTTCGCTCAACAATGGCTGGTCTTCTTCCATTTGGATGGTACCCAGGTCCGAGCCTTTAACATTTACATATTGCGTACGATAGCCGATATACGAGAGTCGCAAGATGCAGCACGCATCAGTTGTCTGGATCATAAACGCTCCATTCTCGTCGCTCGTAGCACCCTGAATATAAGTAGAGTCTGCCGAGAGCAGCGCTATACTTACAAATCCGAGCGGCTCACCATTCTGGTCTATTACTCTTCCACCAACGTCCTGAGTCTTAGCTTGAGCTGTCAGGCTCATCATCATTGCAGCCATCAAGGCCACCATCTTTAAACTGAATTTGTTCATAACTTAGCAATTTTGAATAATTTGCCAGTTTGACGATGGAGAGGTATGCTAAAGTTGCGACTTTGCTGCTATTTGTGACGAATGGTACGATTCTGTGACGAATGGTCTATCTACTATGAATCAAATGTCCTTCCTGTATAGCTGCGAAGAGGGCGAAACATGCAATTATCCATACAACAGCGATGAAGTATGACTGCCCGATGGTCATCATGCCAATAAAGAGCAGGATGCCTGTCAATTTGTTGGCTATAGTGTGCAGAAATTCTATCCTTTGCCTTACCAAATAAGAACTGATGGCATTAACGATTTTCACCAATGCGACAAGTCCTATCATCATCCACAGCGCAGTAGGCAGTTTCAGCCACGGAAACAATTTATATCCTACAGCCAAGACAAACACAAAGTCTGCCAAACTATCCAATCTGGCTCCGAACTTACTCTCCACTCCCCATCGTCTTGCCAGAAAGCCGTCGAGCATATCCGTCGTACCTGCTATCACGTAGAGCACCCAGAAGGGTACAGTCATTGCATCCGCCAAAAGCAAAGGCGGACACAATGCGATTCGCGATGCTGACAGGATGTTAGGAAGATGCTTCATTGCTTTTTAAGGCCGGGATAATAGCACCACGCGATAAAGGCTGGAATGACGGACGAGAAAAATTGAAGCCAACTGAAATCCGCCAAACAAGCCCAACCTCCTGCCAAGGCACGAAGGCTGTAGAGCACGATGATAACAATTATGGCTGTGCGAGTCAGAGGGAATCGTCGGATGTCACCTGAGGCAGAGAGAGCATAGAATCCTGCTAATGCGAAGGCCAAAGCGAGGCAGAATGTCAGAGCATAAAGCATCCAAACGTGACCAAACACCATGTTGTGCATCACCTCTTTGATGCCGTATGCGTCGAATGCTTCATCCAATGCAAAGAGACAACCGAGATGGCCAATGGCTATGATAAAGTGGAGAATAGCCCCGAGTCGCAATCTTTTCATTGTCTATAATTCAATTAATTGTTTCGCAACATCAGAAATCTTTGATTGCGAAGAGGGGTTGGTAATGAAAACAGCAATAGGAAACTGCTGACCATGATTCAATATGATAATACCCACATCGCAGATGCCTGACGGCTGACCTGATGGTAATGGATATCCTGTCCCTGTCTTATGAACGACTTTGGCAGAAGATGGAACTGCTGCGGGCAGGCGATCCTTACCAGTTTGACATTCCTCCATCAATTTCCAGATATAGCGGAGAGGTTCGTTGTCGTTATGATGCGCAATAAACCAGTCAAGGAGGGCTACCATCGACTGTGGTGTACACCAGTTTTTATTACTTAGTGCAGGGTTTGCATGCATTTGCTTTTCCGTCTTCTGAATACGAATGTCTTTGAATCCAAGATTTTGGATGTATTTTTCCACTTTTCTCGGTCCACCGCATTGCTCGAAGAGAATATCGCAGGCGTTATTATCACTCTGTTGAAGCGAGAGAGTCAGCAATTCTGCGTAGGTAAAAGACCTTTCTCCTTCAAAAGTATTCAGCATTGGCGACCATGTATCTTGCATCAGTTCGTCTTTCCTGACTGATACCTCTGCGTTCAACTCAATGTTGTTCTTGGTAAGATAGTCTGCAATATATAGTGCCTGCGGGAATTTCATGACGCTGTACATTGGGAAACGGCTTGTCGCATTGATACCACTCTCCGTTCCACCTTTTTTGACGCAGACACCAACAACCTCTTTGTCCGTCTGCTGTCCCTTCATGCCACAGCAGCAGAACAATAACAATGTAATCGATATAAAAAACTTCATATTTTTATTCATTGGTTCTATTTATGAACCCATTCTGGCCTGAGCATCCTTACCTGCGCCGGTACCTTTGTACTTGCTGCGAGTAGCATTCAAGCGATAGATGAGCGATAGCATCAGTTTGTGGGTAGAGAAGCGGTTGTTCTGCTGAATTTGGTTATAACCGCAATCAGAGAATTCGTTCATGCGGTTGCGCTGGAAGCAGTCGAGCACAGCGGCACGAAGGGTGAGCGAGTTGTCTTTTAGCAGGCTCTTCTGTGCCACGAGACCGAGACGGAGGTTGTAAGTATCGTTGTAGAAATTGTACGAGCATCCGCTGGAACGGTACATCAGGTTCACATCGAATCGCCAGCCATGCTTCAGCGTAAAGGTGTTATAGGCATTGAGCGTATATTGGGGCTTGTCGTAATAGACACGGTATACGCCCTGAGGTCCCTCAACATCGAGATATAGGTCCTGCTTCTCGAAACCAGCCGTTGCATTGAGTGACCAGATGCCTACGCGAGGCGTTACTGCCAAATAGGCGCTCAGTGTGTTGATGGGCTTATCGAGGTTGATGTGTTTGCAAAGCATCGCATCTGTCTCAGTAAGGAAGTTCCATTGGGTGATGGGATTCGTCAGATGCTCATACGAGGCAGTGAGCGTAATCCACTTGTACGATACGTTCAGCGTCAGGTCGCGCACGCGCTCGTTGAGCAACTGTGAGTTTCCGGCCTGATACATATAACGACTGATATAGGTCACGGCATCGTTCATAGCGAAGAAGCTGGGGCGATAGGTCTTCATGCTATACGACAGAGCCGTCTGCACCTTGCCCAAGGTCACAGAGTAGGATGCCGTGGGGAACCACTCGTCCATGGAGCGATGCATCTTTTCGTCTTTATTGATGGCATCATCATAATCCATGAGCGTATGCTCATATCGTAGACCTACGGAGGCGCTGCCGTACTTCTTAAAATCGCAGCTGTATTCGGCAAAGACGGCCACGTTGTTCTCTGTGATTTCGGCATCGGAATTGGCAATGATGGCCTTGTCAATCCAATAGGTGTTGTCGCGATTCACGAATGTCATCTCAGTACCAGCTGCCATCTCACCCTTCCAAACGGGGTATGACAGCACCAGCTTGCTAGCATAGAGACGGCTCCTGGTGCCCGATTTGCTGACGACGAAATCATCCTGTACCTTGCTCTGCTCAACGTTCTCGCGGTCGGTATCCGTTCCATTCCTCATGAAATCGAAGTTGAAGTCGATGTCCAGCTTGCCCAACTTACCATTATAATAGGTGTTGGTGAGCCATCCCAATGGCTTCGTCTCCTTGCTGGTCTGGTGAGAATAGAGGTGGTCGATAAGGGCATCGTTCTCAAACACATCCTCATCGTAAATCACCTGATTCTTGCCTTTCATCTGGTGCGTCAAATCAGCACGAACACCCAGCGAGTGATTGTCCGACAACTGCCAGTTCACACCAGCCGTATAGGTCAGGTTATCGTGCTTCCATGTCATCGTATAAGGGCCATATTGACGGAATACCTTATCCGTTGTGGTGATATCCTCGATGGTACTGTACTGACGATAGTCCTGATGATAGTAATACACAGAGCTAAACACATCAACGCCATTCTTGCGATAGTTAGCACCTACTTTTGCCTGCGGACGGTCGAAATCGTAGCGCAAGTCGTGCTCATCGGACAGCGTGAGGTCGAGACTGAGGCCGTCACCCTGCTGACGGACAGTGCGGATGCGCACCACGGCCCGCACTGTCGCGTCATACTGCGCACCAGGATTATTGATTACCTCTACATCGCGGATTTCCTCGCTGCGCAGACGCTTCAGTTCGCTATTGTCGCGCATCAGTCGGCCATTGATATAGATAAGCGGAGAACCCTTCCCCAATACCTCGGGTGCCTCGTCCGTGCCTGTCATGCCAGGCACTTTCACCAACATCTCGCCCAGTGTGCCTGCATCTGATAGCGGAGTTCCCTGAATGCGGGTTATCATGGCATTGCCCTTCAGACGGGTATTGGGGAGGTTGCCCTTCACGACAACCTCCTGCAACTCCTGCATCATGCTTACAGATTTTAAGCTATCTTGTTGCTCCTGTCCACTCGCTGATATAAACGCAAGGGCGATAGTCGTAGCCAAAACAATTCTTTTCATCACTATGAATTATATATAATACTCTCCTTCTATCTTCTTGGTAGCCTTGCCACCGAACAGCACCTTGCCATCCTGGCATTTGAGCTTTACGGAATTAAATACACGATTATTACCACCTTGTTCTATCATGATTGGCTCACCTTTCCAAAGTCCTTCGCTCAGCAGGTAGTTGGCAAAAGCAATATTGCCAGAGCCTGTTGCAGGGTCTTCCAGATAGCCGAATTTGGGCGCAAAGACTCTGGTGTGGGCAAAGGTTGATGTGTCAGCCGTCTGCTTGGAGAATACAAGGATGATGTCAATATCGTTGCTCTCGCAGAACGTCTTCAGACTCTGCTCGTTTGGATAGACAGAAATTTCGGTATCGAAGTCTGTAATGGGAACAAGGAGCGTACGCAAACCTGCATCGATAATTCGGATTGGAAGATCCTTGCGGACGGCACCATGAGGCAGAGTGAGTGCATCCTCGATTTGTCCGACTGAAAGATTCATCGGATGCTCTATAGGATCAGGAGCTGTGATATACACGGCATCCTCTTCTTTGATGGCATTAAACACTTCGATGATTCCCTTGCGATTGGTCTCGGCTGTAATGACAGGCTTGTCTATCAGTTCAGGTGTCTCCTTCACCATTGTATACATGGTGGCGATGGTTCCATGTCCACAGAACTCCACCTCACACTCTGATGAATAATAGGTAAGCTTACAGTCTGCCACTTCCGACTGACTGCAAAACACGACTTCCATCACAAATCCCTTATGTTCGGCAGCTATTGCCTGCATCTGCTCAGGAGTCAAATCCTCTAGTCCTGTAAATATGCATGCCGCAGGATTACCTAATGAGTTGCCTGATGTAAAGGCATTGCTCTTAACGTATCTGTATTGTTTCATTATAGCTATATCATTCAGGCTTTGCCCAGAAGAAATCGGGATCGTTAGTGGTATCGCACTTCCAGTTGTCGTTGACGAAGCCTACGGGAATCAGGCGGATGTCTTCCTCTGCAGGATTAGGGCGATAGTCGCTCTCTGGGTTGAACCGACTGTATTTCTTGCAGACAAAGTAGTAGAGATTCTTGGCCATGTAATATCCCAGATAATACTCCTTGGTCTGCTGGCTCTCATGGTTCCAGTTGGCAGTCTCGCAGAGTACCAGTGGTTGGTCCTTAATGAGTCGCTCGCGCACCTCGGCAATGCTGAGCATCGTGCCGTCCTCGTCCGTCACCCAGGCATCCATCGTAGGGTCGATATAAAGCCACTTCTGCAGTTGGCTCGACCAGACGGTATTGATGACGTGGCACTCATAGTCGAGTGGATCGGCAGGCATACAGGTAACGTAACGGGCAGGGATGCCTATAGAGAGATACATCTCGCAAAGTGATATGGCCAGCTGGCGACAGTTGATGCCTTTGCCCGTAGTCTTACAATAGTTGTACAGGTCGATGGCATCCATCTCAGCAAAGGCGCGATTGCCGCCGTCGTGGCGCATATTGTCGTGGGCAAAGTGCAGCAGGTTGATAATTTTCGACAGTTCGTCACCCTGACCAGCCACCGAGTCAAGCTTAAAGTATTCGCGAACAACGCTAAGACACTTCGAATCCTTCGACTCATAGCGGAAAGGGGTATCCATTTTCACAGTATCTTGGGCATATGGAGCCGATTTCTTGAGCACGCTCAGCGGCTGGCGGTCCTTTACCTCGGCCAGCAGGGCCTGATATTTCTTGTCCTTGCGTAGCGAAGCAAGGTCGTTGTCGTTGAGCATGTTGTCGTAGCGCTTATAGCCGCTATCCACCGATTTCCCGAGTGTGGCCAAAGCCAGTTTCTTTTGGCTCGTCAGGGCAAAGCAGCAGGCCTGGTCATAAAGATAATCGGCCTTTGCGGCTTTAATCATTTCGGGCGAAATCTCCGTGTCCTGACAGATTGTTGTGGTGTCGAGGATGTTGATGAGCTTGGTCAGCGGAGCGATGGCCTCTTTGTATTTCCCATCCTTGATCAGATTCTTGTAGGTGGTGTCGTGCATGGCCATCACCGTCTGAAACGCCATCACTCGCTTGTCTTGGGTCGACTTCTGTGCTTTGGCATTCATTGCAAGAGCCAACATCAAGGTAAGTGCCACCAGTAATTTCTTTGAAAAATCTTTTGTCTTCATAACTATTTTTTATTGTTTGACGTTACAACTCTGAATTTTGTTGCATCTGACATCAATTCTTAATATCTACACCACCAATAAAGTTGTCGGCAATGATGTGGAGGCAGTGGGCATCCTTTTCTGCTGTTCTTGAAGCATGGTTGCCGACACCGCCAATGAAGCTGCGGATCTTGACAAGGACGTTCACCGTCTGAGGTACAAAGAGTTCTATGCCGCCGAAGAAAGTGTGGATCTCTATCTCTTCATCCTCTGTAATGGCTGCATTCCGCAAATCCATTCGGATGCCTCCGAAGAAAGCATCGAGCCGGGCGCCGTGGAATGGCTCGCCACGATAGATATACTCATCACCGCCATAGCGCACGCTGCAGCAGATGCGCCTTCCGTCTTCACCAATAGGCAGAGGACGCTGCAGCCACTGGTCGGGGTCACGGCGATAGCTGTCGATAATAAGGCTCACGCCTACATATATCAGCAGACCAATGCAGAAATAGGTAACCCAAGGCTCCTCTGATACCCTTGCAAACCAGCTCCATTCGATGATTCCCCAGATGGTTGCCAATTTTGTTAAGCTGGCTACAATGAATACTAGTCCAATAATCGTTCTTGGTTTCATAACTTTGCTTTTTTATTGTTCAACATTTCCGAGTGCAAAGGTAAAAGGTAAAAACGACCCCTCCAAATATCTGGGATATTCTGCTTAGGTTTGTGATAAACGGGCATAAAAGTGGGATGAAATGAGTATAAAGTGACGAACGGAAGCAAATTTTTCACTATTCACTATTCACTATTCACTTAAAATATGTACCTTTGCTGGCTGTATGAACAATAGTCATAAAGAAACTATCAGCATCCGCATCATCAGTTGCGCTTTCATGGTGCTGGCGATAGCCATCTTCAAGCCCTTTGGCCTCGAAGTGTGGCAGTGGCAGACTTGTGTTCATCTGCTGGCGATATTTGCATTAGGCATGCTGAGTTGTTTCCTGACGGAAGTCATTCTGCGATACATTGTGCGCATGCCGCGCTCCTACGATCGTGGCGTCAGTTATATCATCAGCCGCAATCTCCGTTTCCAATGTATCAACACACCATTGGTGTCGTTGTTCATCTGTCTCTATCGCCACTTGGCGATGAGCAGTCTTGTAGAAGGTAACAAACTATCGTTAGGCAATTATCTGGAGACGTTGATGATAATCGCTTTCCTTTCCTTTGCCATTGGACTTTATTGGCGATTCAAGTTCCGTAGCCGTTATCTGGCTGTAGAACTCGAGGAAACAAGGCAATTGAACGAACAGTTGAAGAAATTGCAGACTTCAAACGCAGGTGTCTCCCGACAAACTGAGGATAACCCTCCAGTAGGTGGTACTGATCAGGATTCACAGATAACACTCGAGGGTACCACCAACGAACATGTAACCCTTGAGATTTCAGACCTATTATATATAGAAGCTGTTGGTAACTATGTAAAGGTTTGCCAGTTACAAGGAAATGAAGTGCATACCAATATGCTCCGTGCCACGATGAAACAGATGGAGGATTCGCTACAGGCTTATCCCATGATAGTTCGTTGTCATCGTGCCTTCATGGTCAATCTCGGTCAAGTGGAACAAATCTCCTCTAATTCTCGTGCCATGCAACTCGTGATGCGCCATAGCCATGATGCCATCCCCGTTTCACGCAGCAATGTCAATAAACTGAAGGAACTTCTGGGATAGGTTTCATATTGATATGCCTAATTGATATGCATCCTCTAAAAAACTTGTTCCCTTGATGTCACCCTTGTCTTTGACTCCCCTGACAAGTACCTTGCCAGCATCCTCCATATTGAAGAATTTCAAGCCAAGGTTATATTCCGTTAGAATAGCATCAAACAATTCTGGCAGCGTGGCGGCACCAACAAGTAACAATGCCATCTTCTTGATGTGGAACGAGTCGCGGATTGGATTGTGGAACCTGTCGATAACGGCTTTCAACTGTGCGCTGATACCATAGAAATAGACTGGCGAGGCAATGACGAGCATATCTGCCTGGTTCATCTTTTCATAGATGAGGGCCATGTCATCCTTCTGGGCACAAGAGTTGCCTTCGCTCACAAAGCAAGCGTTACAACCCAAACACGGATTCACCTTGACGTCGCGCACAGATACTATCTCCACATGATGGTGCGCTGATGCTCCTTTGGCGAAAGCTTCAGCCAACAGTTCTGTATTGCCACCCTTACGAGGGCTTCCGGATAAAATCAGTATGTTCATCGTTATTCAGACAACGGTAATACCAATCATTTTCGTTACTCCTTCGATGTTGTTCCAGCAGGAGTGTGGGATGCGGCCTTCAACAAGGAATGCTTCATCCTTATGGATTATCACCTCTTTGTCACCTAACTGGATTTTTGCCTCGCCCTCGGTTACGATGAACAGGTGGTTATGCTCATGGGTGTGCAGTTCCGTAGGCCCGCCTCCATCAAGATCTATATAGGCTACTGCACCGTCAACTATATTGCCAACGGCTCCAAACAATTTCTTTACACGGAAGTTAACGTGCTTCGGAGGTGTCATGAATTCACTCATATATTATATCTTTCTTATTGACTTATGACATTTCTGTTTGTCTTTCTCTGATAGTTGCGGTTGCATGGCTGTACCGCCACGTTCGATGGTTTCGACAATCTTGATGCCGGAATAGCGACATATCTCGCGCATAGCACGGATGGCACCGCGTGACTGTCTGAACCAGATATTCCAAGGCCATGGGGTGGTACAGGTGCTGAGCAGAATACATTTCTTTCCCTTCATCAGTGGTTCTGGGAAACGGGGTGTGTCGCGCATCATACCATAGACGATGCGATCGAACAGCAGTTTCATCTGTCCTGGGATGTTTCCCCAATAGCAGGGTGCCCCCATAATGATGGCATCGGCTTCCTGTATCATCTTCAAAACCCGCTGGGAGTCATCCTCGGCAATTGAGCACTTCAACTTCGTGCGACAGGCCATACAACCGATACAAGGCTTGATGCTCAGATCGTTGGAGTAAACCATCTGCACCTTATCTCCTCTTGATTCTGCGTCTTCTCGCATGATGTCGAGCATCTGCGAAATCAAGCCCGTCTTTCTTGGGCTTCCATTAACTATCAGTATGTTCATTGTTTCCTTAATTCACATTCTTTCTTTTGACGATGCAAAGATACGGATAGTTGCGATATTTGCCAAATATCTGGGATAAACTGCGCAAATATGTGATGAGTAGTAATACTCATCTATGTTTTGCATATTTCATTCTGACTATCTCGTATGACTTACGAACCAATTCCTTCAAGTCTGCATCGAATAAGTCCATATTCGGCTGTACACTTATCCAATATCGCTTGTCACCATTGAAAGGCCTTTAATCTATGATATAGAAACCTGCTTCAGAAGGATGATCGAGCACCATACTCTTGGGATTTTCCTTGGTCAGCAACCACGTCATCCAGATGTCGCCAGCTGCTGCAGCTATAAAAAAGATTCCCCAAACAAGCATAGGCAGACTGCCAATGAAAAGGGCGGCGATGGCAGGGATGACACCCAAGACAATACAGGGCATCATGGCTCCCATCATATAACCTGGGATGTGCATTGGCTCGTCGCAGTGGCAATAAGGAGTCAGCAACTTCCACATCACACCGAAGCTGATGCTCTTCCAGCCGCTCTTGGCATAGCAGGCCCAAGTCAGACCGTGGATCAGTTCATGAACCACAATGCCTACAATGACAAGAATAAAAGTGATTCTCCAGTCGCCGAAGCCACCGAGGAGTTCACTTATTGGCTTCTTGTCCTTCCATAGCCAAAAGAATGGCACAAGGAACACGATGGCTGCCACCACCATAATCGCAACGGCAAATATGTTTGCCTTTACAATATCTATGGCCACCTTGCGGCCTTTTACTTCGTTCTCTTCCATATTATTCTTTATATCCGAAAAAATCTTTCAATCCCTTTTTCTTCTTCAGGTCGTCTACGGTAAAACCATAATGCTTTGCTGCAGCAAGGGTAATGACATGTTCGAGGAATTCATCGTAAGAAAGAGCGAACCACTCCTTGGGAATATCCACGTTGATGGTTCCTCCGCCATAATGACTGCCTTCGTTCCAGGCTTCGTCAAGCTCGGCTTCATAGGTTCCATCATCCTTCTTGTTGAAGCAGTACCACGATGCCCATTCCTCCATGCCCTCTACGTAGTGGCCTTCGAAATGCGGGGCAGAGTGCGACTTCGGCGAATAGGTGGCCTCGCCCTTCTTCGCATCCCTCCGATAGATCATGAATTTCTCCTTGTGCATATCTCTCTTATTTGTTTATGAAATATATGAGGGCAATCTGAGCTAACAGAATCAGAGGAAGTCCATATTTGAACTTCAAGTGCATCGTCTTGTGATGCCAGACTTGCATGCCCAACAATGCGCCGATGCTGCCACCAATGACAGCAAGTAATAGCAAGGTGGCCTCTGATATGCGCCAACTACCTTGTTTGGCCTTCCACTTATCAATGCCATAGACAACGAAAGTCAGGACATTGATAACAATAAGGATATATACTATCGTCTGTGTCATTTGTTTATTGGTTCAGATATTTCCAGAGCCCGATGGAATCGTCATGGAGACGCAGTTTCTCAACGATGACTACAAGTTGCTTTTGAACGGCCATTCTTTCATAAATTGAAATTTACCTAAAAGAGTTATTCAAACGTTCCATTCTCGTATTCTTGCTGGAATTGTGTACACGTCTTGCCTGTG
>ODAI012630935.1_pt1 | contig 11546 bp, 7 predicted proteins | sample 1539321 | NCBI WGS metagenome assembly ODAI01 (sample SAMN02144231, study PRJEB22623) | gut metagenome | biome: sheep rumen | host: Ovis aries | place: New Zealand
AGTACATTCTGCAGATCCCGCTGGAGGTCATGGACGAAGATCACAAACTCAGGGGTGCCCTGAAAATGATGGAGTTCGCGAGGGGCGTCGAGACAGAAAACGAGACGGCCGAGAAGTTCAGTGCTTACAACCTTCGGACGCCGGCGGACGGACCGTACCACAGTGAGGATGTCATGATCTACGGGATGAAGACGGACAGCCGGTATGTGAAGGGGATCCCGGAATACGATCCGGACGCCGCGAGTGCCGCCGCGAGCGCCGCCGAGAAAACTGCGAACACCTCCGAAGGCACCGCGAGCGCCGCCGAAAATACCGCGAACACCGCCGAAGGCGACGCTGAGAATTCCGGGCCGCTGCCTAAGGTCCTGATCTCGTCGGCGTACTCCGACAAGTATGATGTTTTCCCCGGGGACCGCATCGTGCTGCAGGAAAAATATGGCGCGGAACGGTATACCTTCGAGGTGGCGGGCGTGTACGACTATCAGGCGTCCATCTGCGTGTTCATGGAACAGGAGACGATGAATCAGTGTTTTGACCTGGGAAAGAACTATTTCTCGGGGTACATGTCCAGGACGCCGATCACGGACATCGATGACAAGTATATTGCCTCCAAGATCGAGATTGAATCGCTGACCAAAGTCAGCAGGCAGCTGAAGATCTCCATGGGCAGCATGATGTATCTGGTGGATTTCTTCGCGGTGATCATTTTCCTGGTCCTGATCTATATTTTGTCCAAGATCATCATCGAGAAAAACGCGCAGTCCATCTCCATGGCCAAAATACTGGGCTATTCGGGCAGTGAGATCGGGCGGCTCTACATCCGGTCCACCACGATGGTGTATCTGATCAGCTTTGCGGCGACGATCCCGTACGTCTCGAAGCTGATCCGCTACCTGATGAAAGTGATGATCCGCATGGAAATGACCGGGTGGATCGAATTGTATGTAGACAGAAAGATCTACATACAGATGATGGCGCTCGGGGCCGCGTCTTACGCGGTCATCGCTGTGCTGGAATACCGAAAGATCAACAAAGTGCCCATGGACGAGGCGCTTAAGAACGCAGAGTGACGTTCGCGGCGCCGCCGGCCGGAAAGGAACGGGTATAGAATATGAACAGGCAGCACAGATGGGGCAAAATATGGATCCGTTCAACGCTCTGCGCCGTGCTCTGCGTTGTGCTCGCGGTGAGTACAAGCGCTTGCGCTTTGGGCGGCGCAAGCGATTCCACTGAGCAGAAGAAGGCAGGCGCGCAGAACGGCGGAGCAGAAAACGGCGGAGCAGAAAACGCCGGAGGAACCGCCGGCACCGGAGACGATGCAGAGGGACAAGCTTTTCGTCCGTCAGCAGATGCGCCGTTTGTCGTCCCGGGAAGGAAGGAGGAGACTGTCTACGTCAAGGCGGATGCGTCCGGTAAACCGACGGAGAAGACGGTCGAAGTCATCCTGACAGAGATCGAAGGCGCGCAGGAAGGTGCGCAGGGAGACGCAGGTCTTCTTCCTGTGGAGGATCTCTCCGACCTGAGGGAGATTAAGAATACGGAGGGCGACGAGGAATACAGCGACATGGGGGGCGGCCGATATCTGTGGGAGAACCACGGCGAAGATATTCGCTATAAAGGGCTGTCGGACCGGGAACTGCCCGTGGATGTGCGGGTCTCCTATTATCTGGAAGGAGAGGAGAAGACCGCCGCGGAGATCGCCGGAAAGACCGGCGCGGTCAGGATCCGTTTTGACTATGACAATCACACCGACGTCCCCTTTATGGTGCTCTCGTCCGTGCTTTTTTCTTCGGATGTCTTTGAGGATGTGGAGGTGACAAACGGCCGGGTGATCGATCTGGGAGAGCAGAAAGCGGTGATCGGAATTGCATTTCCGGGCCTTGCGGACAGTCTCAAACTTGCCGATTATGAGGTCACCGAGGAGGTCGACCTGCCGGAATATGTGGAGATCGAGGCGAGGGCGCAGGATTTTGAATTGGACTTCACCGCTTCTGTCGTGAGCACCGGTCTGTTCAAAGAGATCGGGGAGGAAGACCTGAGAGACATGGAGGAACTTTCGGATGACATGGACGAGCTGACGGATGCCTCCTCAGAGCTTGCGGACGCGGCCGGCGAGCTGGCGGACGGCGGAGAGGAGTTCGGAGGATATCTGTCGCAGTATTTTGACGGACTCTCTCAGATTGCAGACGGCACAGGTGCATTGGACCAGGGGCTCCAGGCCCTGAGCGGCAATATTTCCAAGCTCACCTCGGGCGCGGAATCCCTGGAGAAGGGGCTCTCGCAGATCGAAGGCGCACTGGGGCAGATCGACCTGTCGTCTCTTTCATCGGAGGGGAGTGAAGAGGACGCAGCGAAAGTGCAGGAAGCGCTTGAGACGATTGAAAAGGACAGCAAGGCGCTGGGAGAAAAGCTCCAAAATGCCTCAGACACGCTGGACAAGCTCAAGCTGCTCTCGCAGTATCTGGAAACTTACAGTGAACAGGTGGAGGGTCTCAAAACGGCCGTCGACGAGAATCCGGCGCCGGTCCTTGCAGAATTGGATGCGGATTTTGCCGCGAAACTTGACGAGGAGGCCTCCGCGCAGGCAAATGAGGCAGTCCTGGCGGCAGCGGAGGACGCGGTGCAGGATGCGGCCGGCCGGGCGGCGGACGAGGCGGCGAGCCTGACGGCGGAGGATGCAAGAGGAGCCGTGCAGGATGTGATCGATCGGAGCAGTGCACTGGACGGGCTGGGACTCACGCAGGACCAGATCGATGATGTGAAGGCACAGCTGATCAGTGAGATACAGGGCGAGATCAGTGAAAATACGGGAGACGGGGGCGAGGTCGAACTGGACCCGGACGAGGTGGAGATCAGTCTGGACGAACTGGTCGCGCAGACCTTGGGGGATATGCAGGAAGAGCTGGATGCGCGCAGCGCCGCCATTGCCGATGCCAAAGAGGCAGTGCCTGTCCTGGAGATCCCGGATCTGAGTGCTCTGGACAGCGAGGCGTCCGAGGAGATCCGGAAGACGATGACGGAAATGAAGGAAGCCTTCGGCGTCGCCGGCGAGTATGCTCAAGAGCTCTCCGGAGCGGGAGAATCTCTGGAGCAGCTGGCTGCCGGGATGCAGGAGCTTCAGACCGGCGTATCGTCGCTGTCGCAGGGAAGTCAGGGGCTCACGAAGGGGCTTGAGCAGTTTGACAAGGCTGTCCGTAAAGCGGCGGAAGGCTCTTCGCAGCTCAGCCGCGCCTTCGGGCAGATCTCGTCAGCCGGATGCGAGCTGGGCAGTGCCTACTGGCTGCTTGTGGAAGGCATGGACGCGTTCGCGGAAGGCGTATCGGAATTTGACAGCGAGGGAATTCAGAGTCTCGCGGAACTGGCAGGGCCCGATTATCTGGAGGTGATCCGGTGCGTCAGGGCCGCCAGAGACGCGGAGCAGGAGTTTACCAATTTCTCGGGGGCCTCGGAGGGACAGACGGGGAGCGTCAAGTTCATCATCGAGACGGAGAAAGTGGGCGAGTGAATTTTGACATATTGATTTTAGACAAAATTCACAAACTGGCAATCGAAATTAAATAGCTGCATGCTATAATTGATTCTTAGCATGCAGCTGTTTTTATGTGCTGCGGCCCCTGCTTTGCATAAAAGCGGGAATAGAATGTCATAATGATTTGACAAGATCCGAGGTGATTACCATAGAACGAGTAGGACTGGAGTCTTCGCAGGTCCGGGAGCTGACGCAGCAGGGCAAGGTCAATGTGCAGATCGACCGCACTGCGAAGACGACCAAAGACATTATCAAAGAAAACGTATTTACATATTTCAACCTGATCTTTCTGATCATCAGCCTTTTGCTGATCGTGGCGGGCGCGCTCAACAGCCTGACATTCCTGCCGGTCATCATCGCCAATATGCTGATCGGTATTTTTCAGGAGCTCCATGCCAAGAAAGTGCTGGATAATCTCAGTATCCTGAATGAGCCCACATCGGCGGTCTACCGCGACGGGGAGCTGCGCAGGGTTCCGATCGACAAGCTGGTGCTTGGAGATGTGATCGCCCTCAAGGCGGGCAACCAGATCCCCGCGGATGCGGTCGTGATCAGCGGTGAAGTGGCAGTCAACGAGGCACTTCTGACCGGTGAAGCGGATGAGATCGTGAAAGGAGCGGGCGACCCCCTGATGTCGGGCAGTTTCGTGGCATCCGGTGAGTGTACGGCGGAGCTGACGCAGGTAGGTGTGGATTCCTACATCTCCAAGCTGATGCTCAAGGCCAGGAAGATGCCGGTCGGCGAGCAGTCTGAGATGGTGCGCTCGATCAACCGGATCGTCATCGCGGCGGGTATTATGATCATCCCGATCGGCACCACGCTCTTTGTCCAAAGCTATGTGATGCAGGGAAACAGCTTCCGCGACAGCGTGGTCGGAATGGTTGCCGCGGTCCTGGGAATGATCCCCGAGGGCCTGTATCTTTTGGTCAGCGTCACGCTCGCGACGAGTTCGATCCTGCTGGCAAGGCGTGGCGTCATGCTCCACGACATGAAGAGTATCGAGACGCTGGCGCGCGTGGACACGCTCTGCGTCGATAAGACGGGGACGGTCACAGATAACAGTATGCTGGTGGCGGACGCTGTGCCGGCGCAGAAATTCACGGACGACCAGCTGCGGCGCTATAAAGGCGTCGTCGGAGAGTATCTGGACGCCCTTCCGGACGACAACATAACAATGCGGGCCATGCGCGAGTACTTCCGCGCAAGAGGCAAGAGGGAGCCGATGTCGATCTTCCCCTTCAGCTCCCGCTACAAATACAGCAGCGTGCAGTTTACGGACTCCACTTATGTGCTGGGAGCGCCGGAGTTCGTCCTCTGTGAGGACTTCGAAAAATACAGTCACATCGTGGATGAGTACGCCCACAAGGGGCTGCGCGTCCTGATCTTCGGCAGATATATGGGAGATGACACAGGGCTCGGAGGCAGCGTGAGACGGTCTCTTCCTGTTCCTAAGAACGGGCTTTACGGCATGAAGGTCGAGCCGATCTTTTTCGTGCTGCTGCAGAACCCGCTCAGAGAGAACGCGAAGAAGATCTTCAACTATTTCAGCAGGCAGGGCGTCAATGTCCGCGTGATCTCGGGCGACAACCCGCTGACGGTCTCCGAAGTGGCCAGACAGGCGGGAATCGAAAATTCAGAGAGCTATGTAGACGCATCCTGGCTTCGAAGTGACGAGGATATCAGGGACGCTGTACGTAAATATACAGTGTTTGGAAGAGTGACGCCCGACCAGAAGCAGAAGATCGTCAAGGCACTGCAGGCGGAAGGTCATACAGTCGCCATGACGGGCGACGGCGTCAATGATATTCTGGCAATGAAAAGTGCGGACTGCAGTATCGCCATGGCAGCCGGGTCGGATGCGGCGGTACAGGCGGCGCAGGTCGTCCTTCTGGACTCCGATTTTGCCCATATGCCGCAGATCGTGAACGAGGGACGCAGGATCATCAACAATGTGGAGCGCTCCGCGACGCTGTTTTTGGTGAAGAATATTTTCTCCCTGCTGCTCTCGGTGTTCTCCATTATCAATGTCCTGGTATATCCGCTGCAGCCCTCGCAGATCTCGCTGATCAGCATGTTCAATATCGGCATCCCCGCATTCTTCCTTGCCATGGAGCCCAATAACAGGAAGATCGAGGGGAATTTCCTGCGCAAGGTGGCGTTCAGTGCGATGCCGGCGGCGCTCACGGACTTCTTCGCGATCGCGGCGCTGGTCGTTTTCGGAAGCACATTCAAGGTGGCTGAGGTAGACATTTCCGTCGCGGCGACCTTCCTGTTGGCCATCGTCGGATTTATGATCCTGATCCGGATCAGCACGCCGATGAACAAATTTCACTGGGCCGTTATATCGGGCTGTATGGTCGGCCTTTGCTTTTTTGCCTATTTCTTCAGCTGGCTGTTCTCGATCCGGCACATTTCGACGGAGTGCATTATGCTGTTCGTCCTGTTCGCAATCGCGACGGAGCCGGCAATGCGGTATCTGGGATGGCTGTTTGATCTTCTGAACCGCAAGATCGAAGAGATGGAAGAAAGATACAAGTATGGAGGTCAGGAAGATGACTACTCTTACGGAGAATAAAGACAGAGATCTGAAAGACAGAGACCTTAAAAACAGAGATTTTATTTACAGTGAATACGGGAAAAAGTGGAGAAAGCTCTTATTTATCTTCAATCCCGTATCCGGAAAATCACAGATCCGGGGAGACCTGATGGACATCCTGGATACGCTGTCTCAAAAGACCGACCAGCTGGTCTGCTATCCCACGCAGTGTCAGGGGGACGCGAGGAGGCTGCTCAGAAACTGTCAGGAGGATTACGACTGTGTCATCTGCGCCGGCGGCGACGGCACGCTGGACGAGGTGGTCAGCGGCGTCATGGAGAATCCCCGCTGGGGCAGCATTCCCGTCGGGTTCATTCCGGCGGGAACCACCAATGACTTCGCGACGAGCCTGGGAATCCCGGGGGACATGAGGGCCGCTGCGCGGATCGTTACCGAGGGTAAGAAATACGACTGCGATCTGGGAAAATTCAACGCTGATTCGTACTTCACATACGTCATGGCTTTCGGGCTTTTTACCGGTACATCTTATGAGACGCCGCAGGACCTCAAGAACCAGTTCGGCCACCTGGCTTACATCATACAGGGCATGACGGATATCGGGAAGATCCGCACCTACCGCTTCCGCGTGGAGTCGGCGGAACTCTCCGTCACGGATGAATTTGTGTTCGGAATGGTCACAAATTCCAAATCCGTGGGCGGGTTTCCGGATATCACCGGAGAAGCGGTGGATATGAGCGACGGTTTGTTTGAGGTGACGCTCATCAAGATGCCGACCAATATCCTTGAACTCAACGACATTATCCAGTATCTGAACCACACGTCGAAGGCATCGGATTTTGTCTACCAGTTCAAGACAAGACATATCGTTCTGGAATCGCAGGAACGGGTCAAGTGGACGCGCGACGGAGAATACGCCGGATCTTACAAGAAAGTGGAGCTGACGAACCTGCACAGGGCACTCCACCTTCTGGTGCCGGAGCAGAAATGATCATATACAGACCGAGTACATCGGACAGAATACTTCAGAAAAAATGCATTGAATGGAACGGTTCGGACAGAGGAGGCAGATATGAACTTGTCGGATAAAGATATGCTGGGATTATTGGAACTGATGGCTTTAAATGCAGATACGGTGAAGATCGCCGAGCACTATTTGGAGGGCCTGGGCAAGGATGCATCCGTGAAAGAGAGAACGAGCAAGTTCATAGAACTGCTGATCCGCGACGGATCCGCGATGGGGTTTGAACCCGATGACGATATCGGCGATATTGTCTGGTGCCTGGATGACATTGCGGATCATTTCCACCTGCTCATCAGCAGCAGCTGGTTCTCGGAGAACGACGGCATGATCGGATGGCTTAAGACGCTCGACGAGAGGTGGGGGAGAAGCGGCGTGCGGCTCCTTCACATAGAAGACCCCAAAGGCAGGGTCTTCCCGGTCTACGTGACGGACGAGAAGGCAATTGCTGAAATTTTGGAGAGAGCAGGCGAAGCCGGGATCGGGATCTGCATGGTCTCGGAACTGGCAGGGGAAGAAGAGGACGACGAGGACGAAGAAAACGAGGCCATCGACTGGTCCCTGGGGTGAATCAGCGTGTCTTGTGCGGTGCATTTGGATTGTAAAGGGAATGTTGGTCCCGGATAGTAATTATTTTTTTAAGTAATTCATACAAAATTCATAAATTGGTAATGTATATTTTGCCCGCTGCGTGTAAAATAACAGAAAAAGATTACTTTTTATGAATTACTTTTTATGAAAATGGAGGAACGAAAGATGTCAATTTGGAGCAAACTGTTGGTAACAGCGATCACGACGGCGGCAGCGGCAGGTGCAGTATATTACCTGAAAAAACGCGAGGAAGAAGATGCCTATGATCTGGACGAGTTCGACGAGGATTTCGACGAGACAGATACATTCGAGGATGAAGACGCAGCGGCAGAGGAAGAGGCTCCCGCAGCAGAGGCGGCAGCGGAGGAAGAGGCTCCCGCTGCAGAAGCGGCTGTAGAGGAAAAGGCTCCCGCTGCAGAAGCGGCGGCGGAGGAAGAGGCATCCGCAGCAGAAGCGGCGGCGGAGGAAGAGGCACCGGCGAAGGAGCCCGCAAAAGGCGAGATGGTCGATATGGACGGAGACGGCAAAAAGGATGCGTACGCGGTGGACACGGACGGCGACGGCAAGGTCGATGCGGTTGCCGTAGACAGCGATGATGACGGCGTAGCGGACAAGATCCTGCTCGATACGGATAAGGACGGTGTCGCCGACACGGTCGTTTCCAAGGAATAAGGCACGATTGCAAAGGCACAATTACATAATTGATGCGAAAGCATATAATTGATGCGACAGCATATAATTAATGCGACAGAAAATGTACAAAACGGATGAATGCCCTGCGGTATTTCATCCGTTTTTTATAATCCAATCAGTCAAAGACAAACGTGAAGTGCTATAATGATAGTGATAATGCAATCAGTTTGGAGGGTATGGCTATGGGGATGATCACATCTGATTTTTTTAGCAAATTCGGGAAGATAGACATTGTAGAAGCGCCGTTCACGGCCGAAGAACTGATCCGTATGGCTTCTGTTGACGTACAGGAACAGTTCGCGGACTGGATGCAGGAAAATGGCGATGCCGGGTATATGCCCGCGCACATTCTGCTCACGCTTTTAGAGGACAGAGCCTTTTTTGAACAGCTCTCGGAATGGGTGGATTCGGGAGAATTCGTGGTCCTGAGCGGTGCGGCACTGGCGTGCACATCGGCCCATATCGGGAAAATGGGACTGACCAGAGAGGATGTCCGCCAAAATATTGTTCACTTTTTTGACAAATCCGAGGAAATGACCTACAGCATCGAGGCGATCCTGTCGGGCACCAATGAGTGGGTGAGCAGCCTGTATGTATTTGCCAACGGCTGGGTGGGCATTGAGACGGAGCGCATGGCGGAGAACTGGGAAGATCCGGATGATCCGGATCATTCCGCTATGGACGGCACACCTGAACCGGCAGCCAGCTATCTGATCGATTCGGAGGGTGAGCTGGTCGCTTCGCCGGATATCCGCTATGACATCGAGGCTTGGATGGACTTCGTGGATATGTTTTCCGCGGTCCACGAAGAGGCGTCGGCAGCGGATGCAGATGCAGGGGCACCCGAGTCCGAGAAGGTTCTGGGGCACACCAAGGACGGATACATTGTATTCTCCGATGAGGTGGAGAGAGCACTTGCGGAAGGAAAGCCCGTGGTCGCCATTGAGAGCGCTGCGACATTCGGCGGGATGATCTATCCGGGCATTTCCGATTTCGCCTTCAAAATGAGAAACACGGTCAGGGAATTCGGAGCTGTACCTGCCTTTACGGCAATACTGAACGGCCAGATCCATGTCGGACTGACGGAAGAAGAGATCCTGTATCTGGAGCAGCGCAGAGGTTCGATCTTCAAGGCCTCCGCGAGAGACATCCCGATCCTGCTCGCCAAAAAGCAGGACGGTGTTATGACCATCGCCGCCGCGGTGAAGACGGCTGCGCTCGTGGGAATTCCCGTAGCGTGCGGCAGCGGTATCGGCGGCGCACAGATCGGGGCCGAGAAGACGATGGATATCTCTACGGATCTTGAGTCGGTGGCAAGGAATACGGTCATGGTCGTATGTTCAGGCACCAAGCCGATCCTGGACCTGTCACTGACCATGGAGTATCTGGAGACGCAGGGAGTTCCCGTCGTGGGATACAAGACGGACAGAATGCCCGAATACATGGTGCGCGGCAGCGGCTTCAGGCTCACCTATCGAATGGACACGCCCGAAGAACTCGCCCAGATCATGTATATCAAGAAGCTGATGAATATCGGCGGAGGCGTTCTGGTGGTCAATCCCGTGCCCAAGGAGTATGAGTTGGATCCCGTCCGCACCAGGAAAGCGGTTGACGAGGCCATGCTGGATGTAAAGAAGAACAACGTCATGGGCAAAGCGATCACCGGCTATATGATGGGCAGGATCAAGGAGTATCTTGGATCGGAGAGCGTAGAGTCGCAGAAGGCTTTCCTGATCAACAACGCGAAACTTGCGGCGCAGATCGCAGATGCCATCAGCAAGCAGAAAAGCTGAGCGCGGATGCCGCCAGCAGGCAAAAAACTGAGCGCGGCAGCGCGGAAACGACGGAAGGAATGCAAAAAGGATTTGCATTCCTTCCGTTTTCTTCGTAATATGTGTGTATCGGAATTCTTCCGATGGACCGCAGAGTTCTTCTGCGGCGACGTATCCATTATCACAATTTTATACTGTTACAGACAGGCCGGCAGCGGCAGTGTGTTGTGATGTCTTGCGGCGGCAGTATTTTGGCGATGCAGCGGAATGGGCCCGGTATTGGTCGGACCGGAGACGGCCGGTTTCTGTCTGGGAAAGGAGCCGGATGAACTATTTGGTATTTCGCAGCGCTGTCCAGGAACTTCTGGAAGAGGAGAAGGAGTGGGACATTCACACGGACTGGGAGGAGGTCGTCGAAGAAGACCAGCCCGAAGATTTCATCGAACTGGAGCAGGAGAAGGGGGCTTTCTACGAGTTCATGACGATCTCGATGAACAGGCTCTTTGTCTCCTATCAGGAAGAGGGATGGGACGCGGTCGTGAGGGAACTGGACCGCTATACCCACAGAGAAGGGCGCAGGGCGGCACGCAAGAGAGGGATCGACTACGAGGCCAGGCTGGATGAGGAAGGCGCCGCACTGTACAGGCAGCTCCGGGAACTGCGCTCGGGGATCGCGGCTGAGAAAAGGGTGCCGCCTTATATCATTTTTATGAACAGGGCCTTGTACGAAATGGCAGCCTTTATGCCGGGGTCTATGGAGGAACTCCGTAAAGTTTACGGTGTCGGTGAGAAGAACTCGAAGGAATACGGGGAAGCATTTCTGGATGAGATCCGCCTGTTTAAGGAAACCGGAAATTAAAGAAAATTGTATACCGGAGTACAAATATTCATTGCAATGATATTGTAAAACGGATATAATCGGTCTTATCTGGATGACAAGGAGGTAGCGGAGATGAAAGCATATGCTGAAATGACCAGAGATGAACTGACTGCCGAGCTCAAAGCGCTCAAGGAAACCTATAAAAGTTACCAGAAGATGGATCTGAACCTGGATATGAGCAGAGGCAAGCCGAGCGTGGAACAGCTCGACATTTCCATGGGGATGATGGATGTCCTGAGTTCGGAAAGCGATCTCGCCTGCGAGGACGGGACGGACTGCCGCAATTACGGCGTTCTGACCCGCGTGCACGAGGCCAAAGTCCTGGTCGGCGACATGTTGGAGACCAGCCCGGACAATATCATCATTTACGAGAATACCTCAATGAACTGCATATATGACACGGTATCCAGAGCGATGACACACGGCATCATGGGCAACACCCCCTGGTGCAAGCTGGACAAGGTCAAATTCCTGTGTCCGGTGCCCGGCTATGACAGGCACTTTGC
>ODAI012919104.1_pt1 | contig 11546 bp, 13 predicted proteins | sample 1539321 | NCBI WGS metagenome assembly ODAI01 (sample SAMN02144231, study PRJEB22623) | gut metagenome | biome: sheep rumen | host: Ovis aries | place: New Zealand
AGGAAGACCGCAGCTGCTCATCCATATCTGCTGCGGTGTCTGTTCGGTCTACCCTCTGCAGTATCTGCGCAAATACTTCGATATCACCATCTTTTTCTCCAATTCCAACATCTATCCATATGAGGAATATGAAAGAAGATTGAACGCCTTAAAAACCTATCTCTCGATATTGAACGATGATTCCATCAGGCTGATCGAAGATCATTATGACAATGAAGCCTATATGGAAAACCTCGTCGCCTTAAAGGACGAGCCGGAAGGCGGAAGACGCTGCAGACTGTGCTACCGTCTGCGCATGGAAAGAACCTTCGCCTACGCGAAGAAGCATCACTATCCCTACGCCACGACCGTCATGTCCATCTCCAACCGCAAGAACGCCGACTGGCTCAACGAAATCGGCGAAGACCTGCAGAAAAAGTATCCGGAAGTCACTTACCTGCATGCCGATTTCAAAAAAGGCGACGGCATCACCATGAACGACAAGCTCAACAAGGATCTTGGCCTTTACCACCAGGATTATTGCGGCTGCATCTATTCCATCCGAGAAGATCTCTGAAAAAGAAGATCTTTTCTTTTGCCATGATAGAATAAATCTGTATGAAAGCCTTTCTTTCAAAAATAAAAGAAGGCCTTTCCAAGGTCTTATCCACTTTAGTCGACTGCATCGTGCCGACTTTGCCGATCATGATCGGCGTAGGCATGCTGAAGGTCATCCTCATCGTGCTTGGCCCGCAGGTATTGAATCTGCTGGCCCAGGACAGTGATACCTTCATCGTCTTTTCCTTTGTTGCCGATGCCGGCTACTACTTCATGCCGATCTACATCGCCGTTTCCTCCGGTGATGTGTTTAAAGTCGACCGCTTCATTGCTGCCCTGATCGGCGCAATGATGCTGTCGCCGACGTTCGTAAAACTGGTTGCCGAAGGAAGAAGTCTCTCCGTCTTTGGACTTCCGATCGCCTCAACCGATTACGGCAATCAGGTCATCTCCTCGATCATCGCCGTATGGCTGATGTCCTATATCTACCATTTCTTAGACAAAAAGCTTTCGGATAATCTGCGGCCTATTCTTCTGCCACTCACCACGATCATCCTCATGGTTCCGATCGCCTTCTGTCTGATCGGCCCTTTAGGTGTCTTTTTAGGAAACAAACTGGTTGAACTGATCCTCTGGTTAAAGAACCTGGGTCCGATCGGCAATGCCATCATGTGCGCCATCATCCCTTTCATCACCATTTTCGGACTGGGCGGTGCCAATCTCAGTGCGATGCTCCTACTGGCATCAAGCGGCGTCGATCCGATTTTGTTTTTCTCCAATGTTCTCTACAACAATATCCTGGGCTTTGTCACCCTTGCCTTATATCTCAAAGACCGCAAAAGCGAAACCCTGGCAGCTGCCATCACTTCAGCAGTGGGCGGAACCAGCGAACCCGCGTTGTTCGGCATCGTCATGAAAGACTTTAAAGCCTTGAGTGCCTTAAGCATCGGCGGATTCTTTGCCGGACTCTATGCCGGCATGATGGGCGTCAAATCCTATGCGATGGCTTCGTTCGGCACCTTCGGCATCTTAACGACGATCGGACCGGATTCTTCCATCCTGCACGCGGCGATCGCCATGGTCATCGGCTGCCTGATCGGTTTTGCGATCACCTATGTCACACACAAAAATGCCAGATAAAACAAAACAGCGTCAGATCTGTCTAAACGCAAGAGACAGCCTTTCTTATAAACAAAGAGAAGACGATTCGAAAATCATCTGTGAAAGACTGCTTCCCTTCCTGCAGGGTAAGACGATCCTGTCCTATTCGCCGATTGCAAGTGAAGTGGATGTTTCAATGATCAACACCAATTTCAAGGTCGCCTATCCTTTGATCCGAAAAGGCCGACAGATGGAAGCACGCATTCCGAATGCTTCAATGATCAAAAACCGCTATGGCATCCTTGAACCCGATCCAGATAATTCCATCCTGATCGATAAGAAGGATCTCGATGTCATCATCGTTCCCTGCGTCGGCTTCGATGCATACAAAAACCGCCTCGGACACGGAGGCGGCTACTACGATATCTTTCTGAAAGATCTCAAGGCAACAAAGATCGCGGTCGCCTTTGAAGCGCAAAAGCTCGATCAGATCATAACAGATATCAACGATATCCCAATGGATATGATCATAACAGAAGCGGGCATCTACTGATGCCCGCTTTATTATTTCATGTTGATCTTTGCCCAAAGCTCATCGGAGAGCTTTTCGTTTAACGGCAGATCCAGAAGTTCCGGCTGTTCCAGGAACAGCTTCAGCATCTTGATGGACTTGGAGAAGTAGTATCCGTCGGCGATTCTTTCATCGACCGTAAAGCCAAGCTTAACGCCATCCTTGAAGACGACCTGTTCGTTCTCAAAGAACGGCATCTTGCCGCTCTGGCCGATGACGACAAACATTGACGTCGTGCCCCAGTTGGTCAGATGATGATAGCCATCCGGCAGACCGATGGAACCCAGATTGGCCAGCACAACAGAAGAGTGATAAGGATCCGTTTCGATCAGAGCTTTCGGGATCAGTGATTTCTTTTCCAGCCAGCAGACGAAACGAAGGAGCGGACGGGAAATGAACTTTGGCAGCTTATTGAATTTATCCATGAAACCGGTAGACTCATCGACATAGGACTTGTTCTTCAGTTTTAAGAGCTGCCTTTTCAGTTCGTTATGAACATCATCGATGTTCCACTCCGGCTTGGAGTGAATGAAACAAAGGACCTCACCGCCGTCATCCGCAAATTCCTGTTTCACCGTGAAAGCTGCCGAAACTTCATTGCGCTTGTACATCTTGCGGTCATGAATAAAAATCGAAAGCTTAGAACGCAGGGTGACGATCTTCAAAACACCGGTGACGATACACTGGAACATATTGTACTTGTAATCCGGATTGTCAGCATTCTTCTTTTTGATAAATTCATTCAGATTCGTCAGATCGATCTGAAAAGTGAAATACGTCTGATTATCGCAGCGGTTCGGAAACATGAACGGCATGATAAAATGCATGGAATCACAGTCTTTTAAATATTTGGCATCAAATCTGTCCATAATTAAACTCCTTACTACACCCATTCATTCTACTTTGTTGAAAAGTATTTTTCAATCGAACATAATTGTAAAACAGGCTTAATCAGCCTGTTATACTGTTTATGAGGTGAACTTTATGCTAAAAGTATACGGAAGTGAAATGTGCCCTGACTGCAGGGACTGCGAATTCAATTTTGAACTTTACCACATCGAATACGAATACATCGATATCAACAAGAGCCTGCGCGATCTCAAAATCTTCCTGCATTACAGAGACAACGATCCCGTCTTTGATGCAGCCAAGCAAGGCGGCAGCATCGGCATCCCAGCGATTGTAAAGGAAGACGGAACGATCACACTGGACTGGGCAGGTGTAGTCAAGGAATACGGAAACGAACCGATCTATAAAGAGACCGGACCGGTCTGTTCCATCGACGGCAAAAACTGTTAAGGAAGATCATTGATCTTCCTTTTCTTTTTCTTCTTCTGTATTTTCCTGCTCTTTTTCTTTGTTTAAAATGCCGATCTTGCCTTCCAGAGACCTGGCCTTGCCCTTCAGCCAGCTTGCCTGTTCGGAAACGGTTTTATGGAACGCGAGGCCGCTGGATACAGAGATCGAAAAGACCTTTGCCAGTTTCAAGGCAACCCTCTTGGACGCCGAGTCGATCTCTGAAAGCTCCTTTATCGCTCTTAATAAGACCGGAAAACCGCCATGGGCCAGCTGGGTCACTGTTGTGATGCCCGCTTCATCAAAAGCCTTGAACACCTCTTCAATGAAAGACTTTCTTTCTTCTTCGGTCGAACTCTTTAAGAACTCCAGCAGAGCCAGTCTGGTCTTATCGGTCTGATAGGAATCATTGTCCGCCTTGACGATCTGGCCTTCCGAAACCTGCCAAGTCAATATGCCGTGGGCTTCGACGATGTTTTTGGTGGAGACCCGGGCGATGATCTTTTTCGGTGCCAGTTCATAAATGGTACCGACCGCATCCTTTTCCGGAACGATCAGTGTGTAGCGGTCCTTGATCTTTTCAAAGATCTTCGGATCGTAGGAACCCGGACGCAGACCCGGTCCGTCATTGGACAGGATCTCTTTGATGCGCCAGCGAATCCAGGGCTTGCAATGAACGGCAGCATAGATGGCCAGATTGCCGCCCTTGGAATGACCGATGATCCGATAGGTCTTATAGAGCTTGCAGTAGCGGTTTACATAGATTAAGGCATCTTCTTGCGAGGCGATATCCCTGTAGGAAAGATAGCAGTCTTCCTTCCAGCCGATCATGTGCTCATCGGTTCCCTTAAAACAGACGACGGTCGTGTGATCCGGCAGATCGATCATGCAGGCAGTAAACTGCTCTGTCGTATCGGCGTGCAGGATCGATTCATAGTTGTAGACCACGCAGTTTTCATAGCGCTGAACATGCGACATTTCCCTAAGCACCAGCATACCGTCCTTGCCGAACTGTTTTGACTTTTCGATGTCCCCGTCATGCAACGCAAAAAGCCGATCCGCGATCTCTTTGATTGTCATACGACTGTCCTTATTCTTAAGGACCTGATCAAAATCCGCATAAATCATCTGTGAAAATACGAGGTTGTCCACGTCATTGAAGGGATCGCTTTTGAATGTGAGGTCCCCTCGCCAACGGATATAATCCAAAATATTCATAGTTCTCTTTTCGCTTTCATTCTATACGAAAACTTTCCTTTTGATCATATTTCTTTCAAAAAATCATTTTATGTATTGCAGAATCCTCAGGACAGCGATACAATACATATGAACAGATGTTCATATGTTCAATATGGAGGATATACATATGAAAAAAACCTACAAGATCGAAGTTGACTGCGCCAACTGCGCTGCCAAAATGGAAGAAGCAGCCAAAAACACCAACGGTGTCAAAAATGCCGTTGTCAATTTCATGACTTTGAAGATGAACGTCGAATTTGAAGACGGCGTCAACGAAAAAGAAGTCATGAAGGAAGTTGCCAAAAACTGCAAGAAAGTAGAAGACGACTGCGAGATCTATCTATGACCAAGAAACAGAAGAAGAATCTGATCCGTATTCTGGTATCGCTCGCTCTTCTGATCCTGCTTCATTTCGTCAATCCGCAGAACCCCTATCTCAGGTTTGCCTTATACATGATTCCCTATCTGATCGTAGGGTACGATATTCTTCGCAAAGCGCTCTTAAGCATCAAAAACAGAGAACACTTTGATGAGAATTTCCTCATGGCGATCGCCACCATCGGTGCCATTGCCTTGCAAGAGTATCACGAAGGCGTCGAAGTCATGCTGTTCTACCAGATCGGCGAATGGTTCCAGTCCTATGCCGTCGGCAAGTCCAGGAAAAACATTGCCGCTTTGATGGACATCCGGCCGGAATATGCCAATCTGGAAACAGAGAATGGTATTGAAGAAGTCGATCCGGAAGAAGTTGAAATCGGAAGCACGATCGTCGTCAAAGTCGGCGAAAAGATTCCGCTTGATGGCGAAGTGATCGAAGGAAGCACGACACTCAATACTTCAGCCTTGACCGGCGAATCCAAACCGAGAGAAGTCTCGGTCGGTGACCCGATCATCAGCGGCTGTATCAATATGACTTCACCGATCAAAGTGAAGACCAGCAAACTCTACGAAGATTCCACGGTCGCCAAAGTCCTCGATCTGATCGAAAACGCCACCAGCAACAAGTCCAGATCGGAAGACTTCATCACCAAATTTGCCAGATACTATACGCCAGCCGTCTGCTACAGCGCATTGGCTCTGGCCTTCCTGCCGCCGCTCTTCATTAAGATTTTTACGGGTCAGTGGCAGTTCTCGACCTGGATCTTCCGTGCTTTAACATTCCTGGTCATCTCCTGCCCTTGCGCGCTGGTCATTTCCATCCCGCTTTCTTTCTTTGCCGGGATCGGCGGTGCCAGTAAGGCGGGTGTACTGATCAAGGGATCCAACTATCTGGAAGCCCTGTCCAAGACCCGCATCGTCGCCTTCGACAAGACCGGTACGGTCACCCTCGGTGTCTTTGAAGTCACCACCATTCACAACAGTGGCTTTACCAAGGAAGAACTTCTGGAATGCGCCGCCTACGCGGAGGCCTTATCCAATCATCCGATTGGCAAATCGATCGTCAAGGAATATAAGAAAGAGATCGACCGCAAACGCATCGGTTCCATCAAAGAGATTGCCGGCAAGGGCATTGAAGCCTTGATCGATGACAAACATGTCCTGGTTGGTAACGATAAGCTGATGGAAGATCACGATATCAAGGTCGAAGAATGTCACGATGGCGGCACGATCGTTCACATCGCTGTCGATGGTTCCTATAAGGGACACATCCACATTGGTGACAAGATCAAGAAAAACGCCAAAGAAGCGATCGCCGATCTCAAGAGAAACGGTGTTCGCAAGACGATCATGTTGACAGGCGATGATGAAAAGATCGCCGAAAGCGTTGCTAAGACATTGAATATTGACGAAGTCCACTCGGAACTCTTACCTCAGGATAAGGTCGATATCGTCAGCAAGCTGAAAGAAGAAAAACAGGAAAACGAAACACTGGTCTTCGTCGGTGACGGCATCAACGATGCCCCGGTCATCACGATTGCCGATGTCGGCATTGCCATGGGTTCTCTTGGTTCCGATGCCGCAATCGAAGCAGCTGATATCGTACTGATGGATGATGATCCGGCCAAGATCGCCAAAGCGATAAAGATCGCCAGAAAATGTATGGCCATCGTCTATGAAAACATCGTCTTTGCCATCGCGGTCAAAGTCATCACGCTGATCCTGAGTGCCTTTGGCCTGGCACAGATGTGGATGGCGATCTTCGCCGATGTCGGTGTCATGGTCATTGCTGTCATAAATGCCATCCGGGCATTGGGGGTAAAAGACCTGTGATCGATAAAGTAAATGAAAACACTCTCTACGATGTAGCGGAGTTATTCAAGAATTTCTCGGATTCCACCAGGATCCGCATCCTCTATTGTCTCTTTGAAAAGGAAAGAAGCGTGACCGAGATCAGCGAACTCTTGCAGATGAACCAGTCCGCCATCTCCCATCAGCTTCGTTTCCTCAAAAACTCCAAGCTGGTCAAAAACCGCCGCAACGGCAAGACCATCTACTATTCCCTGGATGATGATCATGTCTACAACATCATCCTGCAGGGTATCGAACACGTATCCGAATAACGGCAGTCCATCGACTGCCGTTTTTTTCACTAAAAAAGAGGAATTCATCCTCTTATTGTCTGATATGTTTCGTCAACCACTCATAGAGATCGGCATAGACGGTTTCCTTATCCGTCTCATTGAGGATCTCGTGGCGGTCATTGGGATAGAGCTTCATGTCGATGTTTTTGACACCGACTTCCTTTAAAGTCTCAACCGAATAAACGACTTCCTTGCCAAAGCTTCCGACCGGATCATCTTCGCCGGAAACAAAGAAGATCGGCAGATCTTTCGGTACCTTCTCCAAAAGCTTTTTATCATGCAGGCGGGCAATTCCCTCAAACATCGAATAGTAGGCATTGAGTGTAAATAAGAAGCTGCAGCGCGGTTCGTTGATATACCAGTCGACCAATGCCTCATCCTTGCTCAACCAGTCTGCTCTGGTCCTGAGCGGTTCAAATTTCTTGCCATAGGAACCAAAGGCCACCTGATTGACAAAGTTACTGCGATAACGCCAGCCTTTGAACAAAGCGATCAGTTTACATAAAAACATGCCACCCTTGACCACAAACAGCGGTTCTAGACCGGTACCCATGATGATCGCCCCGTCCAGTTCATTGCCGAATTCGCCAAGATATTGTCTGGCATAGAAGGAACCCATGGAATGACCCAGCAGGAAATACGGAAGATTCGGATACTTTTCCTTGGTCAGTCTGGTGAGCTCATGCATGTCATCCAATAATATCCGATTGCCGTTTTCGCCGAAATAGCCCCAGTCTTCCTCACTCTTCACCGAGCCGCCATGACCGATGTGGTCATTGCCGACGACCAGGATGCCCTTGGAAGCCAGAAAAGCGGCAAAATTCTCGTAGCGGTCGATAAATTCCACCATGCCGTGTGCGATCTGCAGGACGGCAATGATCTTTCCTTCCGGCACATATTCCATCGCCCTGATATCGACTGTTCCGCCACTGGAGCGGAATCTGAATTCATTCTTTTTCATAACGTTTTCCTATCTTTCTATTTCAATCAGCGCAAAAAGAACTTCTGTGGCCTTTAAAATATCGGCATCCTTTTCGATTTCGATCTTTCCTTCACTGATCCGCAAAAAACCTTCGATCTCTCCCTTTAGCGGATCCCCTTTGTAAATCAAGCCATCCGGTTCCAGAATATACTGCCCTTCTTCTTTTTTCAGAAGACCCGTCTTTTTTCCCAAAGGATCATAAAAACAGACGACATCTTCCTTCAAGGCGACATCTTTTTCCACATAGGCGATCTCGTGATCTTTATCATCGTAAATTCTGGTGCGGTATTTGAAAGAAAAATCATAGATGCTCCAGAAGCGCAGCTTCCCTTCTTCATCGAAGACCTGCGTCTTGTTTCTGCTTAGTCTTTCATTATTGTCATATACCAGTTGCATACTCTCATTTTAACATAGATAATCCGATATAATAGTTTTATGGAATACATCAAACTCGGCAACAGCGACCTCAAGGTTTCCCGCCTCTGCCTTGGCTGCATGTCTTTCGGCGAAGCGGATCAGGGCCAATACCAGTGGACACTGGACTATGAATCATCAAAAAAGATCATCGACAAAGCCTTTGACTGCGGCATCAATTTTTTTGATACTTCAAACAATTACTCCAACGGCACATCCGAGATCTTCTTAGGAAAGGCGATCAAGGATTACAGACGGGAAGACATCGTCATCACGACGAAATGTTATTTCAATGAAGGTAAACTTTCAGCCAAAGCCATACACCGGGAGGTGCAGGGTTCCCTGAAGCGTCTGGACACCGACTACATCGACATCCTGGTCCTTCACAGATTCGACTACGATACACCGATCGAAGAGACTCTGGCCGCCTTGGATGAAGAAGTCAAAGTCGGCCGCATCCGCTATTACGGCGCCAGTGCGATGTATGCCTACCAGTTTGCCAAATACTGCTATACCGCCGCTTCTTATGGCTATCAGCCTTTTGTCACCTTGCAGAACCATTACAATCCGATCTATCGGGAAGACGAAAGAGATCTGATCCCGATTGCCGAACAGTTTGGCGTATCCAGGACATCCTTTGCCCCCTATGCCGCCGGCAGACTTTCCAGAAAAAGCTGGGAAAGTGACAGCGACCGTTTTAAGAAAGACGCAAAAGAAGGAACCCGCTATGATTCCTATGAATACTACGACAGAAAGATCGCCCAGCGCATCTGTGAACTGTCAGAGAAGTACAACACCTCAATGGCTGCCATTGTCCTAGCCTGGCAATATGCCAAAGGGGTCGCTTCGCCGATCGTTGGCATCACAAAAGAAAAATATCTTGAGGACGCCGTTTCTTCATTTGAAGTCAGATTGAGTCCACAAGATATTGACTACATCGATGAGCTTTACATTCCTCATCCGATTACCTGCAACCGTTAAAGAGAGATCCTCTCTTTTTTATTTCAGAAATTTATATTTGAACAGATAAGGATAGAATCCAAAGGCAATGGCCGAAGCAAAAGCGTAACGGAAACTGCGGTAAAGCAGTGCAGCCATCGAGCCATCTGCGAGATTCTGTACCGGCAGCTTCAGCAGTTCCACGATCGCCAAGGTCAGGATACCGCCCAGAAGAACCCGGGCAATGATCACCGGAATGCGTCTGGTGTTTTCAAAATGAATGTAGCGTTCTTCTATCAGATCGCCAGCCATAAAGCCGATGAGGATCCCGGCCACCGCAAAATAATCCTCGCTTCGACAGAAGCTCATCCCGGCCAGAGACAGAATCAACAAGGCCAGATACAGATGTTCCTTTCTCATCCTGCGATAGGCAAGATCGATCAGAAGAATCCCGAAGAAGCCAAGGACCAGACCCATCAGAACATCGGTCGGATAATGCACGCCCAAGGCAAAGCGGGATGTGCCCACCAAGAGGACGATCGGAAGCAGATAAAAGAAGACCTTCCGATCTTTTAGTTTCAGCCAGAAACAGGTCATGATCGAGGTGATGCATGTGGTATGACCGCTTGGAAAAGAGAATCCCTGGACGATCGGATCGTAGAGATCGCCTGTCTTTGCCGGTGGCTTCAGACATTGAATCGATTCATTGACAAAATACGGTCGGAGCCGTTGAAAAATATTCTTGATCATATTGTTGCTGAGCTGGCCAAAGAGAAGATAGAGGATCGAATAGGAACCCCACTTCTTGTCATAGCCCCAATAGATCATGCCAAGGATCAATACGGCAACAACCTCTTCGCCAAGCAGAGTGACAACACGAAAAAAGTCGACCAGGACCGGCCATTTCAGAATAAATGCCTGTATATACTCGATCAGAACAACTTCCCAAACAAATTGAAAAGCTCTTCCCATTTTATTTTCTCTTTCTCAGTTCTTCCAAAGTCGTCTTATAGGCGTCTTCTTCCAAAGGATAGGTGATCTTCTGATAGCCCTCTTTCACTAAAAGCCGGACGATGACTTCCATGAAGCCCGGATTCTTTACCAAGACCGGACCGATGATGTGGGTGCCGAAAAGGTTCTTGATGCGATAGCCTTCATAATCGTTATCCACCAGGGTACTGTGCTTGAATTCGTAGGTAAACAGTTTTTCTTTTTCACCGCCCTTGATCAGGCTCGACTTATTGATAAAGCCGACAACTTCCGAAGTCTTCTCGTTATTGACGATGACATCGCCAGTGTAGCGTTTGTCGGTGATCTCCACAGTAAAATCGACGATGTCCAGACCCGGCTGGTCATCAATGTTTTTTCCCAAGAGTTCCATGGCATTGCCGGTGAAAAGGATGACCTTCCCATCATCGACAGCCTTTTTGAAATAGTATTTATACTTTAGAAGATCTTTCAAGGCGATCAGTTGATTCTTTTCCGTGCCTGAGCCCATGTAGATCATATCATAGCGGTCAAAGTCGATGCTTTCTTCGACATCCTTGCGGTCGATCGTCACTTCAAGGCCCTGGTCTTCCAGGTGCTTTTTCAAAACCAGTACGTTGCCGTACTCGCCGTATAAATTCATCAGTTCGGGATACAGATGCAGGATCCTCATAATGTCACGACCTCCTTCAAAAGCTTTCCTTCATCCGAGAAACAGGTCAGGCAATATAAGAGTCCTTCACTGTTATCCTTGAGGTAGGCCACGGCATCAGCAGTTGCCTTAAAGGAAACAACCTTATCCATATCGACACCGGCATATTCCAGACGGGTCGCCACATCCGAAATGTACTTTCCGGCGACGACGATCTTCTTTACATTTTCTCTTTGCAACAGTTCAAAACTGATATCCCAAAGCCAGGAGGTATCGGAAGTAAAATACTTGCGGCTGATATCATCG
>ODAI014427183.1_pt1 | contig 11546 bp, 6 predicted proteins | sample 1539321 | NCBI WGS metagenome assembly ODAI01 (sample SAMN02144231, study PRJEB22623) | gut metagenome | biome: sheep rumen | host: Ovis aries | place: New Zealand
CTGCTCCGCGAGGGTGTGAATGACTTCGGTACGAAGTGCACACAGGAGCGGCTCGACAAGGTGAAGGAGGTGATGCTGAAGCGTGCCGACGACGCCGTGAAGCAGAACAGCTACTGGAAGAACTTCCTGCAGTCCTGGCACGACTACGGCACCGACACCCACACCGACTACAAGGCCCTCATCGAGGCTCAGACGCCCGAGAAGGTGGCTGACTTCGTGAAGAAGGTGGTAAGCTGTGGCAACCACGTCACCGTGATGATGCTGCCGGAGGAATAGCCCGCCGCCCACAACAACACGACAACACAACAACCGAAGTGCCCCGCCAGCAATTGGCGAGGCACTTTTTGTTTGGTCCTCCTCCGTCTGCCCAGACAACAGCCTGCAACGAATGCCAAACCCTATGAAAACAAGTGGGTTCTGCCTGTACGAACGTAGCAGGCAGAACCCACGAAAACGAGAGATTCACGTGCGATGGTGCGAACGGCCACGAAGGCAGTTCGTGGAGGATTACCGGGCGTGAGAAGGCTGTCGCCTATTGCCTGAGAGCCTCAGCCATGGCCTTTCCGAGGGCTTCGCACTGCTGGCGGACTTCGGCGGTGAGACCCTGCTTCATGTCGACAGGCTCGCCGACGGGCAGGAAGTGGAGGCGCTCGTCGTTCCACTTGCCGATGGCGCTGACGGCCTTGGATGCCCACGAGTGTGAGCCGAACCATCCCAGCAGGTGGTCGCCCTTGATGTCGCGGCCGGCAATTTCAGAGAGCAGCACGTCCATTTCGTGATAGAGCCCGGTGTTGTAGGTGGGAGCACCGACGATGAGTCCCCGATAGCGGAAGATGTCGCGCAGGATGTAGGAGTGGTGGGTCTTCGAGACGTTATAGACCACGATGTTCTTCAGACCGGCCTGCGAGGCAGCCTGGGCAATGATTTCGGCCATGCGCTCGGTGTTGCCGTACATGGTTCCGTAGCAGATGACGAGGCCGGGCTCGGTTTCGTAGCGCGAGAGTCGGTCGTAGAGGTCGACGACCTTCTGGACGTAGTCGTGCCAGACGGGTCCGTGGGTTGCGCAGACGTAGTCCACCTGCACGTCCTGCAGCTTCTTCAGGGCTTGCTGCACGGGAGTGCCGTACTTGCCGACGATGTTGGAATAGTAGCGCACCATTTCGAGCCAGAACGTGTCGCAGTTGATCTGTGTGTCGACCACGCCGCCGTTCAGTGCGCCGAAGCAACCGAAGGCGTCGCCCGAGAAGAGCACGGTGGGAGCAGACTCGGATGCTTCCGCAGAGGCCTGGCAGAGTGTCATCATCGTTTCGGGCCAGTGCACCATGGGCGTCATGACGAACTGCAGGGAGAGGTCCCCGAGCTGCAGTGTGTCGCCCTGCTTCACTTCCTGGGCGTTCTCCTCGCCGATGGCATAGAAACCCTGCATCATCTGGAAGGTCTTCTTGTTGCCGATGATGCGCACGTCAGGATAGAACTTCCTGAGCAGGGCGAGCGAGCCGCTGTGGTCGGGTTCCATGTGGTTGATGACGACATAGTCGATGGGTCGGTCGCCAATGACTTCGCGGATGTTCTCGAGGAACTGCGAGAAGAACGTCACTTCGACGGTGTCGACGAGGCACACCTTCGTGTCGCTGATGAGGTAGGAGTTGTAGCTCACTCCGTTGGGCAGAGGCCAAAGGCCTTCGAAGAGCGCCTTCTGGCGGTCGTTGACGCCCACATAATGGATTTTTTCAGTGATTTTCATATTTTCATTTTATTACCAAATCCCTTGCTCACATAGTTGTAGATGCTCTGGCAGCAGTCGGCAGAGAATTGCTGGGCATAGCCCACGACGGCATCCCACTGCGCCACGGACAGCCCGTTCTCGACCTGCTCGTGTGTGATGCCCTCGCGCAGCAGACCATAGATGAAGCCGGCATTGAAGTTGTCGCCTGCGCCGATGGTGCTCACGGTGTGGGTCTGGGCCACGGGATAGCGGCGCTGCAGCGAGCTGTCGGCGCGCAGTTCCACGGGCTGTGCTCCCTGGGTGTAGATGAACTTACGGCAGTAGAACGAGATTTCGGCGTTGTAGATGCGGTCGGCATCGGTCATGCGGAACAGGGTTTCGAAATCCTCGCGCGAGCCACGCACGAAGTCGGCATACTCCAGGTTCTCCAGCAGGTTCGAAGTGAGTTTCACCACCTCGTGGCGATGCGACGGGCGGAAGTTGACATCGTAGTAAATGATGGCGCCACGCTGGCGAGCCAGGTCGAGCAGCCCCTTCACCTGAGGCCGTATCACGGGATTCAGGGCGTAGTAGGAGCCGAACACGACGATGTCGTCGCGCTGGATGTCGGGGAAGCTGAAGTCGAGCCGGTCGTGGGGATGGTCCTTATAGAAGATGTACTCGGCATCGTTCTGCTCGTTCAGGAAGGCCAGCGACAGGGGCGACTTCGAGTCAGGAAAACGGCTCACGGCCGACGTGTCGACGCCGTTCTCGGCCAGGAAGTCGATGATGGTCTGGCCAACGCGGTCGTTGCCGGCTTCGCCAATGAACATCGTGCTCACCCCGCAGCGGCCGAGCGAGATGATGCAGTTGAAGGTTGAGCCGCCCGGATAGGCCCCAATGGGTTGTCCGTCGCGGAAGATGATGTCGAGAACGGTCTCGCCGATTCCAATTACCTTGCGCATGATTCAAATTCGTTTTCGGTTGCAAAATTACGAATAAGTGAGCGAAATGCAAAGCAAAAGCGAAAGATTTTTGAACGAAAGGACTCGAAACTTGTTTCGCTAGCGTTGAGCAAGAAGTTCCAGGATAATTAGTTTCGGAAAGAAATACCCAAAAATTGCCAGAAATCTATATTCAGAAATACGATGTTATTCAAGTTTCGGGAGTGCTTTAAACGGCCTGCAAGGCCATCACCTCCTAGCCCAGGGCATCGCCCTGGGTGACATGCCACGAGAGAAACGGCGCCCTGCAAGGGCAACACCTTTAAACACGGCTGATGATGCTGCCCCTTTGGGGCGGCTTGTTGCTGTTTGTCCGTACTTCCGAAACTTAAATCAATGATAATATCATTTCTGACATTTTCTTTCCGATAACAGCCTATCCCTGCGAATTCCGCGAGCCCTGATTCCAATTTTCCGACAAAAAATGCCGATATCAGAATGATTTTCAGTAATTTTGCAGCCAAATGGCAAATTACAACACAACCACACTCACTGGCGGACTGCGCGTGATCCATCTGCCCAGCACCTCGCCCGTGGTCTACTGCGGATTCCAGATTGCTGCCGGCTCCCGCCACGAACTTGCGGGCGAGGAAGGCCTGGCCCACTTCTGCGAGCACATGACCTTCAAGGGCACTGCCCGCCGCTCAGCCCTGCAAGTCATCAACCACCTCGAGCGCGTGGGCGGCGACCTGAACGCGTTCACCACCAAGGAGGCCACCACGTTCTATGCCGCCGTGCTGCGCGAGGATGTCGGCCGCGCCGCCGACCTGCTGTGCGACATCGTCTTCGCCAGCAGCTACCCCGAGAGCGAGGTGGAGCACGAGAAAGCTGTGGTCTGCGACGAAATCGAGAGCTACAACGACTCGCCGGCCGAACTCATCTACGACGAATTCGAGAACCTCCTGTTCCCCGGCCATCCGCTGGGCCACAACATCCTGGGCACCGCCGACCAGGTGCGGGCCTTCAACGCCGACGACGTGCGCCGCTTTGCCCGCCGCTGGTATCGGCCCGACAACGCCGTGTTCTTCGCCTCGGGCGACATCGACTTCTCCTGGCTCGTTCGGCGTCTCGAGCGGTTGCTCAAAGCCCCACCCCAGCCCTCTCCAAAAGGGGAGGGGGCCATCTGCAAGGTGCCGGAGGTCAGGCAGAGCGATGCCGTCATCACGATGAACACCCACCAGGCACACGTCATGATCGGCACCCAGGCCTACAGCGCCCACGACCCGCTGCGCATGCCGCTCTACGTGCTCAACAACCTGCTGGGCGGACCCGGCATGAGTGCGCGCCTGAACCTCTCGCTGCGCGAGCGCAACGGACTGGTCTACACCGTCGAGAGCTCCATGACCAGCTACGGCGACACCGGCACCTGGGCCGTCTACTTCGGCTGCGACCACCACGACGTGAACCGCTGCCTGCGACTCGTGCGCCGCGAGCTCGACCGACTCGCCTGCTCACCCCTTACCGACCGCCAGCTCGCCGCCGCCAAGCGCCAGCTGAAGGGGCAGGTGGGCATAGGTGTCGACAACCGTGAGCAGTTCGCCCTCGACTTCGGCAAGAGCTTCCTGCACTATGGTTGGGAGAACGACCTCGACAGCCTCTGCCGCCGCATCGATGCCGTCAGCCCCGACGACATCCTCCGCGTCGCCGCCTCCCTGTTCGACCCCACCCGCCTCTCCACGCTGAAAATCGTGTAGGAGTTGGAAAATGAGGCGATACCGTGGCCGATGGCATAGAAAAACAATTAACCGCGCCCTGCCGCTCGGCCCTATGGGACGCTTTCAGAGCGAAGCGGGGAAAGAAGGGCAACACCTACTAGCCCAGGGCAGCGCCCTGGGTTAAAGACGGATAGGGAAACTGCGCCCTGAAAAGGCTAAACCATTATCCCTAGGGAAAAAGTGTTAATGACTCTTAATTTCAGTGCTTCAACTGTTAAAATTCAGCGAAAATTTTTGTCGTCGTCGCGGCGCAATCTAGAAACGCTTGCAACGCGGAGTGAGGAGTTTTGAGGGATGAGTGATGAGAAAAAAGTAAAGCAAATTGACAAAACAAGCCGATTTTTGCGTTTTTCTGCTGATAAAAGCATGCGTTTCGTCGATAGAAAGCATGCCTTTCGATGGATAAACTCAATGCTCTTATCGCATAAAAGCATTGAGTTTATCGACCGAAAAAACATCGGATTTTGCAACAACTTGATAATCAATCAGTTACAAAATCGCTCATTTTCGCGTTATTTCCGGCAAAAAAATTTTTGGTGGAAAATAACGCAAGGATAATGTTAAATCGAAGTGTTAAAATTCGGAACCGCGCTCTCCCACCCACCACCTCCCTGGCGGTGCCTTGCATTGCATATATATCCGAAAAACTTACGAATTAACTATTATTAATACACCCAAAATTGCATTTCACCCATATTTTTTGTAAATTTGCAGACAATACTTCCATACTCTCTGCACGCCCGGCCCTGCGCCGTCACGATATATAACCACTTTCTGTAAATCACTAACCGCCGGCGGCACTCCGCGCTGCCAATCAAAACAAATCGATTATCAACATGAAGACAACTTGCAAATCATTCAGAAGACTCCTCCTGCTGCTCATCATCATGTTGGGGGGAACCGCCACCACCTTAGCCCAAGAATACTTTTGGGTGGACCATGTCAATTACACAACCAACATCTACGGTGCCTCAGCTTATGTTGTTGATTTTGGAACTGTGTCTGAGATTACGATCCCTGCGTCTGTTACTTATCAGCTCAGTAACTCAACGATCAATCCCGACGTCGATGGATTTAAGAAAGGAGTCAAGGTGTCGGCTAACATGTATGTTAGAAAAATCATCGTCAAGGATGGCGCACTCTATGAAGGCTTCAAAGACTGCGACCTGACTCCACTTAAGAATCTACAGACAATTGAGTTCGAAGGTATTGCCCGCGAGTTATCTGGTGCCAAGTTGCCGGCATCGCTTACGAAAGTTTACTGGGGAACCGTAAAGGATGACGCAGCCTTATACTACGACTATTTGATGGATTTCAAAGAGGCTGGAGTGCCACTGGTCTCGGCAAAATCCAAGCAGAACGACGACGCCGGCCTCTCCTATTATTATAACATTTCGAATGCCTATGTCGTAGGTGTCAGTGGCTCAGCCACCGACATCGTGGTTCCCGCCAAACTAACAACAAAGACAGGGGCGACCATTCCTGTCTACAGTTTCGGTGCTATCGATGTAGAAGGGGGCAACACGCAGGTAAAGTCCTTGACTTTCGAGGGCTCTGTTGCCACCTATGCCGACTTCTCGTGCTTCCCCAACCTGGAGAACATCACTTTCAATGGCATCAAGAATGTCAACAATGTTTGCACGCTTGAGGGGAAGCTGAAGAAAAACACGGCCCTGAAGACCATCACCTTCAAAGGCACTTTGCCTAACCTGGCAGGTGCCGCCACCGACTATTTCGCCTCGCCAGGCAGCATCGTGGCTTATGTGGAGGAATCGCAGAATATTGAAGAGCTGAAGACGCGCGATGTGTGGAAAGCATTCCAGGACATCCGCTACATTGGCTCTGATGAGGTGACGTCCTCCTACACCATTACCGTTCAGACCTATCATGGCCGCGCTATGATGCCCGGCATCGATGGCGACATCACCGATGCCACCGGTCCTATGACCCTGACGGTTGAGCAAGGACAGAGCAAGAACTTCTTTGCTTACCGCGATGCTGGCGACTACACCGTTAAGCACGTTTATCTTGACGGTGTGGACATCATTGGCAAGATGAATGCACATCAATTCGATTACGGGTACTGCTATTATTATACGTTACAGAACATCACGGCCAACCATAACCTGCTCGTGATGGGCGAGGCCGACCACGCCGTGTTCACGCAGCTGGGCGTCAACCAGACGGGTGAAGGTTCAACCACCCTGATCGCCACCCGTGCTGACGGCACCACCACCGAGACGCTCAGCCTGCCGCAGACCACACCCTACGGTTCGCTGGCAGTCGCTTCGGCCGACCTCAAGCAGGTGGAGCTGCGCATGCAGTGTGTCAACCAGGGCCGACCTACTGTCTATAACGGTGAGACGCTGCTCACCGATGAACAGGTGAAGCTGAACACCTCGGGCGGCTATTATTATGCAACACTCGCCCTGAAAGACTTGGTCTCGGGCAATTTCACCGTGAGCTATCCCTTGAGCTACGAGCAGCAGGAGGGAGTAGTGAAGACCACCATCGTCGTAGGTGAACTCGGGCTGAGTGGCGACGTTACTTATCGCTCGGTGGCTACGGGCGAAACAAAGAACGGCTCTGTGGCAAAGAACAGCACCGTGGAATTCTATCACAAGAACACAGCCACCGTCACCATCACCCTCCCGATGTATGCAAGCTGGCCGCTGCGCGTCAGGGAGAACGGTGTCGACGTGACCTCTCAGGTCGTGGCAAACACAGCCTATAACTACACCTACACCGTGCAGCACGCCGATGCCTCAGCCACCATCGTCATCGATAATGGCGACGACATGAAGCTGAGCCTGACGAGCAACGCCAGCGATGTCGTCACCATGAAGTATAAGGACAAGAACGGCACGCAGAAGACGAAAGCCTTCAGCGCAGGGGTGACCGACTTTGCCCTGTCGTCGAAGACATCGTCGGAGCAGGAACTCATTGTCACCAGCGAGCTGCCTTTCACCCTCTACTGCAACGGCGAGGACATCAGCACGCAGTATGCGTCGAGCAATGCGAATGCCACCAATGCCGCACAGACCGACTACCACTTCCCTGCCAGCCTCTTGCAGTTTGTCGATGGCGAGACCACGAAACTGGTGTTCATGCTCAGCCGCACGATGCCCATCACCATCTCGTCGAACACGAAAGACGCGCGCGGCGTTGACATCGTGACTTATGAGCCTGGCAACGAGGAAGCCACGCGGCGTTCGTGGGGCTCCATGGCGCAGGCTCCGGAGGGCAGCAACGTGAAACTCTATTTCTACCGTACCAGCGACGAGGGCACCGTCAAGAAACTTTATATTAATGGTGTTGACAGGTCGTCCCACATTAGCAATCCATCCAGCTTCTATGCTGGCTTGGAGTATAACACGGATGAGGGCTACTACGCACTCGACTTCTATCAACTGGGCAAGACCTACGGTTTTGGCAGCTACGAGGCACTTGACGTGAGGGTGCTGTTCCAAGGCGAGAACGACCTCGACGTGACGAAGGACAACGCTGTGGTGACGATGGTTGACGAGAGTGGCGACGCCAGGGCTACCATGACCTTCAACAGCGGTTCTGCCACCGAAGAGCAGACCATGCGCCGAGGCACGAAGGTGTTTGCCATGCCGAAGGCCAGCGGCACCGATGCCGACTTCCTTGAGATGGAGCTCTTGATGCCTGATGGCTACGAATGCAAGCTGATGATCGACGGTGTGAACTACACCCCGTACGTGCAGAGCTCATCAGGCGTACAGGTGATCGGCGATCAGGAGTTTGTGAGGTGCACGATCCGCTTCGACAGCTCGTTCAATCCGGACATGCGACGCAAGAACACGTCGTGGACCATCAACGTGCGCAAGCAGGCCACGGGCGGCTACAACTGGAACGTGGCGCTGCTGGGAACGACGCGGGCAAGCCTTAGCTTCTTTGATGAGGACAATGCCAACAAAGAGTATAACGAGGATGGCCGTGAAGCTTTTGCCTATGAAGACCTGACGGAGAGCGGCCCGCTCAGCATCGACCCGAAGGCCGAAGGCTTCGACCTCGCGGTGGAATTTATGGATGAAGAAGCCATAGAATCTACTTACGGTTGGGACATGTCTCAGTGGGAACAAGACTACGCACTCGTGGTCATGGCAGACGGACAGGATATCAGCGACCGCTTCCAGTCGAACTTTGAGTTTGGCTATTATGCCCGTGGCCTCGACCGCTCGCTGCTCTTGGCAGAGAACTGGGTGATAGGCTTCAAGCGGAAGAACGCCACCGACAACTTCACTTGGACGGCTGTGCAGACAGGCGACCGCGGAGGCAGCAATGCCAGCATCGTCATCGATGGCAACATCAGCTGGACCTTCGACTCAGAGAACAAACCCGTCACGCAGACGGTTGCCGACACCCAGCTGAGTGATGGACAGACCGTGGTGACGGTGCGTGTCGACGCGGGCTACTCGTTCCGAGCCATGTTCAACGAAACCGACCTCAGCACATCCTTTGTCAAGGGCGATGCAGAGAACGGTCAGGACGTCTACACCCTCACGTTCGTTGTTAAGAATACTGCCACGCAGACCTCGCCTCAGCACACTGACGGCGTGTGGATGTTTGAGTTTACCAACCATAACGAGCCCGCCGCAACCAATGTGCCCACGTGGACCGTCATCCAGACCGAAGGCGTCACTGGTGCCGAGGTAATCGTGACGCGCGACGGAGCCAGTAAGACCACCGCCCTCACCGAGCCCAGCACGCAGGTCAGCATCGCCAGCGCCGAGAGCGCCACGCTGAAGGTGCCGGCAGAGGTTGCGCTACTCTATGATGTGTATCTGACGGGCTATGGCACTCAAATCATAGCCGTCACCAAGGCTGTTAGGGAGGTGACAGGATTTGGTCTTAAGGAATCAAGTGATTTAGTGCATCGCGTAGATTCTATCGGGCCGCAACTGCTCAAGGCTGGTGTCTCGGATGATGAAGCACAAACCATCAAACAGACTATCGAAGCAGCTGGCGGAACCGTCGAACTCCAAGTCGTTGGCGTTGATACTGGTGCTGGATCGCCCGTGAGGGTGCTGCGCGACGGTGTGGATGTCACGGCCACAGGCGAAGCCGCCGACGGTTACATCACGTTCACCGTCTCGGCCTCCGACCTCACCTCGCAGACGTGGGTCATCTTCACCGAGAGCGACCTCGACCGCTACGACGTCAACCGCGACGGCCACATCACCATCGCCGACGTGACGAAGCTCGTGAACAAGGTGCTTGGAAAGTAAGTTTGTTTCTGATAAAAAGCCCCACCTAGGGCCTTCCCCTTTTCAAAAAGGGGCCGGGGTGGGGCTTTTCTCCTCTTGCCAAAGGAAGAATGAGAGGGGATTGTAACAAAATGGAAAATAACTAGTATCGGAAAGAGATTGCCGGCGCTCGGCCCTTTGGGACGCTTTCGTAGCATAGAGGAGAAAGAAATTGCCAGAAATTCTGCTCAGAAATAATAAAATTGTATTTCTGGATTTAAATTTCTGGCAATTTCCGGCAATTTCTTTCCGATAAAAGTCCCTCTACCTCAGGGCAAGGGCGCGGTTTTCGGCAGCCTCCATCTGTTCGCGCTCGCCGGGTCCCTTGTCGTTTTGCCCGCAGAGGTGCAGGATGCCATGGATGATGACGCGGTGCAACTCTTCGTCGTAGTCCTTATGGAAGAGCTCGGCATTCGAGCGCACGGTGTCGAGCGAGATGACAAGGTCGCCCGAGAGCACGTCGCCTTCGCAGTAGTCGAAGGTGATGATGTCGGTGTAGTAGTCGTGGCCAAGATACTGCCGGTTGACCTCGAGAATGTGCTCGTCGTTGCAGAACAGGTAGCCGATGTCGCCCACCCGCTTGCCATAGGTGGCAGCGACGGCTTTGATCCACTGGCTGGGCTGGCGCTTTTTGATATTGGGCATGCGCACGCCCTCTGCTTGGTAGGAAATCATGATTATTCGTTTTTCATTTTTCACTTGCAACTTTGGCGCGCGGCAACCACTCCGACACGTCGCGGCCAAGGGCCTGAAGCGTGCGCACGGCGGTGGAGGACACGGCGGCCAGATGGGGTTCGGCCAGCAGCAGGACGGTGTCGATGCCGGAAAGCTGACGGTTCAGGTCGGCCTGCGAACGCTCGTAGTCGAAGTCATGGAGTGAGCGCACACCCTTGACAATGAACTGTGCGCCGCACTCGCGGGCAAGGTCGACGGTCAGCCCGCTGTAGGCCGTTACGCTCACCTGTGGCACGTCGGCATACAGCCGGCGAATGGCCTCGACGCGCTCCTCGGCTGTGGCCTGAGGATGTTTAGCCTCGTTGATGCCCACGCCGACAACGAGTTCGTCGAACAGCAGGAGCGCCCGCCGCACAATGGCGTCGTGGCCGATGGTGAACGGGTCGAAAGTTCCGACGAAGAGTCCTTTTCTCATTTTTTTCTTTTCTTTTTTTTAGGGACTTTGGGCACTTTAAGGGACCTTAGGGTCCTTGGGGATTTTGCAAAATTAGGCAAAAAATTGGAAAGAATGGGCTGTTTTGACTTTTTTAATAAAAAAAATGTGCCGATGTGGTGCTGTTTAACGAAATTTTCTTACCTTTGTCGTGTTCTAGACGAAAAAATCATGGGAAAAACCAGTGCCTGGATAGCAAGAATTTTCAGAACGTCGGCTGCCGCAGCCATCATCATGGTCGCCGGCATGCTGGCGGCATGCAGCAACGGCGCAAGCCAGCAAGGCGATGACAAACAAGCCTATGAAACCATCGACAGCATCGTCAGCCACTGCGTCAACGTCGACAGCCTCAAAGCCATACTCGCCGCCTACCACAAGACCGGCAACCGCCTGGGCGAGGCCGTGAGCCTGCGCGCACTGGGAAAGGATTTCCGAAACCAAAGCAAGTTCGAAATTGCCATTGAATACCACCAGAAAGCCTCAGCTCTGGCAAAGGAAATCGCCGACACTGCCGAGCTTGTCAGAGCACTGAACGACCTCGCCACCGACTACCGACGACTGGGCATGCTCGACCTCGCCAGCGAAAACCACTACGAGGCGCTCAACCTGTGCATGAACCTGAGCGACAAGGAGAGCAGGGAGGCAAGGAAAAACTACACCATCTCGCTCAACGGACTGGGAAAC
>ODAI012468825.1_pt1 | contig 11545 bp, 10 predicted proteins | sample 1539321 | NCBI WGS metagenome assembly ODAI01 (sample SAMN02144231, study PRJEB22623) | gut metagenome | biome: sheep rumen | host: Ovis aries | place: New Zealand
CGGCGTTGTCGTCTTCAATCAGAGCGGCCTTGGCGGCGGCCGCTTCTTCAGCGGCCGGTGCTTCGGCCTGGGCGGTCTTTACCTCTTCAAGCAGTCCGGCTATCTCCTCGTCCTCCGGAGCATCGGTGCCGATCAGGTCGAGAGCCTGCTGAAAATCACCAGCAGCAACAGCGGCGTTGACGTCTTCAATCAGAGCGGCTTTGGCAGCTGCGGCTTCCTCTTCGGCAATGTGGGCAGCTTCTGCTTCCGCAGCGGCCTGTGCTTCAGCCTGAGCGGTCTTTACCTCTTCAAGCAGTCCGGCTATCTCCTCGTCCTCCGGCGTATCGGTGCCGATCAGGTCGAGAGCCTGCTGGAAGTCACCAGCAGCAACAGCGGCGTTGACGTCTTCAATCAGAGCGGCCTTGGCAGCTGCGGCCTGCGCTTCGGCATCAGCGGCCTTTACCTCTTCAAACAGGGCAGCGATGTCCTCGTCCTCCGGCTTGTCGGTACCGATCAGATCGAAAGCCTGCTGGAAGTCACCAGCAGCAACAGCAGCGTTGACGTCTTCAATCAGAGCGGCCTTGGCGGCGGCTTCTTCAGCGGCCTGTGCTTCGGCCTGGGCGGTCTTTACCTCTTCAAGCAGGGCAGCGATGTCCTCATCTTCCGGCTTGTCGGTACCGATCAGGTCGAAGGCCTTCTGATAGTCCCCAGCCTCGAGGGCAGCCTTGACATCCTCAATCAGAGCAGCCTTGGCGGCGGCAGCTTCTACATAGGCCTTTGCCTCCTGGAGCAAGGCGGAGATCTCATCATCGCCTTCAAGCTCGGCGAGTTCAACAAGCTCGATTACCTTTTCATAATCGGCTTCGTCAAAGGCAAGATGAATCCTTGCCTTTTCCATGAGCTGCTGCATCTCCGCAGTGGGCTTCTTCACTTCTCCCAGCGTATCAATCACGGCCTGCCAGTCCCCGTTTTCATAGGCGGTCTTCGCGGCAGAGAGCTGTTTAGAGGCACAGCCGGTGAGCAGAAGCAGGGCCAGAATCAGGCAGATCGGAAGAAACAGTCTTTTTTTCAAGCGCTTCATAAGTCTGGTTCCTTTCTGATTTTTGTATACCATATATAGTATAGCACGAATTGCAGAAAAGCGCACTATGTTTTTTGAAAAATAAAATGAGAGTCTGAACTTGTATTCCACTGTCCTTTCAGGTATAATCAAATGTCAACAGATAAAGGAGCATGCGAATGAAGTCTTCCAGAGAATACCCCGCGCTTGTGATCACAAAGAAAGGAAGCCTCGGCGTTCAGGCCGGGCATCCGTGGATCTACGCAGATGAAGTCCTGAGCGAGCATCAGAACCTCGAGAACGGGTGTCTGGTTGACGCCGTGACAGAGAACGGACGTTATCTCGGAACAGGACTCCTGAGCCACGCCAGCAAGATAAGAATCCGGATTCTATCGAGAAACGCTAATGATCGCTTCGACGAGGCGTTCTGGCGCAGACGAGTGGAGTACGCCTGGGCCTATCGAAAGAGCGTAATGCCGGAGGACCTTTCCTGCTGCCGCGTTATCTTCGGCGAGTCCGACGGCTTCCCGGGACTGACCGTGGATCGCTATTCGGATCTGCTCTCGGTGCAGTGCCTGTCATATGGGATGGAGAGGCGAAAGACGCTCCTGTACAGACTGATTCTTGAGACACTGAGGGCAGACGGCCAGACGATCCGCGGCATCTATGAGCGGAATGACAACGCACTTCGGCTGAGAGAAGGACTCGAGCTGGGGAAAGGCTGGTTTAAGCTTCCGGGAGAAGAGGATGCGGGGGAGCCTGTAACAGAGATCACAGAGAATGGGATCCGCTATCTGGTGGATGTGGAGAATGGGCAGAAGACAGGCTTCTTCCTCGACCAGAAGTACAACCGACTGTCGGTCTCCAGGCTTGCCCGGGAAAAGAGCGTGTTGGACTGCTTTACCCACACCGGATCCTTCGCGCTCAATGCCGCAAAAGGCGGCGCCGCGGAGGTGACTGCGGTTGATGTCTCCGAGACGGCGATTGCCATGGCAAAAGCCAACGCAGAGAGAAACGGCCTCGCAGACAGAATGAGCTTTTTGACGGCAGATGTATTTGAGCTTTTGAATGAGCTCACGGAATCCGGGCAAAAGCCCTACGACCTGATCATCCTTGATCCGCCAGCTTTTACCAAATCGAGAGACACGGTGCGCAATGCTGAACGCGGCTACGGGGAGATCAATTCCCGCGCTATGAAGCTGCTGCCTCGCGGCGGCTATCTCGCCACTGCCAGCTGCAGCCATTTCATGCCGGCGACGCAGTTTGAGCGGATGCTTCGCATCGCCGCCCGGGATGCAGGGCGAAGTCTGCGGCAGATTGAAGTACGGCAGCAGGCCCCGGACCACCCGATTTTCTGGAATGTACCGGAGACTGACTATTTGAAATTCTATCTCTTTCAGGTGATCTGACATGACAGATATGAATTCATGCACCAGGACGATACGACGCCTGATCCCCCTGGGAGGGAGCTTCAGCCTGCTCCTTGCAGCGGTGGTTCTGATCGGCTGCTGCACAGGGGCATACTGCGAAGGGACGACGGAGTCTGTGATCCGGGAAGAGGAGCTGCAGCAAATACTGGACAGCTACCTGCGGGAAAAGGATCTGTTGCCGGAGCTGATTTCTGTGGGCTATGTATACACTGGGACAGGAGAGAGCTGGTATCACAACGGAGACCTGCCTTTCTATTCCGCGAGTCTGTACAAGGTCCCGCTGATGATGCTCCTGGCGGAGAAGGAAGCAAACGGAGAACTAACGCAGGAAAGTGAGATTTACGGCATGCCGCTTTCGTATATTGAAGAGCAGGTGCTGGTTTACTCTGACAATCCTATCGCCTACAACATGCTGCTGTGGTTCGGTGAAGCTTCCACAACGAGGAGAATGTTCTGCCGCTTTGCGGAACTGCCTGAAGACTACTATAACTGGGACTTCTACAGCTCGAGCTATTTCACGGCCCGCTTTATGACTGAAGTGATGCAGAACCTTCTGGAACATCCCGAAAGCTATCCGCATGTGATGGACAGGCTGAAGCAGGCACAGCCCGGACGGTTCTTCAAAGCCGGGCTGGAGGGAGACGACTGTGAGATCGCACAGAAGTACGGGAACTATCACGACGAGATGAGCGGCGCGGACTGGAACCATACTGCAGGCATCGTCTTCACGGAGCACCCCTTTGTGCTGACGGTGATGACCAGATACGGGGGGCTCTCGGAGATGATTATCTCAGACCTCGCCGTCCTGTTCAGAGACTATACTCTCCAGGCGGACGAGAGGCTGGAGGGACGGGGGCAGATCCCGGCTGAGGGAGGAAGCCAGAAAGCTTTGAAGGAAGAAGAATGAGAATAAGAAACCGGATTATCATCACCGTCCTGCTGCTCATGAGCCTCTGCATGGGACTCACCGGGTGCAGCGGGAGAAGCGCCGGCTATGGTGTCAAGGATGTCCTGACCTTGGTGGAGCAGGAATACTCTCTTGCATTCCGAAAGGACGATCCGACGGCCTATTATGTGATCGGCGCAATTCAGGCCCTGGACGAATCAGGCAAGCTCGATGAGCTGGCTGTGAAGTGGTTTGGACAAAGGATTATTTCCTTCCCCCGGGTGAGTTTCCGTCTGGAAGAGCTTGTCCCGACTGAGTACAGAGACTTCATTATCGGGCTGGATATCAATTCCTTCCCGCTGGCCTACGCGGCGGACGGGGAGTACTGGGGATTTGACGTGGAGTTTGCCGTCGCCGTCTGTGAGAAGCTGGGCTGGCATATCAAGATGCAGCCGATTGAAAAGGAGAATGTCTACATAGAACTCTCCTCCGGAAACATCGACTGTGCCTGGGGAGGGATCGCACTGGATCCGGATGAGGTGGATCGGAGAATCTATTCCCGATACGGCCCCTATGTGGAAAACAACATTGTGGTGGCGGTTCGGGCGAACAGCTATACCATGAATCCATTGATGCTCAACGGAAAGAAAATGGTCATGCCCTCTACACCGGAGGCCATGGCTGCGCTGAATACAGATCCGAAGCTGATCAAACGGCTGGGACAGATCACCAGACTTGCGGGTGGGACGACGGAGTGCTTTTCGCAGCTCTACGCTGGGAAATGTGACGCAGTCCTGACCGACAGCACGGCACTCTACTATTTCAACAGCCATTGATACACAAAGAAAGATCAGCGAGAGGAAGCTCCTGACGATCTACTCCGAAGGACTGACCAGAAAAAGGTTCTGCTGAGACAGCGGCAGAGAGCAGAGAATACAGAACAGAATCAGGCGCACCGCAGAATGGGAATGTTCTGCAGTGCGCCTGAAACAATTAACAGTCGGCAAATGAGGGCCTCTATTTGAAGAGAATAAGAGCAATTGCTTCCAGAGGCTCTGACCCGGTGTTCTTCATAGCGTGGCCCTGTTCCGCATCTACAAATGTCACATCCCCGGGACCGACGGAGACGAGAGTACCGTTATCGTTGTATTCACCGTGGCCTCTGAGAATATAGTAAGTCTCGCCGTCGCCGTGATGGATATGCCAGCCGATTTCACACCCGGGATTGAGCGTGACATGGGAGAAAACACGGCCCTTGTTATACATTTCCTCCCGGCTCTCCAGAATGTGGCGGAGCCTGGCGGTACCCTCACCGTCAAACATCTGCTTTACTTCAATCTTTGCCTCGCCGGATCTCCTGACCATGTGTGCACCTCCAAGGTTAATTCTATTTAAGCGGTTTGTATCTCTATCATTATACAGAAAGAACAGACGCAGGAGAGGCTCAAGGCCAAATGTTTTCAGTTTGTTAAAAAACAAGTTCAAAATTTTGAAAAAAGGGGCTTTTCAAATTCGCCTTTCTCCTATATGATATTGCACAATTCTTAAGAACCACATACAGGATGCGGGGAAAAGAATTGCAGCATACTCAGGTTTGGAGCTGATCAGTGTGTCAATAGAAGTCGACAGTATACTGGAGGGCAAAGTAACAGGGATCATGAACTTTGGCGCGTTCGTATCGCTTCCGGGTGGGAAGAGCGGGCTGGTTCATATTTCCGAGATTGCGAATTCCTTCGTAAAAGATGTACACGATCACCTGCAGGTCGGGCAGCAGGTGAAGGTAAAAGTCCTGGGCATCAATGAGCAGGGGAAAATCAACCTGTCCATCAAGCGCGTGCAGGATGAAGAGAATCAGAAGCCTGAAAGGCCCACGCAGGCGACACCGGTGCGTGAAGTTCCACACCAGCCGGTAATGGGAGAGGTCTCGCCTCCTTCCGCGGATCAGAGCTTTGAAGATAAGCTGAAGAAATTCATGCAGGCATCAGACAGCAAGAATGCTGACAAGAGGAGAAATACCGAGAGAAAGCAGCATGCTCGCAGGAGATAAGCACTACATGTAATTCGTTATCAGCCATCAGACCATACCATGTAATTGTTCATACTGGAGAACAAAGCTACTGGATACATTTGAATAATGAATAATAAATATAAGGACGCGAGACGGCAGAAGATTACCGCTCGCGTCCTTTTCAGATGTTGAAGCTCTGTAACTGTATGTTCTCTTAGGTTCATGCCTGAAGGATCGGACGATTCAGAATGGAACTGTAACCGAAGACGAAAGAACCAGGGAATAAACTCAGCCAGCTCTCTCGTATTCGGAAGCCCCCATGCGGTTCCAGTCCCCGTCATAACGCTCATAAGTAAGGTGGCCGAGGGCGTTAATGTACACCATGTAGTTCCCGCTGAAAAGCTCCCGGTTTATGAAACGGATCTCCCCGTTATCCCCATATTCGACCGGCAGGTCAAAGGTCAGAGCGTTGTTATCTCCAAAGCTGAGCCGAAGAGTCAGACTGTCCTTCGTCAGAAGAGCACGCGACATGACATACATCCCCTCAAACTGCTGCCCGAGAGTTCTGGGAAGCAGTGTCGGATCGCCGCTGGCGAGAACCCAGACGCCGCAGTAGGGGAGATAGTCGTTGAGCTGCTGAAGCCAGAATTCGCGCTCAGGAAACGCACCCTCATAGGCGCTGATCCACTGATAGGCTCCGTAGAGGTCGCCTGCTTCGCACAGCATGAAGAACTCTTTGGTATAGTCGGTCTCTTCTTCAATTCTCGCAGGATATTCGGCGCTGTCGGCGTATCCGTCTAGAGAAAGAAAGAAGTCTGTCAGCGCGTCCTTGAGGCTCAGGAGATCACCGGAGGGCTCGTCCTCCATACGGACATCGACCGGGTCACCGCCGCAGGCGTCCCGAAGCTCCGCGATGCAACCGCTGCCCAGACGAAGCGCCTCGCTGTTCGGCATGGAAAAGATGCTGTAGCTGTCCGGCCCCATGGCAATCCTGGCGGAGATCCGGCTGACATCATAGCCACAGAGAAAATGGAAAAGGGCAAGGGCTTTCTGATACCGGCACTCTGTGGCCATGGCATCGCTGTCGGAAAACCCGGAGAGAGATTTAAAGGCTTCAGCGGCCTCGCTGTAGGAGCCTGAAGCGAGGAGCTCGACGGCGTGGTCATAGTCAGCCTGCTTCAGGGCGAGCGCCTCTGCCTCCAGTCTGGCAACCTCTGCGTCGACCCCATCCTGACACTCCTCAGCGAGTTTCGCGCAGTCCTCATAATCACCCAATGAGGAAAATGCCTTAGCGGCGGCGGAATAGAGCAGCATGGAGACAGTGGTATCGTCAGTCACGTCCGCTTCCGAGAGCCCGACATCAGAGAGCGCAGAGAGGTCGGCTCTCTTCGCAGCTTCCAGAATGTCGAGAGCCCGCAGATAGGGAATCTGACGGGTCGCAAGACGATCACTGTCGCGGTAAGCCGGGATCTCAGAGAAGATCTTTTCGGCGGTATCCAGATCTCCTGTCTGCAGCGCCTCGGTCGCACTGCGGTACTTCTGCTCACGCTGAACTGCGCCGGGAACTGCGGCAATGGCGAGAACCGCGACGAAGATCACCGGGAGGAGGAAAAGAAGAAAGCGGTATTTCCTCGGCGTCTTTGCCTCTTTCGGAACAGGAGCCAGTTCACCGAGATCCCGCTCACGCTGGCGCGTACCCGCTTCCGCCCGAAGAGAATCCGGATTTACAACGGCCATGGCCTTCTTCTGTCTGCCGCAGCGATAGCAGGCCTTCTCGGACTGGCTGTTGATTGCCCCGCAGGCGCAGTACCAGAGATCTCTTTCCTCCGAACAGGCGTATCTGCAGTCTTCACCGTAGCGGATCCGGAACTGTTCCGCAAGCTCGTCCTCACCGTAGGCTTCTTCCAGTGTCTGCCTCCCGGTCAGAGGGACAGCGTCCGATTCTGCAAATGCAACAGGAGTGCCGTCCTTTTCCGTGATCTCTGTGACGCAGACGCTGAAGGACTTCGCGTCAGAATCCGGAATTGGGATTTCCGTTTTCTCTCCGAAGATACTGCCCCGCTTCAGATCCAGATCCGTATAATGAAAAACGATGCTTTCACCGAGTTGACTGCCTGCTTCGTCAAAGAGCGTGAGCAGCACCGAGACGCTCTCAGGACTGCGTCCTGAAAGGCTCTGAACAGTCAAAAAGCAGCAGAGAGCATCGGACTTCCTGTCACGGCGAAGCTCTCCGGAACAGATCACAAGATCCGTTCCCTGCGTGTATACCGGAGAGGGGAGGCTGTAAAGAGGCTCATTTTTCCTTTTCAAGATTCTCACCATCCCAAAGATTCATCATCATTCAGAATCGCTTTAAGCAATACTGATAAATGAGTATAACACGCCTGTGGGAGACTTGCAATCTCCTTTATATACTTTTAATAAAAAAGGAATCAGAAAAGGCTTATCCGTTGACATCTGTGCTGAAATTGACTATAATTAAATTGTTTGCTCATACTCTGTACACTCTGTTTATTTGGAGGATTATTATGATTGCAATCGGTAGTGACCACGGCGGATTTGAGCTGAAGCAGGCCATCATGAAGCACCTTGCCGAGCGCGGAGTAGAATATCGGGACTTCGGCACATTCACACCGGACAGCTGTGATTATCCGGACTACGCAAAACCGGTGGCACGGGCTGTGGCGGACGGAAGCTGCAGCTGTGGGATCCTGGTCTGCGGGACCGGCATCGGCGTTTCCATCACCGCAAATAAGATTCCCGGCATCCGCGCTGCTCTGTGTGGTGACTGCTTTTCCGCAGAGGCTACCCGACTTCACAACGATGCGAATGTTCTTGCCTTGGGCGCCCGGGTCGTGGGAGAAGGCCTCGCACTGAAGATTGTCGACACCTTCCTGGACACTCCGTTTTCGGAGGATGAGAGGCATAAGCGCCGGATTGCGAAGATAGAGGGCGACTGACCTTGGCCAGAACCCCGGAATTTTACACAGGAAGACGACAACGTCGGAATTACTGGCTGATTCCCTTTGTCCTTCTTCTGGGCCTGATTACCCTGCTCGTGGTCCTGTTTTACGGCGTGCAGAAATACGCTGTGCTCACCGATGAAGGCGTGAAGGTCGAACTGCCCGGCATGGAACAGACTGCAGGAAGCACGGCGGGGAGCACATCGGAACAGACCCAGATCTACGATAAGATCGTTCCGGAAATTGTGTTTGAGGCCCCAGACTATTCCCGTGTCGTCGCAAAAGCCGGACGGAACGTCAGACCTATTCGAGCCATGTTCCTGGACGCCTATGAGCTCAGTGAGGAGCGCCTGCAGAATGCCGCGGCAAGTCTGGTGGAGGGCAACGCCCTGCTCCTGGAGATGAAGCCGCGGAGCGGTCAGCTTGTATGGAACTCCAAGGCGCCGCTCGCTGTGAGCTACGGACTCTCGACGGATACGGAGTTTTCCAATGCACTCCCCTCGCTGATCCCGACGCTCAAGGAGCGGGAGGAAGGAAAAACCATCTGGCTGGCGGCACAGATCAGCTGTTTCATAGACGACCTGCTTGCAAACCGCAGCGCCCAGTATGCGCTGAGGACGGAATACGGGATGAATTACGCAGATGAGGCGGGAACCTGGCTGGATCCCTACAACGCCGACGTCCGCAACTACATCGTTGACCTTGCGCGGGAACTCTTTCAGATGGGCTTTGACGAAGTCGTATTGGCGGATGTGATGCACCCAACGGTAGAGACCGTGCAGAACAACCTGGGCGAGGAGGTCAAAGCTTCCTTCCTCTACTCCAGAGAGATGTCCACCGAGCCGAACCCGATCACAGCGATCTGCGGCTTCGCAGTCTACGCAGAAGAAGAGCTGAAAGACCGAACAGGCCTTCTCTCCATTTATACTGACAGCCCGCGATCTCTGGTGCGGGACGACGAGGGAAGCGGACAGAACGCGGTGCTGTTCATGAAGCTCTATGATCGGGTTTATTATCGTACCGACCGTTATACCTATACCTATAATCTTCAGGATATGGAGGGGAGCGTGCCCTACGGGAATGTGAACGACCGCTTTGTCCCGGTGGTCATCAACCTGATTCCCCACGACAACAGCTCCTGGGTGTATATTGAACGATTAGAGGAATAAAGAAATGTATGAAAAGATTCTGACAGTCCCGGAACCCGGTTGGAGGACGGCAGAACTCTTCCATGAGCTGCAGGATGTCTCGGGGGACGCGGTAGCTGAAGTACATGCCACGGGCGCAGATCTGAAGAAGATCGGGCTGATGTGGGTCGTCGTGCGGTATGATGTGAGCCTTTCCAGGCCACTTAAACCAGAAGAGAAGCTCCAGTGTCTCACCTGGGCAAATCCCTTCCGCCACCGCATGAGTCAACGGAACTACCTCATCCGGGATGAAGCCGGGGAGCCTGTCCTGACCGGCGCGGGCATCTGGGCTGTGGCGGACCGGGAGAGCCGCACTATGATTGAGCCGGATTCTTACGGGATCGTGTTTGAGACAGAAGTGACAGGAGCGGAGCATCCCAGACCCGCGGTCCCGGAGAAGCTGCCATTCGTCGGGGAGAGAGAGTATCGGGTGACGGAGTCCGATCTGGATATGAACGGACACATGAACAACACCCGCTACTTCACCCTTGCAGAGCAATGCATGGGAGAAGAAACTGATCTGCCTGCGCTTCGGCGCGCCCGCGTTCTGTATGCCAATGAGGCGCTGAAGGGTGAGGCTCTGGCAGTTCGCTGGGGAACGGACAGAGGGCACTGGTATTTTACCGGAGAAGGAAGAGGAAAGAACTGTTTCCAGATGGATCTGGATTACTTCAGCGGAAGCTGATGATTATATACTATTGTTTTCAATAAGGAGAGCAGTTATGTACAAGGTAGTAACCAAGCGATTCCTGAATGATGCGAAGTCGATCTGTCTCTTTGAGATTGAGGCTCCGCTGATCGCAAGGCACGCACAGGCGGGGCAGTTCGTGGTGTTCCGTCTGGATGAGCAGGGAGAGAGAGTCCCAGTCTCTGTGGCAGACTATGACCGGGAGAAGGGAACAGTCACCGTCATGGTCCAGGCGGCGGGGAAGACGACCAGAATGCTCCATACTGTGGAGCAGGGCGACTATATCTCCGACATCGTCGGGCCGCTGGGAAAGGCGACAGAGATGGACGGCCTGAAGAAGGTCTGCGTTGTGGGAGGCGGTGTCGGCTGCGCCATTGCCTATCCGATCGCGAAGGAAATGCATGCCAGGGGGATTGAGGTCACCTTCATCGCGGGCTTCCGCAGCGCTGACATCGTCATCCTGAAAGAGGAACTGAAGGCTGCCTCGGACAAGCTGATCATGTGCACTGACGACGGAAGCTATGGAGAAAAGGGCTTCACCACGGTCTTCCTGAAGGAAGAGATCGAGGCAAATATCCGGGAGAAAAAGCCGCAGTTTGACCGCGTGGTTGCCATCGGGCCGGATATTATGATGAAGTTCCTCGCCGATGTGACGAAACCGTATGAAATCAAAACCATCATCTCCCTGGACCCGATTATGGTGGACGGAACGGGCATGTGTGGCTGTTGCCGCGTCATCGTCGGAGGAGAGACAAAGTTTGCCTGTGTGGATGGACCTGACTTCGATGCCCACGAGGTTGACTTTGACAGCCTGCTGAAGAGGGCTGCTTTCTACGAAGAAGAGCAGAATGAGGCAAATCAGCATATCTGCCACATTACAGGAGGAAAGCGCAATGGCTAATTTGAAAGTCAACATGAGCATGACCAAAAACGAGATGCCCGAGCAGGACCCTGTAGTCCGCGCAGGTAACTTTGACGAGGTCGCCCTGGGCTATGACGCGGAAACCGCCATGAAGGAAGCAGCGCGCTGCCTTGACTGCAAGAACAGCCCCTGCCGTACCGGCTGTCCCGTCAGCGTGAAAATCCCGCGCTTCCTTGAGAAGGTGCGGGACGGCGACTTCGACGCCGCCTATGAGATCATCACCAGCACCAATTCCCTGCCCGCCGTCTGCGGCCGCGTGTGTCCCCAGGAAAAGCAGTGCGAGTCAAAGTGCGTCCGCGGGATCAAGGGAGAGTCCGTCGGCATCGGCCGGCTCCAGCGCTTTGTGGCGGATTTTCACATGGCAAAGGCGGACAAGCCTGGTCCGACCCCCCCCCACCCCACCAGGCCCCCAGCCGCCCACC
>ODAI012764266.1_pt1 | contig 11545 bp, 9 predicted proteins | sample 1539321 | NCBI WGS metagenome assembly ODAI01 (sample SAMN02144231, study PRJEB22623) | gut metagenome | biome: sheep rumen | host: Ovis aries | place: New Zealand
ACGGGGGTGGATGTGTGGAATACTCTGTAAACATTATTATGGCGGATCCGGCCGGCAACCGTACAGCTTTTATCACAGATCCGGTGCCTGCCCGCCTGCATGCCGCCCTGGGCGCCGCCGTCGTGGCGGATGAGGAACTGGACGCGGAACAGGCAGGCTTTATCACCATGCCCGGCTCCGGACATCCGGGACATCTGCAGATGAGCGGCGGTGAATTCTGCGGCAACGCCTCCAGGAGCTTCGGCTATCTGATCGGCAGAGAGCAGCACATGCGGACCGGGGAAAAGGTCACCATTACTGTTTCGGGAGCCGGGGAACCCCTGCAGGTCACAATAGGAGAAGGGGGAGCGGAAGCCTGCATGCCGCTGCCGGAAAAGACCGGCAGGATCCAGGTCCCCGGGGCCGGGACATTTCCCTTTGTGGAATTTACGGGCATTACCCATCTGATTCTGGAGGACCGGGAAACGGATCCCGTACTGGCAGAACGGATCATTGACTATTTGCGGGCATGCACAGACTGGCCGGCCATCGGTGTTATGTTTCTGCAGGGGGAGAATCTGCGGCCCTATGTCTGGGTCAGAGAGCTGGAGACCCGGGTCTGGGAAAGGAGCTGCGGCAGCGGCACTCTGGCCTGTGCCGTATGGAAAAGTCCTCAGGAACTGGATGGCATGTTCCGTCTGGAGCTGACCGAGCCCGGCGGCCGTCTTTATGCCAGGGTCATCAGCAGGAAGGGAAGGATTGCCGAGGCCGGGATCGGAGGGCCCGTCCGCCTGGAAAAGCCGGTCATCAGAACCTATCATCTGAATCCGGACGCCTGATCTGTCCATAGACACACAAAAGGCAGGTACCTTGCGGTGGCCTGCCTTTCGTGCTCATAGCTAGATTTGATTAGGTTTAGGGATTGATTGTATTTTATCACAGGAATACACTGCGTCAAGTCAGTTGTCACAAATGTCAAGGGATATTTTTGTAAAAAATTCCCTGTAATCCTTAAGAAACAGACAGAGGAATATGGAAAGATATTGTCAGAACACACTGGACTATTATAACAGCCACGCGGACAGCTTTCGGGCGGATACCATTCACGCTTCCATGTCCGCCCTGCAGGAGGAATTTCTGGAGATGCTGCCGGCCGGCGGCCGGATCCTGGACCTGGGCTGCGGGCCGGGCCGGGATACCCGCCTGTTTCTGGAGCGGGGGTTCCGGGTAACGGCGGTAGACGGATCGGAGGAGCTCTGCAGACTGGCGGAGGACTTTACCGGGCAGCCGGTGATCTGCTCTACCTTTCAGGAATTCCGGCCCGGGGAAACCTATGACGGGATCTGGGCCTGCGCCTCCCTGCTGCATCTTCCCAAAGAGGAGATTGTCCGGGTCATCGAAAGGCTGTCCCCGTACCTGCGGGAAGGAGGCGTATTCTATATGTCCTTTAAATACGGCAGTTTTTCAGGAGAGCGGAACGGACGCTTCTTTACAGATCTGACGGAACAGGATATGGACGGGATCCTTGCGGGAATCCCTGCCCTTGGCCTGGTCCGCTATGCGCGCACCGGAGATGTCCGGCCCGGCCGCGGCCATGAAAAATGGCTCAATGTCTATCTGGAGAAAAGGACGGTCCGGGAACCGGAAAATGACTGACAGGGACAAAGAGAGCACATCCGGGTCCGGGTTTTCTTGACAAGACGGAGAATATGTATTAAAACATAGGATGTAAATTATATAAATCGCTGGGGGAGCAAAATGCTGAGAAACCGGATTTCCGGTGACCCTTATCACCTGATCTGGGTAATACCGGCGAAGGGAAGCACATATTTGCTTTGGAGCGGCGCGCTCCGGAGCGGTATTGTTTTTTGATCTCCTGACGAACTGTCCAAGGAGGTTTTTTTATGTCGATTTTTGTAACAGCAGATGGCGGGCTTACGACCGCCGGTTATGGATTGTTCGTTTTCATGGCCTTTGCCGCGCTGATCGCGGCGGGCGCGATCGCGGGGAAAGTGTCCGGCAGGAAAATGACTGCAAAGGCGCTGGCTTACTGTGCCCTGGGGATTGCCCTGGCGGAAGTCACCAGCTATATCAAAGTATTTGCTCTGCCTTTCGGAGGTTCGGTCACATTATTTTCCATGCTGTTTATCGTACTGATCGCCAACTGGTATGGGGCGGGCACCGGTATCCTGGTCGGTTTCGTCTATGGAATCCTGCAGTTCATACAGGAGCCGTATTTCCTTTCCGTTCTGCAGGTCTGCTGTGATTATCTGCTCGCTTTCGCGGCCCTTGGCCTGGCAGGCTTCTTCTATAAGAAGAAACATGGCCTGGTCATCGGGTATATCGTGGGTGTTCTGGGCAGAGGCGTTTTCAACGCGCTGGCGGGGTATCTGTTCTGGATGGAATATATGCCGGAAAATTTCCCGAAGAGCCTGGCCGCTTTATATCCGGTCATCTATAACTTCTCCTTCCTTCTGGCGGAGGCGGTTCTGACACTGATCGTGATCAATATCCCTGCCGTCAGGAATGCCCTGAACCGGGTCAGGATCATGGCGGCCGACTGACCGCACGACAGGCACAGCCCCTGAAAAAGTGGAGGGCTGTGCCTGCTTTTTGATTGCGGGGATCATGAAACGCGGGGGAAGGATCGGTACGCAGTGTTCATCAAAACGCGCATAAGGATGAAATTCATAAATCTGTTGTTGACAGATTTTAAAAGCGGCTTTACACTAAACGACAATAAACTTAAAAAGCCTGCGGTATATGGCCCGTTTCGTTTGAAACAGAGAGGGCTGCGGCGGGCAGGGATTTGTAACGTTTTTGATCAAAGGAGAAAACTATGGCATTTTATTACACCGAACCTTCCCGCACTTTTGGAGAATACCTTCTTGTACCTGGTTATTCCTCATCAAATTGCGTTCCCACAGCAGTCAGTCTGAAAACACCCCTGGTCAAATACCGCAAAGGGGAAGAGGACTGTCCCTTTACAATGAACATCCCCATGGTATCCGCCATCATGCAGTCTGTTTCCGGCGACCGCCTGGCGATCGCGCTGGCCAGACAGGGCGGTGTTTCTTTTATTTACGGATCACAGTCACCGGATTCCGAAGCGGAAATGGTACGCAGGGTCAAAACCTATAAAAAAGGCTTTGTAACCAGTGATTCCAATCTTTCTCCTGACAATACCCTGGCTGACGTACTGGCCCTCAAGGAAAAGACAGGCCATTCAACCGTAGCGGTTACAGATGACGGTACTGCCCATGGCAGACTGGTGGGCGTTGTCGCCTCCAGAGACTACAGGATTTCCAGAATGAGCCTGGACCTGAAGGTCGCTGATTTCATGACGCCCCTGGACAAGCTGGTAACAGCTCCCGCGGATACCAGCCTGCATGACTGCAACGATATTATCTGGGACAACAAGATCAATTCCCTGCCGCTTCTGGACAAAGAAGGCCGTCTGCAGTACATGGTATTCCGGAAAGACTATGACAGCCATAAGACCAATAAGGATGAGCTGCTGGATACCCATAAGAGCTATGTGGTCGGCGCGGGTATCAATACCAGAGATTACGAGGAAAGAGTTCCCAAGCTCATCGAGGCGAGCGCGGATGTACTTTGCATCGACTCTTCCGAAGGATACAGCGAATGGCAGTCCAGAACGATCGGCTGGATCCGTGAGCAGTATGGCGATACTGTCAAAGTAGGCGCGGGCAACGTTGTTGACAGGGACGGCTTCCGTTTCCTGGCCGAAGCAGGCGCTGACTTTATCAAGATCGGTATCGGCGGCGGTTCCATCTGTATCACCCGTGAGACCAAGGGCATAGGCAGAGGACAGGCGACCGCGGTACAGGAAGTCGCGGCGGCCAGAGATGAGTATTTCAAGGAGACCGGCGTATATATCCCGATCTGTTCCGACGGCGGCATTGTATATGATTATCACATTACCCTGGCCCTGGCCATGGGTGCGGATTTTGTCATGCTGGGCAGATACTTCGCCAGATTCGACGAGAGCCCGACCAACCGTCTTCTGATCAACGGCAACTATGTGAAAGAGTACTGGGGAGAAGGTTCCAACCGTGCCCGCAACTGGCAGAGATATGACCTGGGCGGCGCGACAAAGCTCAGCTTTGAGGAAGGCGTAGACAGCTACGTCCCTTACGCGGGCTCCCTGGCCGACGGCGTGCAGAGTACGCTGTACAAGGTCAAATCCACCATGTGCAACTGCGGCTGCCTCTCCATTGAAGAGCTGCAGCAGAAAGCCAGACTGACCGTCGTATCTTCTACTTCGATCGTAGAGGGCGGCAGCCATGACGTAATCCTGAAGAACAGCAAGAGCTTTGACTAAGGGAAGACCTGCCGGATATTTGAAATAAGATATCTGTAATGGCGATAGATGCCGGCACAGAAGACTGTCACATAACAACAGAAAGTAAAAACCTGTCATAAAGCAGAAAAAATGCAGCAGCCGCGCGGACTGCTGCATTTTTCAGTATCTTTGTAAATAATAAAACAACAGATCATGAAGAAGATTTATCACTTTCCTTCATAGGTCAGAGCGGAATACAGAGGATATTTGCCCAGCTTTTCACGGCCCTTGAGACCAGCCAGTTCCATCAGGACAACGACGCCTGCGATTTCACCGCCCAGGCTTTCGATCAGATGCGCCATGGCCAGGTTTGTGCCGCCGGTCGCGATCAGGTCATCGACCAGAAGGACCTTCTGTCCGGGCTGGATGGCGTCCTTATGAATTTCCAGAGTAGCAGTGCCGTACTCCAGCTCGTATTCTACGGAGACTGTTTCACGGGGGAGCTTACCCTTCTTACGGATCAGGACAAGGGGCTTGTGCAGGTTGTAGGCAATGGGCGCGCCGAAGCAGAAGCCTCTGGACTCAGCGCCGGCTACAACATCAAAATCCACATCCTTGACCAGTTCCTGCATTTCATCAATGGCCAGCCTCAATCCGTCAGCGTCCTGCAGGACACTGGTGATGTCACGGAACATGACGCCGGGCTCCGGGAAATCCGGGATTGTCAATACATAATCTTTTAATTCTTTCATGGGTAACTCCTTTCGTGGAAAAACCTTTCGTGGAAAAACCTTTCGTGGAAATTCCTTTTGTGGAAATTTCTTTTGTGGAAATTTCTTTTGTGGAAATATCTTTTGTGGAAATTCCATTCACGCATTCCGCTGCCATTATATACATAAATGGTGTTGTTTTTCTTCTATTATAAATACGGATTGATTTCATAACAAGACCTCATCGCAAGACTCCCTTCAAAAACAGGGACCCGGGCATGCGAAAACTGTAGCGATTCTTATTATTGGCAGAAGTATATGGATAATGGTATAATATGCCAAAGGGAAATCCTTTAGAAAAACAAGACAAAAATGGATAAAGGAGGCTGCTATGAAATTTTATAAGTGCGAAAAATGCGGTAAGATCGCTGTTCTTTTCCGTGAGTCCCAGTGCCCTACAAAGTGCTGCGGCGAGGCCATGGTCGAGATCGTTCCCGGCACTGTTGACGCGGCAAGAGAGAAACATATCCCGGATATTGTCAAAGACGGCAATGTCATAAAGGTCAGCGTTGGCTCTGTGGAGCATCCCATGCTGGACGCCCATTATATTGAATGGATCATTGCGGAGACCAACAAGGGCTTCCAGAAGAAAGACCTTAAGCCCGGCGACAAGCCTTACGCTGAGTTCGTTATGGCAGACGGTGAAGAGCTGACAGCAGCTTACGAGAGCTGCAATCTGCATGGTATCTGGAAGGCAGAGGCATAAGCCCGGACCAACCGCAGCCATCGGACTGTAGAGACAGACGGACAATTAAATAAACAGGAAGTTTACGGCAGGACACTGCAAAAAGGGCCCTGCCGTATTTTTTTACACGGAATGATGAATATAAGTGGGTAAAAAGATTGAGATATACAGTTGAAAGCAGGTTTTCCGGTCGTGCCGGAATCCCTGACGGATACGCAATGGATTGTTTGTGTATCTGTCAGGGATTTTTATATGTATATAATTTGGATGAATCCGGTTTCTCCGTGTATAATGATTGGCATAGGCGTTTTAACACCATGCGGAGCTGAATCGTAAGGCAAAGCGGGAAAGAAGCGCTGTCGAAAGGAGAAGGAGCATGAGGGTTTGGAGAAATCATCTGGCAGTATGCATGCTGATCATAGCTGTTCTGCTGCAGAACACAGCGGCGGTTATGGCGGCTGAAAACAGCGGGACAGATACGACCGGCGATCCGATGGTACAGTCGGAGGAGGAAGTACGGATACCGGAAGAAGAGAATGACAATGACGAGGCAGCCAAAGAGCAGGATCCTTCCGATGAGGAAGAGGTGGAACAGGATCTGCCGGAAGAAGATTCCGCGGAAGCTGCCGCTGATGAAACGGCAGATGGCAGCGATACCGCTGCGGAAGCAGGGACAGACGTAGCTTCCATGGAAGCGGAGGAGAGCGATGAGGCAGTTCCTGTCGAAGCTGCGCCGGAAACCGCTTCCACAGATATGACAGCGGCGGAAGAGATTGCGGAGGACTCCATTGAGCCCCTGCTGGCAGCGACCACGATTTCAGTGAAGGATACGGCCTATGGAGCCAAGGGAGACGGGAATACGGATGATACCCAGGCGATCCAGAAGGCGCTTAACGTTGCCCGGGGCGCGTCCGCGGACAAGCCTCTGACAGTCCGGGTGCCTGCCGGTACTTACAAGATCAGCGCGGCCCTCAGGATCTATTCCTATACAAATCTGGAACTGGCATCCGGAGCGACGATCCGCAGGTCCGGCACTTCCATCATGCTGATCAATGCCGGGGAAGGTACAGGCGGCTATGACCAGCTGATCGATGTAACGATCCAGGGCGGTACCTGGGACGGAAACATCAGCAGTACGTCAACATCTCCTGTGAACAATCTGATCTATCTCTGGCATGGCAGAAATATTACCATCCGGGATACGGTGCTGACGAAATGCGTCGGTACCCATCATATTGAACTGACAGGTGTGAAGGACAGTACGATCTCCAATGTCACTTTTAAGGATATGGTCCGTTATTCCGGAATCAGCTATCCTGCTCTGGACGGGGATGGGACAGGCAATACGGCGCCTGCCAGCGGGGAGGCCACGGATATTTCGGAGGCCCTGCAGCTGGACTACGCGTCGCAGGCCACCAGCAGCGGCGCGGTCCCTCTGGATGGTACCATCTGCAGGAATATCACGGTCAGCGGCTGTACGTTTACCAACTGTTTTTCGGGTGTCGGCAGCCATCACGCCAAGGACGGCGGCGCGGCCGCGGATATTACCGTTACCGGCTGTACCTTTGACAATATCGGCTATGCCTGTGTGATCTCCAGAAGTTTTAAGAATCTGCAGATCAATAACTGTACGGCCACGGACGTATCCGAATTTCTGTATGCGGCCAATAACACGGAGGCTGCTGTTAAGAACTGTACGGTCACCTGCACCGGGGCATCCAGAAAAACAGCCAATTCTCTGTTGAATACCTTTAATATTCTTGGCTCCAGACTGACGATGACCGACTGTACAGTGAACGGCATTGACCGTGACTTCTTAAATCTGAATGACGGGTCGACAGGCGTGCTTACCAATAATACAGTTACCTGGTCCAAACCCTGTATCGCGACTCCGGTATTTGTGTCCTCTGGATCCGATCTGACAATGACGGGGAACAAGCTGACAAATAATGGTTCAGGGACCGGCTACAACACGGTCCAGTGTCAGGAATCTTCTACGCTGACTGCCAAAAACAATACTATTACGAATGCCGAGATGGCGGCCTTCCGGATCAAAAGCGGCGCGACAGCGACACTAACCAATAATACGATTACCGGATCAGGCACCAACGGGATCAGTGCCGAAGAAGCGGTCATGAATGTCAGCGGCGGAACGATCAGGAACACGTCCAAAAACGCGGTGGTCTTCCAGAGCGGCGGTTCGGGGAGTCTTGCCAATGTGAATATCCAGACAGCCGGCAATAATGGTGTGACCCTGTACAAGGGCGGCAGCGCTGCGGTCGGTAAGGTCTCAATCACGAAATGCCGGATCTACGGTTCCGCCGGCAGCGGAATCTATGCCAACAGCGGGACCCTGACGATCCAGGGCAATGTGATCAAGCCCAGGAACTACGATACGACATGGGGGATCCAGCTGTCTGCGGGTCCGACAGGCACCGTCACAAGGAACGCGGTCGGAGGCAAGGGGATCGCCAACGATTCCAAAGCTTCCGTGAACAGCAATGCCGCCGGCAAGCTGGCCGGCAGGTTCATGGTCATCTATTATTCCAGTGAATCGGCCAATCCTTCGGGAATCTGCTCGCTGGTCACCTATGGCACCAGTACAGCCCTGAAGACGATCTCCCAGCTGTATATGTCCAAATCCGGCTATGTCTTCGCGGGCTGGAAGGCCTACAGAGATGATAAGGACATGTGGTACGCGGATTCTTCTTCCGGCTCTGCCTGGGTCAAACTGACCAATGGAAAGCTGCCTTCCGGATATACCTATCACCTGTACGGCAACGGAGCCAAAGTGGCCAAGACTGCGCCGGCCGGCAGCATCGTCAGCATGTACGCGGTCTGGGAGAAGCAGCAGTTCACGATCCATTATCATAAGACAGAATCCGATTCTGCCGCTTCTGTAACAACGACCGTGCCTTACGGGACCAATACCGCTACCAAATCGACTTCCTCCCTGGGATTTGCCAGGAGCGGCTCTACCTTCAAAGGCTGGATGGTCTACAGGGAAATCGATAAGAAGTGGTATTATACCAACGGTTCCCAGAACGGATGGTATGCCAAAAACAACCAGCCGGCCGGCTATTATTTCAAGCTGTATACCGATGGATGTTCAGTCGCGAAGACAGCCCAGTATGGCAGGGTCCATTTCTACGGGCGCTGGAATCCGGATACATTCACCATCAAATATCATAAGACAGATTCCGACGGGGCATCTTCCGTAACAACAAAGGTCACGTACGGGACCAGTACGGCAACGAAGACGGCTTCGGCGCTGGGCTTCACCCGGACCGGGTACAGCTTCAAAGGCTGGACTGTCTACAGGGAATACGATAAGAAATGGTATTACAGCAGCGGGACAAAGAGCGGCTGGTATATAAAAGGAAAGCAGCCCTCAGGATATACCCTGAAGATCTATACCAATGGATGCACGGTGGCCAAAACAGCCGCTTACGGAAATGTACACCTCTACGGACAGTGGAAAAAGAAATGACAGGTCCTGATGCGGATATAAGGAAGTGAGAAAATCCCTCCCGGATCTGCCTGCGGTAAGGCGCGGGCAGATCCGGGAGGGATCCTTTTGTCAGTCAGAGAACAGGCGGGAGGCCTTCGTGAGACGCTCCCCGAACTGGTCATAGAAATCCCGGTCAGAGTCATAGGGGATGCCGTAAAAGGTCTGCAGCAGGAAGAGGTTGATCTGCTGATTGAGTTCCGGATTCTGTGAACGGGCAAGCCCGGCCTGGGCGTCCCTGACAAAATAGTGCCAGCTGGATACAAAGGCTTCGTAGCGGGGCAGGTCGGGAATATCCAGCCATTTGCGGATCCGGACCTTGGTCTTGCCCGGCATGTCACAGCCTCCCGGAACGATAAAGTACTGAAAACCTTTTCCGTCGTATTGACGGCCCAGAGGGAAGAGCCTGCAGAATCCCGGACGGAAGCTGTGGATCCCGCAGCGGCCGTCACTGCCCAGAAAGCTGCAGCAGCCCCGGCTTTTTTCCATCAGCAGATGAGGGATGGCCAGGCCCTGCTCAGCGTGCAGGGCAATCCGGACATCCAGCAGGTCTTCAAATGTGCAGTTCAGATTTTTACAGAGCATGGCTATATCATAAGGGTCCAGATGGACGGTATCCCCCATGCCCCGGCAGCAGTCGCCGCAGCCTTCACAGGAGATACAGGGAAGTTTTGCCATGTCTCTTGCGCGCATTAGTTTTTCCATAGCCTGTATTATAGACAGAATCCGCTGCTTTGAAAAGGCATAGCCGCCGACAGATTTGTGTTACAATAATGCGTGTCGGATTTTATCAGATGACTCCGGAGAAGAATAAATATGTGTAGAAGCAATCGAATGCGAAAATTTCTGTACTGTATGACAGCGGCCCTGACTTGTCTCATGCTGACAGCCTGCGCAGCAGTGTCTGTCAATGCCGGAACCGGGGAAAGTGGGACGGGACCGGCGCGGCGCCCGTCTCCCGTGTTCACGGAAGACCAGGCCGAAAAGAGCAGCATCCCAAATGAAGATCTGGCGGACAGAAAGTCCGCGGAACAGCAGGAGAAAACAAAAGAAGCGGAGGAGGTCACGATCCTGGCGGTCGGGGACAATCTGATTCATACATCAGTCTATGAAGACGCGGAGACAGCGGAGGGATATGATTTCCGTCCCATGTATCAATACGTAAAGGAACAGATATCCCGGGCGGATATCGCGACCGTCAACCAGGAAACGCCGCTGGCGGAATCGGTGTACGCCGTTTCAGGATATCCGGCCTTTAATTCTCCGGACGCGGCGGGAGACGCCCTGACCGATACGGGCTTTGACGTGATCAATCTGGCCAATAACCATATGCTGGACAAGGGCACAAAGGGGGCACTGGCCACCCTGGCTTACTGGGAAGAGAAAGGCATTCCTGCAGTGGGTTTCTACGCGTCAGAGGAAGACGCGGACCGGATCCGGATCGTCGAAAAGAACGGCATTAAAGTGGCTTTTCTGGGCTATACCCAGATTTCCAACAGCCGCATGCCTTCCGGCACGGATTGTGTCATGATCTTTACATCACAGGAGGAGCGGATCCGGGAACAGATCCGGAAGGCCAGGCAGCAGGCCGATCTGGTCGTGGTCCATACCCACTGGGGAACAGAGAACACCTTCCGGGTCGATGCCTCTGTCAGAGTCCTGGCGCAGAAAATGGTGGACTGGGGCGCGGATATTATAATCGGCAATCATCCCCATGTCCTGCAGGAGCTGACGGTCCTGACAAGGGAAAGTGACGGGACCCGATGTCCGGTCATCTATTCCCTGGGCAATTTTATAAGCGCCCAGAAGATCGGCTCCAACCTGCTCAGCGGTATGCTGACTGTAAAAGCGGTCCGGGATCCTGCGACCGGCAGGGTCCGCCCTGCAGCCATGTGTCTGGATCCGATCGTTACTTATTATGAAGACGGCAGACAGGGCTTCCATATTTACCCTCTGGAAGATTTTACGGAAGAAATGGCGGCAGACCATGGCGTTCACGAGTTTGATTCCATGTCCATGGAGAAGCTGCGGCAGATCGTAGAGGACGCGGTGCCGGCCCGCTACCTGAATACCATGGGAGAACTGGAAGAACCGGAATAGAGCCGGCATGCTTTCCGTTCCGGTACCGGCAGGATCTTCCTGCAGATTTTTCTGTTGTGCTCAATGAAACAGGTCCATACCGCCATTTTTGAAACGGCGGTGCGGACCTGTTTATTATTGAGATATTTAAAAGCAGTACTTTTTATTTTACCCGCGGATGTGGATCAGGGCATATTATTTGCTGTCAGAATCTGCGG
>ODAI010658599.1_pt1 | contig 11544 bp, 10 predicted proteins | sample 1539321 | NCBI WGS metagenome assembly ODAI01 (sample SAMN02144231, study PRJEB22623) | gut metagenome | biome: sheep rumen | host: Ovis aries | place: New Zealand
GTTCTATTTTGAGGTAAATTTTTAATGGTATTAAATTCTTCGTTCAAATCATCCATAAAATGAGTGTCTATGACTTTATGGATATTTTCAATCGAAGTATAGTGCATACCGCCTGAACGTCTAGTTTCAGGATTTAAAGTACTTTCAAAAACCGCACCAAAAATCGTCGGGCTGATTTCTGACCAGTCAAAGTTTGCACTCGCTTTTTCTAAAAGCAAATCTCTGATTTCATCCGTAAATTGCGGAATTTCAATATGTTCTTGTGCAAACAAGCCACCATTAACATAAGGAAAAGCCTTTAAATCATCTTCCAAATACGGATCTCTGTCCTCAGGTTTTGTGTTTAGGACTTCAAACAATTCAATCAATGCCTTACGCATTTTGGGTGCGTCATACTGTCTTAGATAGTCCAAAAACATATCGTGTTTGCCAAATATTCCCGCATCTTCTGCGTATAAGCAAAATACCAATCTTACGCATAGAATATTTAATGATTTTAGAGAGTCTTCATTATTACTGTCTTTGTATTGTTTTAAAAGTGCATCATATAAAAGTCCGACAATTTCTCCGGCTTTTATGGAAACTTCCATTTCTTTTCTCAGGTGTTCACTGCCTGTATCAACGAGAAATGAAAGTCTATAATATTCTTTTTCCAAGTCTTTAAGCAAAATTTCCTGCGGTTCACCGTTTGGCCGTTCCATGTCGTAAACGCAGAATTTTTGGAAGTTGCATGTTACAACCCAACGCGGATGCTGCGATAGCGGAAGTTCTGTTATGTATCTTTTTGCCTGTTGGAAAGGGTTAAGCAAACTGCCATCCGACTGTTTAATTGCCTTATATAAATCCTTATCAATACTCTTTTGCTCAATTAAAACCTTTGTTGAGGGAATATAGCCGTCTATAAAACTTGTATGATCAAGGTGAACTTGGTCTTCAAAAGATATAAATTGGGCAGGATGTTCTACACCCAATACCTCTCCCAAAAGTTGTAGCCAAAACTTTTGGCTCTCTCCTTTTTCATAGCCTTTCCCTGTCCAATCCTCAACAAATTTTTTTGCCGCAGTTCTTTGTTTTACTTCCGCCACACTCAATTCTCCTATGATTTGTGTTGATTATACCATAAAATAAGGGGTTATGACTATATATAAAAAGTAAGTGAGAGAGACTAAATCAATAAATTCGTATATATTGTCCCTTCACCCCTATCCATCTCTCATACTGGTGTACAGATAATTTTTTATTAAACAAAAAGACGCTCTACCTGTAATTTTCGCATCCGGTCATTCCAAGGCATTGTTTGCCGTGGAATCCAGCTTTTTATAAAATATTTTTTTGAGTCCTGATGTAATATTAAAAGACTTAAATGTTCTATTTACACAATAAACTCTTCTTTTAAATATTCAAGTTTGTTTTCGTCTGTTGTCTCAAAATATATTCTTAATAACGGTTCTGTTCCGCTCGGTCTTACCAGAAGTTTTGTTTTTTGTCCGAGCATTAATTTTACCCCGTCTTTTGTATCAACAGATGTAATATTATACTTTCCTACAGTTTTAAATGTCTGAACTTTATCTAAAATAGACTGAATCTCTTCTTGCGTATCAAGTTTTAAGTCGATTCTGTCTGTATAAAATCTTGTTTCCGCAAGTTCGTATATATCTTCCTGCAGTTCGACCAAAGATTTTCCGCTATCAGCCATTGCCTCCAAAATGAGCAGATTCGCTATTAACCCGTCCTTTTCAGGGATATGCCCCTGAATACTCAACCCTCCGGATTCTTCTCCTCCGATTATTACCTTATTTCTGCGCATTGCTTCTCCGACATGTTTAAAACCTACAGGAGTTTCAATTACATTTATACCCAGTTTTTTGGCAATAGCATCAATTAAAAGGCTCGAGCCGACAGTTTTTACAACAGAACCCTCATACCCCTTTTTTACCAAATATTTTAGAAGTATTGCAATAACTTCGTTTGGCGAAACGTATTCTCCCTTTTCATTAATTACACCAAACCTGTCTGCATCTCCATCATTTGCTAATCCTATTGAATTTGGAGTATTTTTTATTTTAGTAATTAAATCTTTTAAAAATCTTGGTTTTGGATCAGGCATTCCTCCTCCAAATTCAAAATCGTGGTACATATGAATTGAATGAAATGGGATTCCTTTCTTTTCCAATATTTTATCAAAGTATCCTATAGAAGCCGAAAAAAGTCCGTCAAAAACTATGCCTGTTTTTAAGCTTTTAATTTTTTCAAAATCAATAATTGTATCCAAATGCTCGTAATAGTTTTCTCCAAAGTCTATTTTGTGAAATGAGCCGTTTTCTCCGCTTTTAAATCCTTTATCAAGGTTTGATAATATTTCGTCTGTTATTTCACTTGTAGCCGGCCCTGCATAGTCAGGAATGAACTTCATACCCAGATACTCCGGAGGATTATGGGATGCCGTAAACATTATTGCACAAGCATTTTTTTGTTTTGCATTGTAAGCCAGAACAGGCGTCGGCACAACTCTTGATGAAAAATATACAGGCAGCCCTTTTGCTTTAAGCACATTTGCGCAAAAAGCCGCATACTCGTCAGCAGATTTTCTGGGGTCGTAACCAACCAGAACAGGCTTTTCATATCCGAAATTATCAACAATATATTTCCCTATTGCAATTGTTAATCTTTCAACATTTTCACCGTTAAATTCTTCTCCTAAAACCGCTCTCCATCCGTCTGTTCCAAATGTTATGCTCACAATAGTTCTCCTTATCTCTAATGCTTATTTTAATATAAATAAATATTACTGTACATAAAAATAGTATTATAAAATGTTCCCTATTTTGTTACTCTATAATATTCTCTCCGGAGATTTTTTCCCCTTTTATTATATAACGTGCTTTTTCTGTTTTAAGCAGGTGTCCGTCAACAAGTGAAAAAGATTCTAAAACCAGTTCGTTTATCCCCGAAAAATTGTTTTTATCAAGTCTGATTGAAACGGTATCTGTTAACATTTTATTGTCGTACGGAGCTTTTTTGGAGAATATCACTAAATTCCCTTCAACAGCTTTTAATTGTATTTCAGCTTTTGCACCGCTAAAAGGGTTTGAAAGAGTTATTACATCATTTACCCTTGAAAGAGTCCACATATCAACGCTTTGCGGCTTAAATGTTGCATAGCTGTTTGTATCATCCAGTTTTGCCGTTATACGCCAAGTTCCGTAAAACGTTTTAGGAATTTGATTTACACTAACACCTGCCGATAAAGTTAATTCTTCAGCCGTTGATATAGATGGAAATAAAATTAGAGTAAATATAAAACTGATTATAACAAACAAATTTTTCATATTTATATTATAACAATGTTTAACAAAAAATCCATTTTAACTAGGGTAATTTTATGTCAGGCACTTTTACGTTTTTTAAATCGATTATTGCTACATTTTCTATGTGATATGTATGAGGAAACATATCAAAAGGCTGAATGTATAAAGCTTCTGCGCCATGCTCTTTTAAGTATTTTAAATCTCTAGCAAGTGTTGCAGGGTTGCATGATACATATATAATTATGTCCTCTGTCAATTTTAATGCATAGTCTAAACTGTTTACCGAACATCCTTTTCTTGGCGGATCAAGTATTGTTATGTGGAATTGTCTGCCCAAAAGGGTTTCATTAGATAAAAATTTACCTGCATCACCTTGATGGAATTCTATATTAGTTATATTATTTTCATCCGCTATTTGTTTTGCAAGTTCAACAGATTCTTTGACTTCTTCTATACTCACAACTTTAGATGCAATATCAGATAAACACAATCCGAATGCCGTAATTCCAGCATAAGCATCAAGAATGGCAGGTTGGCTGTAGTTCTGCTTAATATATTCTTTTACGTATCTGAAAATATTATCCGCACTTGGAGGATTTACCTGAAAAAATGTTTTCGCTCCGATTTTAAATGTTTTATCGCATAAAGCTTCTTCTATATAATCTTTACCTTCTACAATTTCAGTTTCTTCTCCCATCACCAGATTAGTTTTTTTATTATTAAAGTTTATTCCGACTCCTTGAATATTTGGAAGTTCATCATATATAAATTTACAAAGTTTCTTAATTTTATTATTAATTTTATCCGTATTTAAAACTAAAATAACAAGATTTTTCTTGTTTGCGTATGATGAACGGATAACGACATGTCTTAGCGTACCTTTTGCGGAAACTTCGTCATAACCGCTAATGTCGAGTTCCTGAGATTTAATTCGTATATATTCAATTATATTATCGCATTCATTTGGCTGTATCGGACAATATTTGATATTTACCAAATCGTGGGTTCCTGATTTATAATATCCTGCTAAAATACGTTTAGAATCCTTTGTCTGACCTGTTGGATACTGAATTTTATGCCTGTATTCTTTGATTATGGGTGACGGAATAACATCTCTTACTTCGATTTTGTCACCATAGATTGACTTCATTACATCTTCCACAATTTCTTTTTTGTATTTTAATTGTGCTTTGTAATCAATAAACTGCAATTGACAGGAACCGCATACATTTTGCATTTTACAAAACGGTTCTACTCTGTCTTTTGAGGGTTCTATGAATTCAAGAATCTCTGCGTTAGCAAATGTTTTATTCTTTTTTTTGAGCTTAACTTTTACAATATCACCGGGGCAAGAGTTTGGAACAAATATCACATAACCTTCATACTTAGCAAGTCCAAGCCCTAAATTAGAAAGCTTTTCAATATTTACTGTCAAGATTTCAGGTACGTCTTTTTTGTTAACTATTTGCATGGTTTAATAATTTGTATATTCCTTGTTTCTGAGATTTCTTGTCTTGCATCTCTAATTATTTCTTTATATTCTTCAGACAAACTTAATCCGTTACATAATCTGTCTATAAACCCGTTATTAACCTTAACTGCTTTTTCTAATGCACCAACATGCTCAAGTACATCCTTAATATCAGCAAAATCATATCCGAAAGATTGTTTAGATTGATATATCATCATCTCGCCGGTTTCTGCAACAAGAGGTTCTCCTCCAAGGTCAAAATGAAGTTTAAATACTGATTTTAAATCTTGAAGCTCTGCCTGCATGGTTGCAATGGTTTGCTGTATTCTTAAATATCTGTCAAACAAATAATCTACATTTTTTAGCTGTTTTTGCTGCCAATCAAGTCTTTGCAGGTACAATTTTTTCAGCTTGGGATAAGCTAAAGCAAGTCCCATTGTGTCAGCCATAGCTCTATGGTGATTTGTTAAATCAACATTAAAACGTTGAGTCAATGCTTCCAGTCCATGAGACTCCAATTCGGGAGCAATCTCCTTAAACATCATTTGCGAATCAATTCTCGGGTTTGTTAATTTTTCTCCGTAAACTCTCATTTTTGCTTCATTTAAAAATGAGTAATCGAAAATAACATTGTGGGCAACTATTGGATAATCTCCTATGAATTCCAGAATTTTAGGAAGAGCTTCCGCTTCAGTCGGAGCATCTTCAACCATCTCAGGAGTAATTCCATGAATAGCTATACTGGACTTTCTTATATGCTGCTGTGGATTGATTAATGTCTGAAATTCATCTTTTATTTTTCCGTTTTCTAATCTGACTGCCGCAAACTCAACCAGACGTTCTCTTGTGTAATCCAATCCGGTTGTTTCGGTATCTAAAACTATTTCAATTGTTTTTGTCCTTGGCATAAGCTATCCTATTCCCTAATATATGTATTCCGTAAGGGTTAAAATCATCAATATTATCTCCCCCACATTAGAATAATAGCATAAATATGATAAATATGGTAATATTATTAAATCTAATATTAAAGGAGGAATTTTATATGGTTAAAGAAGTAGATTTTAATAATTTTAAAACAGAAGTATTAAACAACGATAAAGTAACAATAGTTGATTTTTTTGCTGATTGGTGCGGACCTTGCAGAAAGCTTTCTCCTATATTAGAAGAAGTTGAACAAGAATTAATTGATAAGGTAAAATTTACAAAAATTAATACAGATAATAATATCGACATTGCAAAAGAATACCAAATAAGCGGAATCCCTGCCCTGCTTGTTTTCAAAAACGGTGAACTTGTAGAACGTATGGTTGGACTTATGCCAAAAAGCTCAATTATTACAAATATTGAAAAACATTTGTAATAAGTTTGCCTTATACTTGCCATCCAATAAAGAAAAGCAAATGTTATTGCATCACATAGCAAATATTTTGTTGCATTTACAACAGACATCATATTTTGTTGCATTTATTCAAAAACTCTTATTATATCTACTTTTTCTCCTCTCTTTATTTCGGAGGTAAAGAGAGGAGAAAAAGTAGCAAAAAGAGGAGAGAAACACCGAGCTGAATAAGCTGTTTACATCAGCCTTCGGCTGAAAGATTAAATGGCTGGTTCGGCAGACCGAATTGTGCTGCGCAGCTTTCGCAAGAACGGCAATTTCCACGACAATAGTTTTGAAAGCTGCCGTTCTTGTTAAGGCTACGCAGTTAGATTCGGCGTAAGCCGAAAACATCAATTTAGTCCTATGCCCGTAAGGGCATTCTAAACATCTTATTCTACCGGTGTTTTCCTTCTTTCTTTGGTACTTTCTTTCTTCCTTTTACCTCCGAAATAAAAGGAAGAAAGAAAGTACATAAAGTATGCAACAAAATATGTTATTTGTTGCATACTTTATGTAACTATTTGTTCAACTTTAAAAAATATTTTCTATTTTAAAGCAACAGTCATGTCTGCTTCAACACATATTTTCCCGTCAACGGAACCAACTGCGTGACACTTGCTTATCGGTCCTTTGCATTTAACCATCTCAATATGCATTTCAAATTTATCGCCCGGACGAACAATGTTTTTAAATCTTACATTATCAACGCCTGCAAATAATGTTAATTTCCCTTTGTTTTCAGGGGAGCACATTAAAATAGGTGCTGAACATTGTGCCATTGCTTCTAATTGCAAAACTCCAGGCATAATAGGATTTCCCGGAAAATGTCCTTGGAAAAATTCTTCATTCATTGTCAAGTTCTTATATCCCTTAGAATATTTGTTAGGAACACATTCCGTAATTCTGTCAACTAATAAAAACGGATATCTGTGCGGAATCATTTCCATAATTTGAGTGGTGTCAAATGATAATATCTCCTCATTTACCCCTTCATTTACCCCTTCTTTTAACTCTTCTGTCATCTTTTTCTCCTTATTTATATTTTAACCAATTTATTTTTAAGCATTTGAGCGACTTTGCAATGAACTGCATGACCGGCTTCTTTTACAAGAATTTGTGCTCTCATATTTAATGGCGAAACCCCTGTCAGATTAAAATCACCTAACAAATCTAAAATCTTATGTTTTACAGGCTCTAAATCCGAACGAAGTTCCGTTGTGTATCCTTCATCCTTTAAACCTACTGTATTATCGATAGTTACACCTTTAGCAAATCCTAATGCCTGAAATTTAGCTAAATCTTTATAAAATCCAAAAGTCCTTGCTTCTATTATTTCATCAAGATTTTTATTATCCATTGTAACCCATTGATGCCTTAAATCCGGATGATCGTAATTAACTGAATAGGTTATTCGAAGTTCTTTATCCGGAATGACAACAAGGCTTGTTTTGCCGTTCAAATAATAAACGGGTTCATTTACGGTATAAACATCATTGTTTTTGCCGCTTATGCCTGCCTGATTAAACAAATCAACCCAAACTTTTGCGCTTCCGTCAAAAATTGGCATTTCCGTTTCTGACAAAAAGACATCAATAGAATTTACGCCTGTTATTGCACATGCTGCATTAAAGTGCTCGCAGAGCATGACCTTATATTTGTAATCTCCAAGCAGTGTTCTTTTATCTTTGCTACACAATGTAACGCAATGGTCTGTAGAATAAAGGTTTTCTATACTTGCATCAAAAGAATGATCCGCACCTTTAGAAAATATGCGAACACGTCCCGAATCCGAAGGCTTTATTACAACCTCGCATTCACGATTCTTCATTAATGATTTACCTTTTGTATGGATTTCGTTTTTTATTGTAATCATTTTTGTATTGTGATTAAGTTATTGTGTGATTGTGTAGTTATAATTTAATCACCGCACTATCACTTCGTCACTTATTCACTTTTCTCCCTATACTTTTAATGCTTCATTTTCTTGCACACTATCTTCAAAGGATTTAAGAAGCGGCTCGTATTTTTTAAATTTAGCAATTAAATCACCGGCATCCTTCATAATTTTTAATTGCTTAATAAATTCTTTTCTCGGAACAGCCGGAGCACCTACCACAATTGATTTAGCAGGGAAACTCTTTGTAACACCGGCTTGAGCGGCAATAATTGTATCATCTCCTATTGATATATGGTCTGCCAATCCTGCCTGACCTGCAATTACAACTCTGTCACCTATTACACAGCTTCCTGCAATACCTACTTGAGAAACAATCATACAACCTTTACCGATACGACAGTTGTGTCCAATCATTACAAGATCATCAATTTTAGTATTGTCACCGATTACGGTATTTTCAATCGTACCTCTGTCTATGCAGGCATTAGCACCGATTTCAACATTGTTACCTATTTCAACGGAACCGATTGACGGAATCTTGAATATTACTTGTTCCGTATTTCCTTCCTTAATTTCTCCGTCTTTTCTTGCTTGCTCAATGTTATTCGGATTTTCTGTAACAAAGCTGAATCCGTCTGCACCAAGAGAAACACCATGATTTAGAATAACCTTGTTACCGACTTTGACTCTGTCACCAATATTTACTCCCGGATGGAAGAAGCAGTCAGTACCGATTTGAGCTCCGTTTCCTATGTAGCAGTTCGCTAAGATTTTTGTATTATCACCAACAACAGCATTTTCGGCAATTACAACATTTTGACCGATTGAAACATTTTGACCGATTTTTGCGCTGGCAGCAACGACAGCACTCGGATGAATACCTTTATTAACATTAGGTTCTTCATAGAACATGGATATTAGTTTCATCATAGCCAGTCTCGGTCTTTCAACTTCAATAGTTGTAAACCCATCTATATTAACTCCCAAAGGAACAAGCGCAGCCTTTGCTTTTGTAGAAGAAAGATTTGAAATCTCATCTTCTCCCAGAGCAAGTGCTAAAGTATTTTCATCTGCAAGTTTTGGCGGCGCTATATTTGTAATAGCAACGTCAGCAGCCTTTGTCAGCATTCCGCCCGTAATTTGAGCAATTTGTTCCAATGTGAAAGTTTTCATAATACACTCCTTTATTTATTAATTTTATTTATTATATTTGTTGTAGATTTGCCTTGAACAAATTCGATAAATTCTACTTTTATGTTATTTCTCTCCGCTATACTTCTTTCCGGTAGTGTTTCAAGAGTATAATCAGCCCCTTTTGTGTATATATCCGGTTTTATTTTTTCCAGTAAAGCAGCAGGAGATTTCTCTTCAAATATTACCACATAATCAACACAACTCAAAGCGGATAATATTTCCGCTCTGTCAGATTCGTTGTTTATGGGTCTTGAATCTCCTTTAATCAATTTGACTGAAGCATCAGAATTCAGCATAACTATAGAATAATCCGCAAGACTCTTAGTCTTCTGAAGGTACCTTATATGTCCGACATGCAAAATGTCAAAACAACCGTTGGTCGCAGCGAAGGTTTTTCCGAATTTATGTTCTTCATTAACAATATTTACTATTTCATCCTGCGTAACAACTTTTCCCAAAGCTAACTCCTGTATAAAACTAATATACATATATTCTACGACAAAATCATTTCATATTTTAAAATTTTGATTATTGTTACATTAATTTACATATAAAACTAACTTTTTTATTATATACTCTTGTGGTAGAATATTAGTTGCAGAGTAACACTCGGAGAGAATATGCGTAAGTTATTAATATTATTAAGCATACTTGTTATAAGCTGTACAAGTTCATTTGGAGCTAAGATTCCTGATGACGTAAGAGCTTATCTTGAACAGCAGGTTCCAAATGTAGATATAAGATTTGACGGGGTTATTATACTTCCTGATAATACTGTTTATCTGCCTTTGTATCCGTCATTGTTTTCTGATATAAAGTCTCTAAGTATTAAACAAACGTATCCTGCGGGACTAAGTATATATCAGCGTCCGGATGTTATCATTTTTAACAATGATTTTGTTTTAATGAAACTTCTTTCAGACGGTCAAGGACACAGAACTGTTTTGCATATGACAAATCCTCCTCTGCAAGTCAGAACAGGTTTATTACCTCAGGACATGCTTGTACCGAGCGGTCTGATTATTCCTGAAAATATTAAAGGTATTATTGGTAATTTAAAAATTGACACAAAAAATGAAGATTTGATAAAAGTTAATAACGAAGACTCTTTTGAAGAATTTTTAAAAGACAAAGGGCATATAAAGAGACAAACTCTTATTAATGAACTAAGAAATAAAATAGTTTTTGTTTCAACAAATTATTCTAAAAATATTCAAGTTGTAGAGCCTGCAAATTCATCGCCGAGTTATTCTCTGGCACAAAAATCCATACCTGTTAATGTCAAAGCTGTTAACAATGGTAAATTTTTGCTCGTGACATCTTATGACAGACCTTTTATTGATGTAGTTTCGGTTGCAGATTCAAGATTTATAAAACAAATTTCTTTAGGTTCAAATCCGGAACAAATTTTGATTGATGAAAAAGCCAACAAGGCTTACGTAGCGTCACCTTCTTCGTCGACAATTTTTGTGCTTGATTTGAAGTCTATGTCACTATGTCAAAAAATCAAAATAAACGGATATTGCGAACATATATTATTAAGTGATGGAAGATTATTCTATGTCGATAAACTTCAAAACGAAATTTGGGCGATAGAACTTCAAAAAGATTATGAATTAAAAGATATAGGGAGATTCCCGAATGTTTCGGCACTAGCTTATGCCAATAATAAGTTGTATATTGCAAGCAGAACAAAAAGTCGTATTGCTGTTGTAGATTATGATACGTTAGGATTAATTAACGAGTTTACGACAGTAAATAAACCAACTTCAATGCTTTTAAACAAAAACATTTTATACGTATTAGGTTCGCAGAATAATGAAATTCAAATGATTGATACAACATCTGATTCCATAACCGGAACTATTGAGCTTGGAACCGGAGGGTATTCATCAGGGCTGGACAGAATTATCGGAACCGATTTAGCAGTAGTTACGGATTTAAAAAATAATTACTATTCTATTCTGGATTTAAACAGCGGAACCTTGTTAAAGACGTATGAATTGAGCATACCTATAAAAGAAGTTATTATAGCAGACAAAGTCAGATTATTTGAATAGGTAATTATGGATATTGTACTTGATGAAATAACAAACGCCAAAATGGCGGAATTAGAGCGAACCCAAAAAGATTTTTGGAATATACCGAGAAAAACGGGTGTAATTCTAAATATGTTTATAAAAATGATGGGTGCAAAAAGCGCTTTGGAGATTGGAACCTCAAACGGTTATTCCGGTTTATGGCTGTCAAAGGCTTTGAAAGAAACCGGCGGACACCTTACGACAATTGA
>ODAI010752410.1_pt1 | contig 11544 bp, 11 predicted proteins | sample 1539321 | NCBI WGS metagenome assembly ODAI01 (sample SAMN02144231, study PRJEB22623) | gut metagenome | biome: sheep rumen | host: Ovis aries | place: New Zealand
GTATATCGAGGCCATAAAGGCCAGCCACCAGACTGACGCGATCCCGATCATCATGGGATTGATCGAGGAAGTGCAGAAGTAAGTTGTGAATTGACTTATGTAAGAAGAGGAAGACCATGCTCCGCGATCTGGTAGAAAAGAAACACACACTATTTGCTGAAGAAGCGGCCGACTGGCAGGATGCGGTCAGGATGGCGTGCGATCCCTTTGTGAAGGACGGGACCGCGGACGCGGCGTACGCAGAAGACGTCATCCGCTGCGTGCAGAAGTACGGCCCCTACATTGTCCTGTTTCCGGGCGTCGCCATGCCGCACTCCCAGGAGAACGGGCCCTCCGTGCACGGGACGGGGCTCAGCTTCATGCGGCTCAGGAAGCCGGTCCGCTTTGATGCGGATGACCCGGATAAGTGGGCGGATCTATTTTTTGCCATAGCGGCCAACGACCCGGCGCAGCACCTCGAAAACATCCGCAGCCTCATGGATGTCCTGCAGAACGAGGCGCTTCTGGAGCGGCTTCGCGCGGCGGACTGCGACGCGGATCTTCTGGCGCTGGCGGAGGAGTTCGAGCCCGATTTGACAAAATAGAGAATAGTGTTGATAATTGTACTACAAGGTCAAAAAAGGAGAGGCATTTACTATGGCAAAAATACTGGCTTGTTGTGCCAATGGTTCAGGCACCAGTTTGATGATGAAGCTTACCCTGGACAAGGTGATCGCGACCTGCGGTTTCAAAGTTGAGGAGGCGCGCCACGACTCCATCACGGAGGGAAGAAAAGTGGCTTCTGAATATGATATTGTGCTGTGCCCCATAAATTTTGTTGAATTCTTCTCTGAGGCCGCGGCGCAGGGAACCAAGGTGATCGGTCTCAAAAATGTCATGGCGCAGAAGGAAATGACGAAAGCCCTGGAGAATTGCGGGATTGATCTGAGGTAATAATATAGGATATAGGGGATGGCTTCCTGCCGCCTGCCGGTTGTGAACGGCAGCGGGGGAAGCTTTTTCGTTGTCTGAGGGGTGGTCGGGATAGCTTCCTGGGGTCATTCGCAGCCCGTGCTTGCTGCCCTATTTCTCACCCCTCCATCCCCACAATCGCTTATTCCATCACGCATTTTCCCGCAGCTATGCTATAATTATGAAAGTGGCAACCGGAACAAAACGACAAGAAATGCTAATAGATTTCAGCATATTACATGGAGGAAGAAAATGCGCAAAACCAAGATTATCTGCACGATCGGCCCCGCCAGCGAGAGCGAGGAGATGCTCAGGAAACTGATCGCAGCCGGCATGAATGTGGCAAGATTCAATTTTTCACATGGAACGCATAGCGAGCACGAGGCCAAGTTCCGCAGAGTCGTCCGCCTGCGCCGCGAGCTGGGCGTACCGGTGGCAACGCTTCTGGATACCAAGGGACCGGAGATCCGCCTCCGCGATTTTGACGGCGGCAAGGTGGTCCTCGAGAAGGGCCAGCCCTTCACTCTGACCACGGAAGAGGTCATGGGCGACAGCACCAAGGCATCCGTCACCTACAAGGACCTGCCTATGGACGTCAGCGTCGGCGGCACCATCCTGATCGACGACGGCCTGATCGGCCTGCGCGTGGATTCCAAGACGGAGACCGAGGTGGTATGCACCGTTATCAACGGCGGCCCCGTCTCCAACCACAAGGGCGTCAACCTGCCCGGCGCCGACCTGTCCATGCCCTTCATCAGCAAGCAGGACCGCTCCGACATCGAGTTCGGCTGCCGCATGGGGTATGATTTTATCGCGGCTTCCTTCACCAGAACGGCCAAAGACGTCAACGAGATCCGCGAGATCCTCAAGGACAACAACAGCCGCATGAAGATCATTGCCAAAATAGAGTCCGTCCAGGGCGTCAACAATATCGAGGAGATCCTCGAGCCCGCAGTCGGCGTCATGGTCGCCCGCGGCGACCTCGGCGTGGAAGTTCCGCTTGAGGAAGTGCCTGTCATCCAGAAGCACATCATCAAGAGAGCCAACCAGCTGGGCAAGATCGTCGTGACAGCGACCCAGATGCTGGATTCCATGATGAAGAATCCCCGCCCCACGAGAGCAGAGGCGACCGACGTCGCAAACGCGATCTATGACGGAACGACTGCGATCATGCTTTCGGGCGAGACGGCAGCGGGTTCCTATCCCGAGGAAGCGGTGAGAACCATGGCGACAATCGCGGAACGCGCTGAAAAGGACATCCACTACAAGCAGAGAATGAAGCTGTTTGACGACGACATGACCGATATCACGACGGCCATTTCCCATGCGACCTGCACGGTGGCAAGCGACATTGATGCCAAAGCCATCATCACCGTGACCATCTCCGGATTCACGGCCAACCGTCTTTCCAGGTATAAACCCATCTGCCCGATCATCGCCTGCACCATCAGTGAGTCGGTGGCCTGCCAGATGAACGCGCTCTTTGACGTATATCCGCTCAACATTCCGCAGGAAGACAGAGAGGAGATGCTCTTTGACGCGGCGATCGACGCAGCCAAGAAGGCGGGCTATGTGCAGAAGGGCGACAACATCGTCCTGACAGCAGGTGTTCCGCTGGGCATCGCCGGCAACACAAACATGACCAGGGTAATCGAAGTCTGGTAATCACAGGAGCCGGAACTGACGAAAGAATCAAACTATGGTATATGAGAATGAGACTGTGCGGCACAGGATATTTTGCCTGATCGGCAAGAGCGGCACAGGCAAAGATACTTTATACAGAGAATTGCTGGACGACGGGGCGCTCCCTTTTGAGCGCCTCGTTCCGTGTACGACGCGCCCGATCCGGGCCGGGGAACAGGACGGCAGGGATTACCATTTCTACACGGTCGAGGAGTTCCGCGCGCTCGAGGCGGCCGGCAGGGTCATTGAGTCGCGCTGCTACGAGACGGTGCACGGGCCGTGGTACTATTTCACGGCGGACGACGGCCAGATCGACCTGGACCGCCGCAGCACGCTGCTGATCGGGACCCTGGAGTCCTACCTTGCGCTGCGGGAATATTTTGGCGGGGACAGCGTCGTGCCCGTCTACATCGAGGTGGAGGACGGCGAGCGCCTGCAGAGGGCCCTCGACCGCGAGCGCTCCGAAAAGGCGCCAAAATATCGCGAGCTCTGCCGCCGTTTCCTCGCCGACTGCGAGGATTTTTCTGAGGAGAAGATCGCGGAGGCGGGCATAGACAGGCGGTTTGTGAATGACGATCTGGAGCGCTGCAAGCGCGAGATCAGGGAATATCTGGTCCGGATCATGACGACAGCGGAGGGCTGATGCAGAGGTTTGCGGATATCATCGGCCAGAAGGCCATCATAGAGCATTTGTACAATGTCCTGAGAACGGGCAGTATTTCGCATGCCTATCTGATCAGCGGCGACCAGGGGTCGGGGAGAAAGACGATCGCGCAGATCCTGGCGATGGCGCTGCAGTGCGACGACCTGGAGGAAGTGCAGATCGGGTCTTACAGATGGGAGAAGGCGCCGGCGGCCGCCGGCGGGCGGGCTTCCGCGGGTGCGAAGACCCAGACCGGCGGGCGGACTCTCGCGAGTGCGCAGTCCCGGGCCGACGCATCGGCATCAACCGGCTCATCGGCATCAACCGGCGCATCGGAACAGGCTCCCGCCATGATCCCGCCGACCCGCCTGCTCGAGCCCTGCGGCAAATGTATCTCCTGCATGCAGGCCCAGAGCGGCAACCAGCCCGACATCATAACGGTCACCCACGCCAAACCCAACAGCATCGGCGTGGAGGAGATCCGCCGCATGCGCGCCGACCTGCAGATCAAGCCCTACTCCAGCGCGCATAAGATCTATATCGTGCCCGACGCGGAGAAGCTGACGGTGCAGGCGCAGAACGCGCTGCTCAAGACGCTGGAGGAGCCGCCGGAATACGCCGTCATTCTTTTGATCGCCGACGGACTGTCCTCTTTTTTGCCGACCATCCTGAGCAGGTGCGTCGTGCTGCAGACCCGGGCGGTGGAAGAGGCGCAGATCGCGCAGTTTTTGGAGCGGACCAAGGGAATTCCCCGGGACCGGGCGCAGCTTTTGGCGCGATTCGCGGGCGGAAATCCGGGACAGGCACTGCTCCTTGTGGACGATCAGGAGTTTATGGAACTGCGGGACAGGACCGTGGACTTTTTGGCGCACCTGGGAAAAGCCGACGCCGTGCAGATCAGCGAGTTTTCGTCCGGCGTCGAAGCGGCGCGGCGGGAGGCGCTCCTGAACTTCGTGCTCATGTGGTTCAGGGACGTTTTATTATATTTTAGTACGCAAAACAGCGAAAACTTGATTTTTCAGGAGGACATACAGTATATTATAGAAGCCGCAGGTATGCTCGGATACGAGCAGCTCGCCGCCATTCTGGACGAGATCCACGAGGCGTCAAGGCGGATCAAGTCCAATGTCGCGGCGGACGCGGCGCTTGAAGTCATGTTTTTGAGGATCCGGCAGCAGTATCGCCGGCGTACATAAATGAGCAGCACAGGAAAAGGAAATAGAATGGAATCCATGAGTCATAGAGATAATACGGAAGAAAGTGCCGTCAGGATCACCGTGACGGAGGAAACGATCGTGACCGGGGAAGAGATCACCGCGGCGGGCGAAGCTCCGGAGCCGTACATCGATTTCGCATCGGAGGAGGTCCGCAAGATCGAGCTGGCGGCGGCTGCCCAGGAGGAAGTCCTGATGGAGATCGGCCGGGCGGAAGAGGAATCCGATTTGGAAGCATCTGAAGAGGCGGAAGAGCCCGCATCACTGGAGGTCCCCGCAGAGGAAGCTGCAGCACTGGATGAATCCGAGCAGGAACCGTCCGAAGAAGCAGACGACCGCGATCAGGAACCGTCCGAAGGGACAGAAGAACCTCTGGAGGAACCCGCGTCACCGGAGGCTCCCGCAGAAGAAACCATAGAGGAATCCGCATCGCCGGAGGTCCCCGAAGAAGAGCCGGCCCAACCCGTGGACGACGACCTCGTCCGCGTCATCGGCGTGCGCTTCAGGACTGCCGGCAAGGTTTACTATTTTGACCCGGGGCAGTGGGACGTAAGGCGCGGCAAGCACGTCATCGTCGAGACGGTCCGCGGCATCGAGTTCGGCACGGTGGTGGGCATGCCCATGAGGGTCCATGCCAGCAAGGTGACGCAGCCCCTCAAGGAAGTGATCCGCATCGCGACGCCCGAGGACGAGGAGACGGAGCGCAATAACCGCCTCAAGGAGAAGGAGGCCTACCGCATCTGCCAGGAGAAGATTATTGCCCACGGCCTGGACATGAAGCTCATCAACGCGGAGTATACGTTTGACAACAGCAAGGTGCTGTTTTACTTTACGGCGGACGGGCGCGTCGATTTCCGCGACCTGGTCAAAAACCTGGCCAGCGTCTTCCGCACGCGCATCGAGCTGCGCCAGATCGGAGTCCGCGACGAGACTAAGATCCTGGGCGGATACGGCATCTGCGGCCGGCCTTTGTGCTGCCACACCTGGATGAGCGATTTCATCCCGGTTTCCATCAAGATGGCCAAGGAGCAGAACCTCTCACTCAACCCCGGCAAAATATCGGGCGTATGCGGGCGTCTCATGTGCTGCCTCAAGAATGAGGCGGACACCTACGAGGAGCTCAACAAGAACCTGCCCCGGATCGGCGACGAAGTGCAGGGCAGCGACGGGCTCAGCGGACAGGTGGAGAGCGTCAACGTGCTCAGACAGACCGCCAGGATCCTGGTGGAAGTGGACGACGAGAAAGAATACCACGAATATCACGTGGATGACATCACGATCCTGCGCAGAAGGCGCAGGGGCGGAAACCGCCGCAAGGAAAACAACAATTCGGACACCAAAGAAGCGCAGGAGCTCGAGAAACTCGAGAACGAGGAGCGCAAGATGGGCCGTGACCGCGGTGACCGGCAGAACCGGAATGACCGCGACCAGAATCGCGGCGACCGCAGCGGAAATGACCGGAACGGAAACGGCGGAGGCGACCGGAACGGAAACGGCGGAAGCGAGCGGAACGGAAACGGCGGAAACGAGCGGAACGGAAACGAGCGGAATGACCGCGACCAGAATCGCGGCGACCGGGGCGGAAACGACCGCAACGGAAACGGCGGAGGCGACCGTGGCGAGCGCCAGGGACGCGGCGACCGCCAGAACCGCGGAAACCGCCGAAACAACCGCCGCAGGAACAACCAGGGCGGCGCGCAGAACGGAAATGCGTCCCATATAGGAGCACAGGAATGACGGGCACGGAGAGTTTTCTTCTCCCCGGCGAGAAGATCGACGACCTGCAGCGGAGCGGCCTGCGGATCATTCAGGATCCGGCCAGGTTCTGCTTTGGCATGGATGCGGTGCTTCTGACCGGCTTCATCGAGGAAGGCTTCGGCGGGCGCTCTATGGCCCGCGAGAACCTGCTGGACCTGGGGACGGGCACCGGGATCATCCCGCTTTTGATGTCCGCCAAGTCCGACCTGGGCACTTTGACCGGGCTGGAGATCCAGACGGACAGCGCGCGGATGGCGCAGCGCAGTGTGGACCTCAACGGGCTGGGCGGCAGAGTGCGCATTGTGGAAGGCGATATCAAGGAGGCAGACGCGCTATTTGCGCCTGCTTCTTTTGGTGTGGTGACCTGCAATCCGCCCTATATGATCAGTAAGCACGGTCTGCAGAACCCCGACAGCCCCAAGGCGATCGCCAGACATGAGGTGCTGTGCGATTTTGACGATGTGGCAAGGGCGGCGCAGAGACTTCTGAAGTCCGGCGGCCACTTCTACCTGGTCCACCGGCCCTTCCGCCTGGCGGAGATCATGACAACCCTGCGGGACCGCGGCCTGGAGCCCAAGCGCATGCGCCTGGTGTACCCCTACGTCGACCGCGAACCCAACATGGTCCTTCTGGACTGCGTGCGCGGCGGCCGGCCCCGGCTCACGGTGGAGCGCCCCCTGATCGTCTACAGGGAGCCCGGCGTCTACACGGAAGAAATTTACGAGGTATATGGATATTGAACACAGCAGAGAAAATGGACAACCGAACCGGCACGCTTTACCTCTGCGCGACCCCGATCGGCAATCTCGGCGACATCACAGAGCGCGTCCTGGAGACCCTCCGGGAGGTGGACCTGATCGCGGCGGAGGATACGCGCAACACCCTGCGCCTGCTCAACCACTTCGAGATCAAAAAACCCCTCACCAGCTATCACGAATATAATAAGTACACAAAGGCGGACGAACTGATCAGCAAACTCCAGCGCGGCCAAAATATCGCCGTCGTCACCGACGCCGGCACACCCGCCATCTCCGACCCCGGCGAAGTGATCGCCGCAAAATGCATCGAGCAGGGGATCCGCGTGACCTCCCTCCCGGGAGCCTGCGCGCTGATCACGGCGCTGACTATGTCGGGCATGCCCGCCAGAAGATTCTGCTTCGAGGGATTTCTGCCGACCGATAAGAAGGAGAGGCGGTATATTTTGACCCAGCTGCAGAGAGAGGAGCGCACGACCATCCTCTACGAGGCGCCCCATCACCTGCGGGGCACCCTCAAGGAGCTCTACGAGGCCCTGGGCGACCGCCGGATCACCCTCTGCCGCGAGCTGACCAAAAAATTCGAGGAAGCTCTGCCTCTGACGCTCCGCGCATCGCTGGACTACTATGAGGAAAACGAACCGCGCGGCGAGTACGTGCTGGTCCTGGCGGGCGCAGACCGCAGCAAGCTGCAGGAAGATCAGCGCAAATCCTTCGAGGAGATGACCCTGGAGGAGCACATGGCCCTCTACACGGACCAGGGGCTGGACCGCAAGGAAGCCATGAAGAAGGTCGCGGCCGATCGGGGCGTCTCGAAAAGGGAGATTTATAAGGAATTGTTGTAGTGGAGTGGCGCGAATGAGGGCGGAGTGGCATTTTCCTTTTTTGGGGGTTTGCACTTACCCCGGCTCGCAGGCAGGTAAGTGCCTCAAGTCAATTCCTCAATCTGCGCTTACTCCGGCACACGGGCAGGTAAGTGCCTCAAGTCAATTCCTCAATCTGCACTTACCCCAACTCGCGGGTAAGTAAGTGCATCATGTCAATTCTCGATCCCACACATCCGCCGCTCTCTTTACCCCTCAAAAATAAGAAAGTTAAGTAACATTGACCATGGTTAAGTCGTCTTGTAAAGAATATTACGGAATGTTATTGTAAGGGAAGACATTTCGGGAGTTGGCAAATGGACATATTACGTAAGTTTCATAGAGTAATTTGTATAAAATGGCAGACCCCGCTGATCATCATATGTCTTGTTTTGCAGTGCATGGCACCGGTCCGGGCTGCTGAAGCGGGCGACCAGCAGGCGGCACCAGTTGAAGCCTCTGAACCCGTTCCGACAGGCGAAGCCGCGCAGGAAGCCACAGCCGCGCAAGGAGCCACAGCCGCGCAAGCGGCAGAAACCTCCGAAGCCTCCGAACCCGCCGACCCCGCCGCAACAGCCGCCGACTCCTACCAATCCACTTCGGACATCCTGCCGGACAATTCGCGGAGCGGCTCGCTGACCATTCGGTTTGTGGATCCTGAGACGGGCGAGCCCGACAAATTCGGCAATAAAGTCGGCATTTACAAGGTGGCGGATTTCAAGGTGGAGGATGGCTGCAGACTGGTCTACGACGAGCTTTTTGCTTCGGTGGGGGATCCGCCGACCAGAGATGCGCAGCTTAATGCCGAGCTGGCCGCCTTGCTCAACGAGACAGCGGAGATCAAGGGAATTTCCCTGGACGCGCCGTCGGAGGAAGTCTGGTCCGATGGAGCCGTGACCTTCCGGGGCCTCAACGCGGGGCTCTATCTGGTGGTCCAGACCTACAGAGTTTCGGCCAGCGAGAAGTCCGTCATCGAGCCTTTTCTGGCCATGCTTCCGGTTCGCAAGGCGGACGGCACGCTGGATTATGACGTCAGCGTCGTCTCAGGCCTGGCCGCCGGCCCCCAAGCCGGCCCCGCGGACGACCAAGCCGGCGCAACCGACGATCAAGCCGACGCAACCGGTTCCCCCGGCCGCAAACCCGGCTCCGCCGATCAGCTTGACCAGCTTGCCCGGATATCGGACAAAGACCGGCTGCCCAGGGTAGGCGGAGTCATCTCATATGCCGCTGAAATGCTGGCGATCGGATTGGCCATCATTGTGGCTGCTGTATTTTCCAGTCGGAGAGAGTAAAGCTAAATCGCACGGACGTGCTGATTTTACGGCTATTTGCGCAGGAGCGCCGCAAATAGGGAGAGCGCGGAGCGTTCCGGAATGGAGAGCATCATGACAGAGAAAGAATTGTTGAAACTGAAGAGATCGGAGCTTTTGGAGATCATGCTCGCGCAGAGCAAGGAGATCGACTCCCTCAGGGAGCAGCTGGCCGAGGCCAATAAGAAGCTGGAGTCCAAGAGGATCGCGATCAAGGAATCCGGTTCCATCGCGGAGGCCTCGCTGAAGTTGACCAGCATTTTTGAAGAGGCGCAGAAGGCGGCGGACCTCTATGTGGAGAACGTCAAGCGCAAAGCCAGGAAAGAGTTCGAGCAGTAACGCCGCGCCCCGTCAAAAAAGTGACCGCCGCGAACTGACCCCGCCAGCCAGGCGGGCTGAAGAGGACCCCGCCAGCCAAGCGGACTGAAGAGCAGCGGTATCTCCCGGAATGAGTACGGCACGGCAGGCTGGAGAGCAGCATCTCCCGGAATGAGTACGGCAGGCTTCTATCATGGCGCGGCCTTCCGGCTGTGCAGGATGAGCACTGCAGGCTTCCGGTAAGGCGACTTTGTTGCGCCGGACAGGAAGACGATGTACAATAATCTATGAATACTGCGCGGCAATTTTCGCAGAATGAGCGTGGATTGCCGCGCAGCATTGCGTAGGTTGTAATGTACTTACAAAGAAAATGATGGGAGAGATGAAAATGAAAACAACTAATATCAAAAAATGTAAAAGCATTGCGATCTCGGCGATTTTGACAGCGGTGATCGCGATTTCATCTGTAGGAGCCCTGACCGGCTGCGGCAAATCGAACGCACAGCCCGCTCAGGCCGGCAACGAACAGGAAGCGGCCGTTACACCAGAGGCCGATGCACAGGGAACCGAGGCTGTGGAAGCTGAGGGAACAGAAGCGGCAGACGCAGCCGGTGCGCAGGCAGAAGGCACAGAGGCAGCCGGCACAGATGCGGCCGGCGCAGCAGTCATCGACGCCAACGAGTACCTTTCTCTGTGGAACGAGAACGCGGAGGCCCGCCAGCAGCTGGTTTCTTATATGGAAGCCATCACACAGGAGGGCGGTCCTGACTTCATCCCTGTAGAAAACAGAATTGCGGTGTTCGATTTTGACGGCACGCTGTTCTGCGAGACGGATCCGAACTATTTTGACTATACATTGCTCGTGCACCGCGTGCTGGAGGACCCCGAGTACAAGGATCAGGCGTCCGAGTTCGAGAAGATGGTCGCGAACAAGATCGTGGACCAGAACACCAACGGCACAAAGTACGAGGAGCTTCCCGTGGAGCACGGCCAGGCGGTCGCGTCCGCATTCAAGGGAATGACGATCAATGAGTTCTACGATTACATCCAGGAATTCAAGAAGCTTCCTATGCCCAGTTACGAAGGCATGACGCGCGGCGGCGGCTTCTACGAGCCCATGCTGCAGGTCATCAACTACCTGAAGGCTAACGATTTCAGGGTTTATGTCATAAGCGGAACAGACCGCTTCATCTGCCGCGGCCTTATGCTGAACAGCCCGCTGGAGCTGCCCAACTACCAGATCATCGGCTCTGACGAGTCGGTCGTATCCGCCAAGCAGGCCGGCGAGGACGGACTGAACTACACCTTTGAGCAGGGCGACGACCTGTATCTGGGCGGCGAGTTCATCATCAAGAACCTCAAGATGAACAAAGTCACCGTGATCAACAAGGAAATCGGCATGCAGCCCGTTCTGTCCTTTGGCAATTCCACAGGCGACGCGGCTATGGCCAACTACACCATCGGCAACAACCCTTACAAGAGCCTTGCATTCATGCTTTGCTGCGACGACCTGGAGCGCGAGAACGGCAACATCGACAAGGCCAACAAGATGTATGACCTCTGCGAGGAGTTCAACTGGATCCCCGTATCCATGAAGAACGACTGGAAGACCATCTACGCGGAGGGCGTCAAGTACATCGGCAAGCAGGCGGCCGAGGAGCCCGCTGAGGCGGCGGAGGAACCTGCTGCAGAGACCGTCGAGGAGAATGCAGAGCCCGAGACAGTGGAAGAGACCACCGTCGAGGAGAACGAAGAGAACGCAGAGCAGGAAGAAGAGGAGCTCGATAACGCAGCGTAAGTTTGGGAGAGTTACTGTTTTATAGAGCTTCGTGAGAGGGGCTGGCGTATTTGTGAAAGGAGGAAATCCTGAGCGAATACGTCATGCCCCTTTTCAATTGCATTGCATTCGCAGGGATTCACAAAGGGGGAGAGCAAAGGATCCTGAGTGGGGGCGTCATGCCCCTTCTCAATTGCATTGCATTCGCAGGGATTCACAAAGGGGAGAGCAAAGGATCCTGAGCGGATACGTCATGCCCCTTCTCAATTGCA
>ODAI010937257.1_pt1 | contig 11543 bp, 10 predicted proteins | sample 1539321 | NCBI WGS metagenome assembly ODAI01 (sample SAMN02144231, study PRJEB22623) | gut metagenome | biome: sheep rumen | host: Ovis aries | place: New Zealand
AGAGAACTCATCGCGCTTTATTCCGCAAAGAAATTTTCGCCGAGCGAAATAGCGGATTATTACTCCGACAAGGCGCGTATCGTCGAACTTGCGTACAAGATCGACCGCGAACTCTCGGTTTATCGCGCGGTTATAGACCCCGTAGTAGAAAACTACGTCTACCCGTGGGTAAACAAGGGTTACGACGAGGAAACGCTGCTTTTTATCGCGAATTATTTATTCAAGAAAAACCGTTGTTCGCTCGAAGAAATGGACGACACGATAGAAAAACTCTACAAAAAGGGACTTGTAACGCTCAACTCGATAGTCGAACATCTCAAAGCGGTAAGCAAAGAGGACGAATTTATAAAGGAGATACTTTCCGCGCTTTCGCTGTCGCGTAAGCCGACCGAGTGGGACAGAGAAAATTTAAAAACCTGGCGGAGTTGGAACTTCTCCGACGAAATGATAATAAAAGCCGCTTACGTCTCCGCGGGCAAAAGCCCCGCATACATAAACGCGGTCTTGTCCGCCTGGAAGGCGCAGGGAATATTCTCCCCCGAACAGATAAAGAACGAAAAGCCCGCGACGGGCAAAAGCGGAAAAATCTCGACTTTCGACTTAAACACCCGAAAGTACACCAAAGAAGAACTCGATTCGCTTATCGTCGACATAGACGATATAGATTTATAGGAGCGTTATGGGATACGAAAAATTTTATTCGGCAGCCGAAGCGCATTACTCCAAACTGAGACGGGAAAACTCCGCGAAGGCGGATTACTATCTCGGCATTTTACATTCCGACGAAAAATATTTATCGGCGTATAACGCGTATAACGCCGCGCGGTTCGATCTTTTTAAAGCGAAACGCGACGGTTCGACCGCAAAAATCGCCGAACTCAACGAAAAAATAGAGGCGCTTAAGTCCGAAATGCGCAGGATTAAAGCCGAGAAAAAAATCGACGACGGTATGCTTTTACCGCATTATTCCTGCGCGTATTGTAAGGACACAGGCGTCACTTCAGACGGCAAATTCTGCTCGTGCTATAAAAAATTCGTTCAAGGCGAAGTACTGCGGACGCTCGGCTTGACCGAACGCGTCTACCCCGATTACGACGATCTTGCGAAAGAGAGCGAAAACAGACTCGACGCGATTTACGAAAAAATGCGGAATTATATCGAAAAATTCCCGAACTCGAAGTCTCCGCTCGTTATTTCCGGCGAAGTGGGCGTCGGCAAAAGCATGCTCGCGCTCTCTACCGCAGGTAAAATTGCGGAAAAAGGCTATAACGTTATTTTCCTTACCGCTTACGAACTCCACGCCGTGTTTTTGAAATACGCCTCCGCGCCTTTCGGAGAAAAAGACGTATACGTCGAAACGTTGACGGATTGCGATTTGCTCGTTATAGACGATCTCGGCTGCGAACCTCTGCTCGGCAACGTCAGTCTGCAATGCCTTTACGGCGTTATAAACGAGCGCTCGGCAAATTCAAAGCCTTTCATAATCACGACTAATCTGACGGGCGATATGATAGCCGAAAGATACGGCGAAGTCCTGTTTTCGAGAATATTCAACAAGCGCAGCGGCGTTGAAATTCGGATTTCCGGCAAAGACCTCAGATTGAAAAAATGATTAGCAACTTAAGTGCAACGTTTTATTTTAACTAAATAAACCTATGGTTTTTTAAAATCATAAAAGCGACCTCGCGCCGAAACGCAAGGTCGCTTTTGATTATTGTCGGATATTAAGCGACGGCAACTATATCTTCAACCCTTACGACGTACTCGTTTGTCGTGATTTCTTCTCCGTCGCGGTCTACTTTAAAACCTATTCTATCGCCCGAGCGTATGCCGAGCAAAGCGTCCCCGATATGAAATAATCGACTTATAGAAAGGCTTTCGCCGTTTATAAGAAATTCTTTTATCACGTCGCCTTTTAAAATATCAATCTTTGAAATTATCGAATTTTCGATGACGGCGTCTACCGTTACGTCCTCGACGATACGACCTTGATCTGTTTTTGCGTCGTAGACGAATTTTGAATTTTTACTGACGACCGTTACGCCCAACGTTATTTTTTTAACGCTTTTACAATCGACGCTCGCGTAGTGCATTATATTTTCGACCGTACCCGCAACTATCGGAAGCGGCACGGCATAGTTTACGTTCTGATCGTTGCCGTCGCCGGCATTTGTAATTCCTATAAGTTTTCCGTCGGCATTAAACAGTCCGCCGCCCGAACTTCCGCTGTAAATGGAAGTGTCTATCCTTATCGAGCGGTAAGAACGCGCCGTTCCGTCTACCGAAAGCGTTATATATTCGTTGTCTACGCTTACTATTCCGCGGGTAACGCTTATACCCTCGCTTTCGGGATTACCTATCGCTATCGCGGTTTCGCCTACCGAATACCCGTCGGCGAATTCCGCCGCCAAGACCGACGGATTTACGCTTTTAACGCGCGAGGTTTCCGCCCTGACGAGCGCAATGTCCGAAGTCGCCGAACCCCCGACGTACTCGCAGTCTATCGCATAATCGCCGTAGTCGTATACTGTGCAGCCGTTTTCGTCTTTTTCCTGAGTGGCGATCGGAACGCCCTCGCTCCCGTACAGATAACAAGTTATTTTCTTGGCTATTTTGTCCTCTTCCACGGCGGACTTGTCGTAAATAACGTGGAAATTGGTTATCAGGTAGGTATAATCGTCGTCGACGCGGTATACGACAGCAGAGCCGCTGTACATTGCGGTTACCAGCATAGGCGCGGCGGAAGATATTCTGTATTCGGTAAACTCAGTAAATACTTTCGCGCTTGATAATAGCGCAGAATTTATCGCGGCGGTATCCGAAGATTGCGAAGCGGCGGAAAAAGTCTTTAAAAACTCGTCGAAATTTCCGTCGGGGTGCAACTCGATATATTTCGCATACAATTCGTCTACGCTGAGGCTTTCGGCGTCCTTTCCGTCTTTACCGTCCTTTCCGTTGGTTACCGTCAACGAAGATACGCTCCCGTCCGAGTACTTTATTTCGTAAACGTCGTTTAAGCCTTCCGTGTCGATTTTTTCAATTGAAACGACCGTGACGTTTTTTGTCGGCGTTATGACGCCCGAACAGCCCGCAAGGCAGATCATCGCCGCAATTAGTGCGGCTATAGTGCAATAAACACGCTTTTTAATTTTTATTATCTTTTTCATACGCTATTATTTTACTCCGCTTTGAAATATTTATCGACAGATTGAACTTATATTTGAATTTATTTAATCCATGGACTTAATACACGCCGAATCACTGCCTCTAAACAAAACGCAGTCCTTTAAAGAACTGACGTCGATTTGTTTTTATAGGTTGTGAATTTTATCTCGTAGCCGCCGTCTATTATCGGCTCACTCTCGAAAACGCAGTCAAACGAGGCGCTATCGTCTAAGTTCTCGTAAAAGACCTCGGCGTTTCCGTCGGCGCTTACCTTGGTAACGAAAACCTCGTCGCAATACGGCAACATCGATTTATAGAACATCGCCCCGCCTATAACGAAAACTTCGCCATCTTCTTTTTTTATTTCGGAAAGCATTTCGTCCATCGTATAAACGACGACTACGTCGTCGCGCTTAACGCCCTCGGGACAAATCACGATATTCTTTCTGCCTTTAAGAGGTTTTCCGTCGGGAAAGGACAATAAAGTGTTATACCCCATACAAACGGTCTTTCCCATCGTCTTTTCTTTAAAAAACCGCATGTCGCGCGGGATAGAAAACAGCAAGCCGTTTTTCTTGCCTATTCCCCATTTTTCGTCTACGGCGACGATTGCTTTTACCGTCATACCGCAACCTCCAACTTTCCGGATAGCGGAGTCGCCTCGTAGCCCTCTAAGGCAAAGTCCTCGACTTTAAAGTCGTAAAAATCTTTCACTTCGGGGTTGATGACGAGTTTCGGCGCGGGGTATTCGGGGTTTTTAAGCATTTCCTTTACGAAAGGTATATGTCTGTCGTAGATATGCGCGTCGGCAATGACGTGTACCAGTTCGCCGACTTTAAACCCGCAGGAGATCGCGAACATATGAAGTAGCACCGCATACTGCATTACGTTCCAGTTGTTGGCCACCGCCATATCGTTGGAACGCTGATTCAAAATACCGTTTAATCTATCGCCTGTAACGTTAAACGTCATCGAATACGCGCAAGGATACAAATTCATTTCATGAAGGTCTTGGAAGGTGTATATATTCGTCATAATTCTTCTTGAGGCGGGGTTGTTTTTTAAATCGAACAACACTCTGTCCACTTGGTCGAACTCACCCTCTTTGTATTTGTGTTTTACGCCGAGTTGATAGCCGTACGCCTTGCCGATAGTTCCGTCGTCGCCCGCCCAACTATCCCATATATGCGAGTGAAGATCTGAGATTTTATTGGATTTTTTCTGCCAGATCCATAAAATTTCGTCAACCGCGTTTTTAAAGCCTTGCTTTCTTATCGTCATTATCGGGAACTCCTTTGAAAGGTCGTAACGATTGACGAGACAGAATTTTTTCACGGTATGAGCGGGCGTTCCGTCAAGCCATTTGGGGCGAACGTCCTTATCCGTGTCCCAAACGCCGTTACTTAAAATTTCCTCTACGTTTTGCTTAAAGACTTTATCTGCGTAACTCATTTTATCCCCCTCGCATTAAAATGCGTCTTTAGATTTTTTGCTCCAGTTTTTCGCGACGTAACCGCACTTTATCGCGTTCGGCGCAAGTTTCTCAATAGCGTAAACGAATTTGTTGAACGCGCCCGGAATTACCAGCCTTTTGTTGCGGTTAAGCCCCTTTATCGCCTTTTTGACGACGTATTCGGCGGGCTTTGACGATAACCGACCTGTAAAACCCTGTATTTCTATATCTCGTATTATGTCCTCACGCGTCGGTATTCCGCCGGGAGCGAGAATAGTTATCTTTAAGTCTTTATATTCGTACCTAAGCGACGTGAAAAAATTGATGAGCGCGGCTTTCGTAGCCGAATATATGGCGAAGTACGGCATCGGAAGAGTTCCGCTCATGCTCGACACCGTCAAAATTTTAAAATTCTCCGACCTGTAACTAAGCGCGAAATGCGTTATCGAAAGCGTAGCCTCTAAGTTTACGCGGACTTGGAAAACTATCTTTTCGTCCGTATACTCGCCGAAAGGCTTTTGCGTATCCACACCGGCGACGTTATATAACGCGCCGAATTTATCCCCCGTCTCGCCGAACTTCTTATAAAACTCTCTGCGGGAGGTTTCGTCCGTCAGGTCGAGCGGGTAATACGCTATCTCGCCCTTTTTGCCACCGCGATACAACTCGTCGCGCAGGGCTTTTAACTTCTCCTCACTTCTACCCGTCAGATAGAGATTGTCGCCGCCGTTATACAATTCTTTGCAAAACGCCTTGCCGAGTCCTCCGGTCGCTCCGGTTACCAAAGTATATACCATAACTGCCCTGCCGTCAATTCTTTTTCGGCGGCTCGCCGAGTTGAGCGCGAAGATTGCCCAAAACGCTGTCGATATACTCGCGCCTGAGTTTTGCCTGCTCTTCTTTTTCCGCCTCGGTAAGCCCCTCTTCACGCTGTTTTTTAGCGAGAAAATTTATCCTTTCTATATCCATTATCTTATAACTACGCCGTAGCGGTGTTGCAAAGAGCCGAGAACGCGTTTTACTATTCCGTCTACGTCGTCGGGCGAAAGTTGCTTTTCGTCGTCGTAAAACTCCAGACCGAAAGCCATGCTCTTTTTGCCCGCGCCGACTTGAGCGCCCTCGTATACGTCGAAAAGTTCGGCGGATCGTATTACGCCCTTGCCCGCCGATATTATCGCGCCCTCTATCTCGCCGCAAGTAACGTCTTTCGGCGCGACGAGCGCCAAATCGCGTTTAACTATCTGATATTTAGGTAGCGGAGAGAATTTGAAAGTCGGTTTCTCAGCGCTTTCTATAGCGGAATAATTTATCTCGCCGACGTAAACCTTTTTGTCTATATCGAATTTTTCGGCGGTCTCGTAAGCCGCTTGACCGACGAAACCGATTTCGCTGTCGCCGAGCAGTATTTTAGCCGAAACCCCGGAATGGAGATAACTCTTCTCCGCCCGCTTTGAAAGGTCGAATTTCAAGCCGAAAAACTCCGCAACGCACTCCGCTACGCCTTTAGCCGTGAAGAAATCTTCGCCGTCGCCGAACAGTACGAAACAGAGTTTCTTCTCTTCTATCGGGAAACCATCGCCGCAAGGCGCAAAAGTATCCGCTATCTCGAACAGTCTGCCGTCGTAATTTCCGCGCTTTAAGTTCCTCGCCGCCGCGCTGAGTAGCGACGGAACGAGTGTTTCGCGCATAACTTCGTAGTTATCGCTTATCGGATTTTCTATAACTACGTTATTCCCCTCTTTCGCGCCCTCGGGAAGATTTAACGCGGCGACGTCTTTCTTTGAATAGAAAGAATACGTCATAGCCTCGCTTAGTCCCTGCGCAGCCAAAAACCTCTTTAACTTCATTTCGTCGGACTGCGCCGCGCTGTAGCCGCCGGGCGTTATCGCCGCGTCTTTTAAAAGCGTCGGGGTTATATGCTCGTAGCCGTACATTCTGATTATCTCTTCGGCAAGGTCGGGGTAACTCTCCACGTCCTCGCGGTACGGCGGCGCAACGGTCGTTATCTCGTCGCCGTTATATTCTACTTTAAACTCGAGTTTTTCGAGTATTTCGATTATTTTTTCCTTAGGCACTTCTATGCCGAGAACGCCGTTTATCGCGGAAAAAGTGGTCTTTACCGTCTTGTTTAACTGCGCTTGCCCCGCAGAAACGTCGATATGCGTAGACGTAACTTCGCCTGCGCCGAGTTCGCATACCAGATGCAACGCGCGTTTCATCGAAAGTTCGGTCGTATACTCGTCAACGCCCTTTTCAAAACGCTTTGACGAATCGCTGCTCTTTCCGAGCGTGCGCGAGGATTTACGGATATTGTCGCGCTTAAACTTCGCGCACTCGAAAAGTACGCCCGTGGTATCGTTTTCTATCTCGCTGTTTAACCCGCCCATTATTCCCGCGAGCGCAACGGGCTTTTCACCGTCGCAGATAACGAGATTTTCGGTCGATAGCGTAAGTTCTTTTTCGTCGAGCGTGGTTATCTTTTCGCCGCTTTTCGCCCTGCGCACGATTATGCTTTTGTCCGCAAGCGTTTTCATGTCGAACGCGTGCATGGGCTGACCCATTTCGAGCAGGACGTAGTTGGTAATATCCACGATATTGTTTATCGAATTCAGTCCGCAAAGCGCCAACCGCCTCGACATCCACTTCGGCGATTTTTCTATTCTGACGTTTTTGATAAGATGCGCGATATATCTCGGGCAAAGTTCTTTATCCTCTACTTTTACGGAGATTTCGCCGTCTCCCTCCGCGCCGGCGTTAAAGTCAAGCGCAGGGAGTTTTAAAGGCTTGCCGAGCGCGCACGCTATCTCGCGCGCTATACCGAACACGCTCTGGCAGTCGGGACGATTCGCAAGTACGGATATATCGAAAACGTAATCTTTAAGTCCGAGCAGATCTCTGTCCTCTTCGCCGAGCGGAAAATCGTCTTTAAACACGAGAACGCCGTCGCCCGACGCTCCGTCGTAAAAATTGTCGTCTATCCCTATTTCTTCGCCGCCGCAGAACATTCCGTAAGACTTCTCTCCACGGAGTTCGCCGCTCGTTATTCTGTCGCCCGTGGCGAGCGTCGCTCCGTCTACAGCAACCGGCACTATATCGCCGACGTTTACGTTTTTCGCGTTAGTGATTATCTGCAAAATTCCGTATTTACCCGCGTCGACGCGGCAAATCCTTAACCGCTCGGCGTTCGGGTGCTGAGTTATTTCGAGTATCTTACACGTTACAACTTTGTCGATCTTATCCCCGTAACGAATTACTTCTTCGACCTCGAATCCGCAACCGAACAGTTTTTTCTCGAGTTCTTCCGGGGTAACGTCTATATCTACAAAATCTTTAAGCCAACTAAGAGGCGCCAACATTTTATCTCTCTCCTGAAAAATATAAATATTTTGAAAATCTAAGCCTTGTCAGACCGCAGTATAACGAAATTTATAAAATCTTAAACTGTTTCAAGGCTCTTACGTCGCCTTCATATAGAATATGGATATTGTTTATTCCGTATTTCAGCATCGCAATTCTGTCAAGCCCGAAACCGAAAGCAAAACCGGTGTATTCGTCGGGGTCGAGTCCGCAGTTTTCGATGACTTTTCTGTTGACGATTCCGCCGCCGAGTATCTCTATCCAACCTGTGCCTTTACAGAGTTTACAGCCCTTCCCGCCGCACTCGAAACAACTCACGTCAACTTCTACCGACGGCTCGGTAAACGGGAAAAACGAAGGGCGAAACCTCGTCTTTACGTTAGACGAGAACATTTTTTTTACGAGGACGTCGAGCATCCCTTGAAGATCGCAAAGCGAAACTTTTTTGTCGATTGCAAGCCCTTCCATCTGGTGGAACATCGGCGAATGCGTCGCGTCGTCGTCCGCGCGGTACACTCTTCCGGGGACTATGACCTTAAACGGCGGTTTAAGCGTTTTAAGCGCGTGTATCTGTCCCGGCGAAGTGTGCGTTCTGAGCATTAAATCATCACTTATATAAAACGTATCCTGCTTATCCCTCGCTGGGTGTTCTTTCGGCGTATTGAGCGCGGTAAAATTATGGAAATCGTCCTCTATCTCGCGCGTTTCCATTACCATAAAGCCCATACCAGAGAATATCTCCACGAGTTCGTTCTTTATTACGGTTACGGGGTGCAGACTGCCCTCTTCGCGTTTTTTCGCGGGCATTGTTATATCGATCGTCTCCGCTTCGTAGCGCGCACGCCGTTCTATCTCCGCAATAGCCTTTTCCTTTTCGGCAATGACCTCGGTAGCCCAGTCTTTAAGCCCGTTTATCATCTGACCGAGTTTCGGTCTTTCGTCTTTGTCCGCTTTGCCGAGTTCTTTCATAAGCGAGGGAATCTCGCTCATCTTGCCTATAAGATAGTTTACCTTAAGTTCGTACAGTTCTTTGCCCGTCTTTATCTCCTGTAAAGATTTCTCGATGTTCTCTTTAATGCGGGCGATCTTGTCTTTCATAGCGTCGTCTCCAAAACTATAATATAAGTATTATACTTATGTAAGTATAACAAACCGTGCCGAAAATGTCAAATACTCGTATACGTTTTTGAAAATTTTTCATATTCTCGGATTCGCTTTCAATAAATTCAGAATTTCCTCGTTTCTCTTTAGCGCCTGCTTATCGTCGTAGTAGGCGTTAATCGACTTATAGACCACTTTTTCGCTCGTTATCTCCACAATTCCGCAGCGCGCGACGTCGGGAGAGAGAAAGTTTCCGCAAGTCCCGAAATTTATGAAATACCTCTCGCCGATATGGTGGAAAGAGCCTGTGTGTTCGTGCCCGAACAGCACCACGTCGCCGCCGACGCCACGGAAAATTTCGGTTATCTCCGCGTCCGTCGGCAATAATTTGGGTATTTTGAACCAGCCGTTTTCGGATTTGGGGTAGTGCATGCAAACGACCGACTTTCCTTCCGCTTTAAACGAAACGGTTTCGGGCATATTCCTTAAAAACGCTTTGGACGCGGAAGAGAGAACCCGACAGTGCCAGGAGATTATTTTATCCCTTATATCCCCCTTTCTGTAAGGCGATACGCCGTCGGACGCAAAAAGATCGTGATTACCTTTTACGAAAACCGCGTTTTTAATCTTTCGCGCCTCGACTACCGTCTCTTCGGGGTACGCGCCCACGCCTACGAGGTCGCCTAAAAACACCCACTTATCCGGCGAGTAGTTATTAAGTTCGGATATTGCCGACTTTAATGCAAACACGTTGGAATGCACGTCGGAAATTACTGCGATTACCATTTTTTAAATTATAGCATATGCCGAATTTTTTTTCAAGTAAATGATTTATACAAAAAAATAATCGAAAAAATCTTTTTGGTATTTCAGTTTTATTGACAAAATTTTCAAGAAGTGTTAAAATTTTATAGACTGTAATATTTTATAGGTTAAATTCTCGCTTTTTAGGCGAATTTACCTAAGGAGAGTTGAAATGAAAAAATTACTCAGCGTTATTTTTGCCGTATGCCTTGCGGTATGCTCCGTCATGGTCATAGCGGCTTGCGGAGAAAACGGAGCGGATACCCAAGCGGGCGCGCCGATAACTTTCTCTTATTCGATAGTAAAAGACGGCGACGAAACCTATTATTCGCTTAAAAACGTAACCGTTTCGGACAAAGCGCAAGCGCTCATCGCCAAAAAAGACTTTGCGGGGCTTGCGGACTTATTCAATACCGACGCGGGCGAATATAAAGCGCCTGCCGTAAAATATACCAAGGACACAGTAACAACGCTCGTTATACCCGAAGAATACAACAAAATCGCGGTCAAGGCAATTTCTCAAGACGCGGTTTCGGGACTTACGTTCGTCAAAAAAATAGTAGTCGGCAACAATATAACCAAAATGAGCGAGGGCGCGTTCTCTTCGCTTACCGCGCTTGAAGAAATAGAACTTCCGTTCGTCGGCGGCGAGAAAAACGCGAAGAACGAAAAGAAACTTTTCGGCTATATCTTCGGCACGACCTCGGGCGACGGGCTTACCGCTTGCGAGCAAAAGTATAACGGCGGAGACAGCGGAAACACGAAAACCTATTATCTCCCCTCGGCTTTGAAAACCGTTACCGTAAGAGGCGGCAACGAGAAAAAGGACGAAACGCTTAAATTCAAAATCGAAGAAAAAGACGGCGAAATAAAATACGTTTACGAGGGCGAGGACGGTTACGACGAGTTGGACGCGGTTGAAAACACCGCTACGGAAAACGCCGACGTTTACTCGGTTGCTCCGTATTCCTTCTACAACTGCACGACGCTTGAAACAATCAACTTGAGCGGCGTTGAAGAAATAGAAAAATACACTTTCTACGGCTGCACGGGCATAAAAAACCTCACTTTCGGCGACGACGTAAAGACCATAGGCGCGCACGCGTATGAGAACTGCACTTCGCTTAAATCCGTAGACTTCAACAACGTCGAAAAAATAGGCGAAAGCGCGTTCGCGGGCTGCACCGCTCTCGGCGAAAAATATCTCGACGGCGCAAACAAAATCGTCTTTACAGATATTGAAATAGGTAATTCCGCGTTCTCGGGCTGTACGGCGATTAAGGACGTAGAATTTAACGGCGAGTGCAAAATAGGCGAAAGGGCGTTTAAGGGCTGCACGGCGATAGAAACCGTTGACTTTACAAATGTAACTTCGGTCGGAGATTACGCGTTCTACGGCTGCACCAACCTCGCGAGCATCACGAATTACGACGGCTCGATATCGGACAATCATATATTTGAAGAAACCGAGTACGTTAAACACTTGAAATAATAGCGTAATAAGCGCTATATGAAAGGCGGCTGTCGCATTGATTGCGACAGCCGCTTTAGTTTGTTGTTTCTTTACCAGCCGAGAATAATACGAACCCGCTTCTGACGGCATATTTTGCGTTCTTTTCGGCGAGTTCTCGCGCAATGAATTGATATTCTATTGCACTCACAC
>ODAI010884344.1_pt1 | contig 11542 bp, 10 predicted proteins | sample 1539321 | NCBI WGS metagenome assembly ODAI01 (sample SAMN02144231, study PRJEB22623) | gut metagenome | biome: sheep rumen | host: Ovis aries | place: New Zealand
AGGTCCTGCCCGAGGCCCGGAAGGTAAGCCCCGGCCTCATCAGCGTGGACCGTACCATCCAGGGCCCCAACGAGAATTACCAGACCCCGGAGCAGTCCGTCCCGAAGACGCAGCTGAAGCACCCCTGGGAGTCCTGCATGACCCTCGGTTCCGCCTGGGGATGGACCCCGAACCCGGGCTTCAAGACCGCCCGGAGAGTCATCGGCACGCTGGCTGAGATCACCGCGAAGGGCGGCTGCCTGGCCCTTGGCGTCGGCCCTACCCCGGAAGGTCTCATCGAGGACAAGGCCATCGTCATCCTGCAGGAGATCGGCGCCTGGTTGCGCCGCTGCGGCGAGGCCATCTACAGCACCCGCATCACGGACAACTACAACTGCGGAAACATCTGGTTCAACGCCTCCAAGGACGGCAAGACACTCTACGCCATCTACGCCCTTCCCGACGGCGAGAGCCTCCCTGCCACCCTGGAATGGACCGGCAACCTCCCGAAGGGAAAAGTGACCGTCCTCAACAACGGCAAAAAGGTAAAAGCCGTGGTCAAGGACGGGAAGGTGACCATCAAGCTCCCGAAGGGCCTGGCCGATGAGCCCGTGGCGCTGAAGTTCAGCCTTTAACTCCCCGACATCATGGACAACACCCAGCGTTCCTACCTGGTCGAGACGGCCAAGTGGCAGAAGGTCATCGGCATCCTGATGGCCATCGGCACCGGCATCCTTGCCCTTGCCGCGGTTTTCTTCCTCGTGTTTGGCATCTTCGCCCCGGAGACACTCGCCTCAGCGGACCAGCCGGCCGCCTATTTCATCACCATGGGCATCATCTATATTCCCCTGACGGTGCTCTACTTCTTCATGACCCGCTACATGCTCCGCTCCGCCAAGTACCTCAAGGCCTGGGGCACCAGCGAAGCCGAGAACGAGTCAGACCTCACCGAAGGCCTGAAAAACACCAAGTCCTACTTCAAGCTTTCCGGCATCGTCGCCCTGGCAAGCATCGCCCTCGTCGTGCTCATGCTGGTCGTCATCGCCATCGTGGCGGTCGTCAGCATCGCGTAGGTCTTCAGCGTCCCTTCTGTGGCACCAGGAAGGGCAAAGAGTCCGGTTTACTCGGCAGATTCTCCAAGAGCTCCACGAATTCTTCGGGGGTGCATATTCGCATCCCATACAGCGTGTGTCTGCCTTTCAACTTCCTGTCAGAAGTTATGAAGAAATCGCACCCGCTGTTTTCTGCGTGGGAACACTGCAACTCGTCCTCGAAATCAGATTGGACGGAAAAAAGCGCATCCTGCAGGTCGGAATGATCCAGTGGCTCAATATTCACATAATTCCGAATCTGAAGGATCCTGTCACGAAAAAGGCTCAAAGAGACATCGTCGTGACGGAAGATGTAGGATGCATCGGCAATGCTCTGGATGGTAATAACACCTTCTAGACGGAAGGCCCTGATTTCCATGAAGATACGATCGGAATACTCCGTTGAAGAGCGCCTTTCCGCGGATAAGACGTCTACCAGGACATTCGTGTCCAACAAAACCTTAATCTTCGACATATTTCTTCCAGAGATATTCGAGTTTCGGGTCCGCAGCAAACTCTTCGTCCGTCGGACGGGTTAGTTTCAGACAGTGGAGTTGTTTGATTTCCTCGACGATATGGGGGCCCATCGAAACCGACGGCAGTTCGAGACGCGTTTCCCGATCCATCGTCTGTTCTACCAGCTGATTCAAAGAAATCTGTTTCCTGATTGCCATCCTTTTCATCCGGTCCAATAATTCCGGAGGAAAGCGAAAGGCTGTTTGAATGCGTATTTTTCTGTCCATAGTTTTCATTCCGGCAATTCGGGAGAAGCGTTTGGAAGCGCCCGGAACCGATTGTCCGGATTCGATTGTTTCAACGATTTCAATTGTGACGCAGCTATTTCCGAAAGGATTTCATATCTGCGCTTTCTGTCAAGATCCTGCTTGATCAACAAAGCATTGACATTTTCAAGATTTCCCAACACGACGAGTTCACTGATCGAAGCCATGTCCCTGGGATTCAATCCTTTTTCGGCTAACCCAGGATTGGCCTCCCGCCACTGCTTCGCCGTATAATGGAATAAGGCCAAATTCAGCAAATCCGCTTCCGAAGTATAGGCAAACTTGATTTGGCTTTCATCCATCAAGGTTGGGACGATATAATCCCGCACGGCTTCCGTATGGAGGTCGTAATTGACTTTGCTCAAAATACGTTTGACATTCCACTCGGCAAGCAAAGGGTTTCTCTCCGCATCCTTCAGCTTCTGATATTCTCGTATCAAGTACAATTTAAAGGCTGGACTAAGCCACGTTCCGAACTCAAAGGCGATGTCCTTGTGCGCAAATGTCCCACCATTACGTCCGGGACGGGAGATAATACCGATTGCAGCGGTCTTCTCAATCCATTCTTTAGGCGTCAGGGAAAAAGCATTCGCCCCGGCATCTTTTTTAAAGGCATCGAATTCGATGCCTTTAAAAAAGGGGTTATTAACAGTCTCCCACAAACCAAGGAACTCAATCGTGCTTCTCAGCCTCATCCAGTTTTGAATGATGTAATTGGTACGTTGGGTATTTTTATAATGAGCCATATCCGTCAGACTGATATAGTCCGCTTCATTGGGTTTCTCAAAAATGGTTATTTCCACTTCCTCTACCTTGATTTTCTTCGTCGGCGACATAATAATAACACTTTTTACAAATATATAACACTTTTCCGTAAGGCGCAAAAAATTCCTTCGCCATGCTCAGCGTGTCATTCCGAGCGTAGCGAAGGAATCTATTTTCAAAAGGGCGCTTACAGCGTCACTTCCACCATGCAGGGGAAGGAATAGGAGAAGTCGTTGCGGGTGTAGAGGGTCTTCTTGCGGAGGGCGTCGGACGGGGTGAGCGTGCCCTCGAAGAGGGTGTTGCCCTCGTGAACCACCTTCACGGGCTGGGAAAGATCGACCATCTTCTCATTCAGGTAAATGCGGACCTTGGAGTAGTCGCAGTCGCCGATGTTGATGGTGTTGCCGTCGATGTCGGCAATCAGTTTACTGCCCTTCTTGGCTTCGCTGAGCGGGATACCCAGCCAGTAGAAGTATTCCTTGTTCACGTCGCCCTGGACCCAGACCACCTTGTTCGGGTAGGGGTTGCGGGTGTACTTGGCCATCCACGGCACGGCGGCCCGGTCTTCACCGTCCATCCAGTGGGGCTTTCCGGGGACGATATGGCCGCTGTGGATATAACCTTCCGGATCCTTGGCCTGAAGTTCGTCCAGCTCCTTGATACGGGCCGCACACTCTTCGTTGCGCTTGTAGGCCGAATCCTCGGCGCCGCACCAGATCATGAACGGGAGGTTCCTGAGGGGCAGGAGCGACACGTCTCCCGGGTGGCCGGCCATCATCGAGGCGGCGGCCCAGTGGTCCGCCATCCGCGGGGCGAGGCGCCAGACACCGTCACCGCCGGCGGAATAACCCATGATATACACCTTGTTCGGATTCACGTCCAGGAACACGACGGCCATCTGGATGATCTGCTCATAGAAGGTGTCCGATTCGGGGCGGAAATGCAGGTCCCAGGTGTCCGTAATGGCGCGGGGACACAGATACACGCCTTCGGCAGGCTCGTAGAGCCGTTTCTGGTTGTTCCACTGGGAATTGTTCGTCGCCGCGGGGGCGCCGCCACCGCCGTGCAGGGAGATGTAGAGGGAGCGGCCGTCCGCCGGCTTTTTGCCAAAGATCTTCCACCAGATCGGCATCTTGTACTGCCCGATCTTGAGGACTTCGTCCTGGTAAGCATAGGAGAGGGCCGTATGGACGGAATCCCGCCACTGCCCTTCGAGCGTGGAAAGGTCGGCCACGTAGGGATCCTTCTTGGGCTCCTTCGTCGTATTGTTCTCCTGGTTCTCTTCCCGGGGGTCCACCTTGGACTGGCAGGCGCTTGCCATGGCCATGGCAGGAATCAGGCACAAGGCGATAAGGGTCAGATAACGTTTCATCATTTCAGTTTGATTGGTTTGTACAAAGATACGGATTTTCCGATAAAAGAAAGAGGAGTTTTCACTCCCCCTTCAGCTCGAACAGCTTGTCGAATATCTTGAACGAATCTTCCGCCGAAGTCATCAGCAACCGGTTCTCCTTGGAGTACGCCTTCAGCTGCGGCGCCACGTCCGGGAAGGCCTTGTACAGGTCCTTCAATTTCTTGACCCGGTAATACTTGTCGCCGACCGTGATGAAATAGGTGTTCTCGCACCGGATCTGCCAGATATCCAGGGCATGTTCGCCCGTGCGGTCCGTCGCCGTAGCCTGGCTGCCGGCCGTCCAAAGGACGTCCACCCGGTTCTGAGTCGTAGCGCCCATGGCACCTTTCGACCCCTTGTTCACGTTGCGGAACCGCCAGTTCACCAGGATTTTCTTTCCATGGTTATCCAAGATCTCGCAAAGGAGTCCGTCATGCATGACGAATTCCCGCGGACCGACCGTCAGGGTCCGGAGATCCGGCAGATTGGTCAGTTCCATCACATCATTCCCGCTGATATAATAGAGTGTCTGATGGATGGTATCGAAATTCAGGTCTGCGTCGGCCGTGGACTGGTTGGCAAACACCAGGTGTCCCCGTACAAAGTCGGAGAACAGATACGCATCCTGCTGGGCGAAGGCCTGAAAACCCGCCAGGAGGAAGGTCAATGCAATAAAAAGACGTTTCATAGTAGCAAAAAGCAGGCGGTGTCATTCGGACACCGCCCGCCTTCTCATCAAAAATCAAGCCAGCTTACTTGCCGGAACCCCACTGCGGGGAGTTCTTGTCCTGCCACAGGCGCTCGGTGTTGAGCACGGTGGTGGTGGCGAAGCCCATACCGGACTGGTTCTTGCCGGCGGTGATGCCCTGCTCCTGGAAGCTCGCCATGCGGATGTCATGCATGATGTCGGTCGGAGCCGGCTCGGTGAACTCGAAGCGGCGCGGGATGGCCGTGAGTTCCGCATGCTGGAATTTCACCATCGGGAGGAGCTTGGAGCCCACCTTCGGATAACCGGAACGACGGGCGGTGACATACATCTCATCCGGCATCATGGTGAAGTTCATGAGCATCTGGAGGTAGATCTTCTCCAGGGAACCATCCCACTTCACCTGGTCGGTGGCGAGCATGGTCTCGATCTCACCGTCCTTCAGCTCGATGCTGGCCTCCAGCGGATCGTAGCCATAGTTGGTGCCGTAATACGGGATCTTGTTCTTGCCGGCGATGTAGTCCCACTCGCGGACGGAGAGGGTCACGCCGCGCTCGTAGTAGCTCTGCGCGCTGCCGGTGGAGATGGCGCCCCGCTGACGGAGTTCCGCCAGGTAGAGGTTCGTCTCACCTGCGCCCATGTACATACCCCACCAAGGAATGTCGTCGTTGTCCCGGATGACCGGGCCGCCCGGGATGGTCGGGAGCGTGAAGTCCACGCGGCCGCGGATCATCTCTTCCGTCAGGCCGGAGATGATGCTGTAGGACTTGTTCGCCTCACCCACGGTGAGCTGGTAACGATCCTGATAGTCGAAATAGGTACCCTTGTAAGACTCGTACTCGGGAGACATTTCCCAGACGATCGGACGGCCGAAGTAGCGGCACCAGGGCTCGCCGAGCTTGTAGGACTCGAAGTTGCCGTCGGCGTCCAGGTTGATGTTCTCCTTCACGTACGGAGGAAGGTCGTCATACTTGCCTTCGGTGATGAATTCCTGGATGACCTTGGAGTTCATGCCGTTCTTGGTGTAGAAGAAACGCACGCGCGGGTCGCGGGCATTGACCATGTAATTGATCACGTTGCCGCTGGCGCCCACCATGGAGATGCCGTTGCCGGTCTGGTAGGCGAGGTCGCCGCCGGTAGCCGCATCCGCCTTGTGGAAGATGAAGGCGTCCTCGAGGCTGTCGATGTAGCCGGCGCTGTTGGACAGGACGCCCTGGGCGATCTGGCCGGCCTTCGTGGCGTTGTTGTCCAGGAGGCGGACGGCAACCTTGAGCTTCAGGGTGTTCGCAAGCTTGGCCCACTTCTTCATGTCACCGTTGTAGATGATATCCTGCTTGGCGACAACGATCTGGGTGTCATCCTGGAACGTGGCGATGTAATCGTCCAGTTCGGTCACGAAGAGGTCGTACAGGGCCTCGACGCGGTCGTACTTCGGAGTCAGCGGACCGCCATAGCGGTACTGCGAAGCCTCGGTGTACTGGATGTCGCCATTGATATCGGTCGAGTAGATGGCACCGTACACGGCCAGGACGCCGACCATCGCCGCATATGCCTTGTACTGCGGCGCTTCGTTGTCCTCGATGTACTTGTTGATTTCGTTCCGATAGGTGAGCATGGTGATGTAACCGTTCTGGCGATGCACCACGCTGGCGTCCATACCGTAGGAGCCCTCGGAGAAGACGCCGGGAGCACCCATCTGGGTCCACCTGTAATAATAGCTCTGGTTATAGAACCAGTAGAGATAGTCGTTGATCTCGAACAGCGTCATGGCGCGGGTCGCCAGGAAGGACGGCTCGGCGGTCGTCACGGCGTCCGGCTTCATGTTCAGTTCGGCGAACGTTTTCCGACAGGAAGTCACGCTTACGGTTGCAAGCAGGGACAATGCAATAATCAGTATCTTATTTGCTTTCATGGTACTTTCCTGTATTAGAATCTAGCGTTGATGGTGAAGGTGAAGTACGTGGTCACGCCCTGGAGGTTACGGATACGGAACTCGGAGGCGGCGGTACCGCGGACGGATTCCGGATTCTCCTTGTTGGGCAGGGAGTTCAGCAGGTAACCGAGGTTGTGGGCGTTGGCCTGCAGGGTGATGCCCTGGCACTTGATCGCGTTGGCCCACTTGTCAGGAATCGCATAGGAGACGGAGAGGTCACGGAAGGCGATGTAGTTCAGCTTCGTGAACCAGCTGTCGCGCAAGGCGAAGTTGCTCCAGCTGTGGGTGAAATAGGTCCAGGAGGAAGCGTGGCAAGGATCCACATAGCCCTTCTCATAGACTTCGCGGAAGGTTTCACCAGTACCCCACTGGCCGTCACCGACCGTGTAGGGATCGCCGCTCGGCTGCGGAATGTTGGTGCCCTTCGGGAAGATACCCTCGGGAATGACACCGTCGTCGTAGGTGATGCCGTCCCAGCGGGAGACATAAGTCACACCGCCGTGGGCGGCGTCGGCGCCTTCCAGGGAAGTTTCCATGTAACCGTAAGCGGTACCGTAGTGGGAAGGATAGGAGGCCACATAGCCGCCGAAGCGGGCGTCGAAGGAAGCGCGGATCTGGAAGCGCTTGAAGCGGATGGACGTGTTGATGGAACCGAGGAAGTCAGGGACGGAGTTACCCACTTCCTCCACCTTGCCGCTGCGGCGGTACAGGGTGGTACCGTAGTTGCGCTGCCAGTTGTAGAGGACCGGGAGACCGGAACCGCCGGTGACATTCCCCTCGTCGTCGTAGGTGTAGTCCTTGAGCGGGGCGGAGTCGGACATCAGAATACCGTAGGTGCCGCCCACCTTGGCGACGGAACCGATGCGGTAGTTACCGTAGTCGGCGTTACCCTGCAGGGCGATGTAGTTCGCCACGAGGTCGCTCAGTTCCACGATCTTGGACCAGTTCTTCGTCCAGGTGAAGTTGAGATCCCAGGCAAAGTCGCGGGTTTCGATCGGGGTGGTGTTCAGGGCGAGCTCGATACCCATGTTCTGGATGTTACCGGCGTTGATGAACGCGCTGGAGACACCGGAAGCGCCCGGGAGGGAAACGCTCATGATCTGGTCGCGGGTGTTCTCCTTGTAGAAGGTGGCGTCCAGGCCGATGCGGTTGTTCAGCACACGGAAATCGGTTCCCAGTTCCCAGGAGGTCTTGCGCTCCGGCTTCAGGTTCTGGTCGTAAACGCCGCCCGGGATGTTCATGTAGTTGGTACCAGACTCACTGTCGTGCAGGAAGTTACTGATGGTGTAGGCCGTGTTGATGGTGTAAGGGCTGGTGTCGTTACCCACCTGGGCGATGGAGGCGCGGAGCTTCCAGAAGGAGATGGCCTTGGGCATGTCGAAGGTCTCGTGCAGCAGCCAGGAGGCGCTGAAGGACGGGTAGAAGTAGGAGTGGTTACCATGACCGTCGGCATAGATGAGGGCGGAGGACCAGTCGTTACGGCCGGGGAGTTCGAGGAAGAGGAGGTCGCGGTAGGAAGCGGTGAGCTGGCCCGCGAGGGAAAGCATGCGCTTGGTGCCGCTCACGGAACCGGAACCCTTGACCGGGTTTCTGGAGTTGCTCAGGAAGTAGCGGTTCGGAACCACGAGGCCGCCGTCGGTCCAGGCCGAGGTCGCTTCCTCATAGTTGTTGAAGTATTCACCGCGGAGGAAGCCGCCCATCTGCCAGTCCTCGTTGAGCTGGAAGTCAAAGAGGAAGTTGGTGTTCAGGTTCGTCTGCTCCTGGGTGCTGTTGGAGAGGCTGTAACCGCCGCCGCCGGAGGAGTTGGCATAACCGCTGTCCGGAGTCTTGCTCTCGCGACGGGTGTAGTAATAGTTGTAGCTGCCGTCGGTGACCCACTTGAGCCAGGGGGCGAGCTGGATGGTGACCTTCAGGTTCGGACGGACGACGGTCTCCTTCTGGATGGTCTCGTTCTCCCAGATGCTCCACCACACGCCGCGGCCGGGGATGGATCCCCATTTGTCGCCGTAGCTGGTCTGTGCCAGACCGCCGTGGTCGCCCTTATACTTGTCACGGAAGTACTTGGCGTCGTAGGTACGGTCGAATTCGCCTTCGCCCATGAAGTAGGAACCGATGTTCGGCTGGGCGTTGCGCGGTTCGGAGTTCGTGAAGGTTACGGAGCTCTCCACCTCGATGGCGTCGTTCAACTTGTGGCTGGCCTTGAGGAGGGTGCTGAAACGGTTGAAGCTGTTGTTCGGAAGGGTACCGGTGGAGTACTTCTCGGAGATAGAGGCGTAGATGGAGCTGCGCTCGTTGCCGCCGGAGAGGGTGATGTTGGTGTTCGTGTTGAAGCCGTTGTTGAAGGCGTCCACGAAGTTGTTCTCCTTGGCCTTGGAGTCGATGAAGTTGCCGTCCACCCATTCGAGCTGCTTGTAGTCGTCGAAGCGGGGACCGAAGGACATGCCGAAGCCGGCGATGTCGCGGTAGATCTTCAGCAGGGAAGGAACTTCGCCTTCGTGGCCGTCAGCCCACACGTCCATGTGGTGGACATCCCACTGGGAGGCGCAGCCGAAGTAGTTACCGTAACCGGCGGGGTAACCTTCCATAAACACGTTCTGGAAACGCGGACCGGAAGTCACCTTGTCGATACCGATGGTCTGGGTCACGGAAACGCCGAGGCCACGGGAACCCTTGCCGCTCTTGGTCGTGATGATGATGGCGCCGTTCAGACCGCGGGAACCGTACAGGGCCGTAGCGGCAGCGCCCTTCAGGATGGACACGGACTCGAAGTCGTCCGGGTTCAGGTTCTTCAGGGAGTTACCATAGTCCAGGTTGTTGGCGTCCCAGTCGGCGGACGGATCCACGACGTCGTTGTCCAGGATGATGCCATCGACAACGAAGATCGGCTGGTTGTTCTTGCCGAGGGTGGAGGCGCCGCGGATGAGGATCTTGTTGCGGCCGAACATACCACCATCGGAGGCGTTGATCTCGACGCCGGCGACCTTACCCTGCAGGGCGGAGACCGGGTTGATCAGGTTCGGGTTGAGGTCGGTGCTCTTGAGTTCGGTCACCGCGTAACCCAGAGCCTTCTGGTCACGCCGGATACCGAGAGCCGTAACGACCGTTCCCTCAAGCATCTCGGCATCCTCTTTGAGGACGACGTTGAGGGGGCCGCCGTTCCAGGTGATGATCTGGGGGGCATAGCCGATGCAGGAGAACTCGATCGGGTCTCCCACCTTGACATTGGAAAGGACATAGGAACCGTCGTTCGCCACGATCGTGCCGTTCTGGGTTCCCTGCACAAACACGGAAGCGCCGATAACTCCGTTACCGGCCGCATCCTTCCCCGTTCCCCGCACCGTCGTCTGTGCGAAGGCCGTCAGGCCTGCCGCCAGAAGCGCGAACACGAGGGAAAGTCTGATGAGCAGATTTTTCATGTACTTTGGTTTTGTTGGTTGAGAATAAGGATTGATAAATACTATTTCAGGTTATAGGTTTTCTTGCCGAATTCGTGGAATTGTCTAATTTTGTGTTTATTTGTTGACAAATAAGCCAGGCTTTCTAAAAATCTTTTTTTCATACGGTTAATATCGCAAATATAATTAATTTTTTCTATAATAATAGTATTTCTTCCGAAAAAACAGCAGATTACGACCTTTATCCGTCATTTTTCGCTCCGAATTCCGGAAAACTGAGCCGGGAACGGACTTCGGCGGAGAGGGTTGGAAGGAGGAAAGTCGCATAAACCTTCTCCGTCACCGTCATGGACGAGTGCCCAAGCAGGCGGCTGATCAGGTGCACGTCCAACCGGGCCGAATTCAAGGCTTTGACGGCGAAAGTATGGCGGGCGACATGCATTCCCAGCGGAAACGGGAACCCCAGCCGGCGTCCGACAGTGTTCAGCGTGAGACGGATGGCCCGGTTCCGGCTGTCGATGGCCTTTTCCAGTCCCCCATCGTCGCCGAAGCCAAAATCCTCCGGCAACAAATTGAAAACAAAACGGTTGTTCAACGACCGCCGTCTCCATCGGCCCAGAATTTCCAGGGCCGATTCAGAAAATGCCCGAAACTCTCTATCTGGGACAAAGCGTTTGTCCAAGTGTGGAAGGAGATCTCGCCGGAAACGTATCTCCTTCGATAGTATTCCCTTGCAAACAGAACGCTGCAACCCGACTGTTTATATAACCAACTCATTCATTTCCATTATTAACCAACCAAACCACCAGCGTTTCGGGCGGCCCATATCGGGCCGTCCGATTATTTATGTGGCTCCGTCGGCAATATTTGCAGAATATTGCCAAATTCATTATCTTGCGAAAAATATCGGAATGAGACAGAAAACAGTCATAACCCCTCGGATGAAAGCCATCAATCAAGTCCTCTTCAAAGAATGTGAGGGTATGGATCACTGTTTGATCGGGCGGGGGCGGAACATCGTCCTGGAGGTTCCACGCAGCGAGGTTGCGCACGTCGTTCGCGTGCTTAAGGAGTCCTTTCCGGATGTCGTTGACATCAGAAAGGCCTATCTGATGTTGGATGATCTGCATGACTTCATTCTGGTCAAGCCGATGATTACGGAGTCTCCCTTTGACATGCTGGACTCAATCCCTGTTCCGGCTCTGGAAAAACAATTGGTCGACCAGGTCGCAGATAAAGAATATGCTTCATTGCCGGAACATGAGAAAAACAGATTATTCCAAAGTGCTTTCGAAGTATATGATGTCAATACCTCACGCTTGCTCCGATATGCGGGGCGCAAAGGCAAAAAAGACGAAATTCTTTCAATGATCTCACAACTTGACACAAACCGCATGCAGGTCATACACAAGATCCAGGATGTCCTGTCTTCCACACCCGTAACCAAGGCTTGGCTATTCGGATCTTACTCGAGGATGGAAGAACGGCCGGACAGTGA
>ODAI013536686.1_pt1 | contig 11541 bp, 6 predicted proteins | sample 1539321 | NCBI WGS metagenome assembly ODAI01 (sample SAMN02144231, study PRJEB22623) | gut metagenome | biome: sheep rumen | host: Ovis aries | place: New Zealand
AGAAGGAGGTATGGCTCATTGCCGGATTCCCAGCTGAACGAGCCGGTAACGCCGGGGGCCGGGCATATCGCGCCGACATATCCGAACAGGTCAGGGCGCTTCATACCGATGAGAAGTGATTCTCTGCCGCCCATTGAGAATCCTGTTATAGCGGTATTCTCCTTGCCTGTGAGGATGCTGTACTTATCCTCGATCTCGGGCATGAGGCATTTTGTGAGGTCGTTGATGAAGTTGTCGTATGCCTGATTGTTTGTCTCGTCCATTCCTGTGCAGGCTGCAAGAGTGGGGCTGGAGAAAACGTCCGGGAAAACGCATATCATTTCCTTAGCTGAGCCGTCAGCGATACAGTTGCCGACTATCTGTTTTGTTGGCATACCGCTCTCGACATTGCCCTTGATTATCATTCTGTCCGGATTTTCGTAGTAGCCGTGCATAACGTAGAGGACAGGGTACTTCTTGTTCGGGTCATAGTCGGGAGGAAGGAGGACATTGTACTTTTTCTCCCTGTTGCAGACGGATGACCAGTAGGTCGCGCTCTTTATCTCGCCGTATGCAACGCCGCTTCTCTGCTGATGCGATGAATCGGGTTCCTTTTCAACGAGAAGGCTCTGCATCTTTTCTGTATAGGAAGCCATTGTGTACTCCGGTGCTGGCGGTGTTACAACAGGAAACTCTTTAATCCTGCCGAGGACGAACTGGTTTATGAGAACGAGATCAGCGGTGGTGAACTCGCCGTCCTGATCCGCGTCGGAGTTGCGCTTAGCGGCTGCTGAATCGAAGCCGCCCTTGACAAGCCCGCGTCTTGCGAGGGCAACGTCAAAGACATCTATCCTGCCATCGCCGGTGAGGTCGCCTATCACAAGGCTTACGGGACTGGGGCCATCTATAGCTGTACCGGCAACAGCGCCGATCACTTCGTCAACATAGAAATCGCCCGAGCCCTCAGCGGTCTCGACATAGAGCTGGATCTCAGAAGCGCCTTCAGGGATCTCGTACTCAGTATTGCAGAGCTGCACCCAATCGCCCTTTGTTACCGTCTTTGTATCGACCTTCGGATAGTAGACCTCACCGTCGCTGCCCTTGTACTGGAGGGTGAGGCAGAAGGTCTGTGATGCTGCACCTGTGTCATACATAACGTCAGCGCTGAAGGAATACTTCTCGCCGGGCTTGAAGTAATTCTTGCTGAGGGACTTTGTAGCACCGTTCCAGGAAGCAGTGCGGCCGGAGGTATAGAGACTTCCTGAGCCGGCATAGCTGTACTTTTCGGTCGATAAAACGTTTGCCGCGCCGCGTCCTGTCCAGTTGTCGGTGCCGTTGTCGAAGGTGTCGTGGAAGTAGAAGCCGTTTTCGTCCGGCTCATAGACCTTCGGAGACTTGCTGCCGAGGACGTAGCTGCCGTCGGAGTTGTTCCACGCGGTGCGGTCGTAGTCGAAGTAGTCGATATCGACATAGCCGCCTGTGGACTTGGTCGGATAGCTGTAGATAGCGCTTCTGTAGCCGGTAAAGAGTGTGAGGTCGTAGCCCATGCTGAGCTCGGTGCCGAGCTTTGTCCAGCTGTTTCCGTCATAGGAGTAGTAGAAATTAGCCTTGTCGATATTATTAGAGGAGCTTCCGTCGGAGCCTACATTGGCGAACTTGAAGTCCACCTTGAGGTATATCTCATCGCCGTTCATAGGAGCCTCAGCCTCTATCTTGTTGGAGCTGCTGTCGATCTTGCTGCCGCCGTTGGTAGCCATATAGACCTTTTTGCTGCCGTTTCCGTCAACGTAAACGCCGATATTTCCGTACTTGAACTGGAAGGCTGAAAGACCGGCATAGTCGCCCGCCTTCATGCCTTTTGTGTCCATTTTGATTATGCTGCTGCAAGCCGGTCCCTCAGTACGCATGGTGAGGGTATTTCTTGCGTGGAGCAGCTCGCTGGCGATAGTGTTGTTGTGCAGTCTGAGCCAGCCTTCGCGCTCGGTGACGGACCACGCATTATTGTCAGGATTATGGTTCCACTGCCACTCAAGGGCAAGGTCATTTGAAGAATATGTAAAATCGTCATCGCCGGCAAGAGAAGTGCCTGAACCGTCATTATCAATGCTGAACGAAACCGGAGCCTTGCCGTTAATGCCCATCATAGGCCAGCCGTTCTCCCAGGTGACGGGAACGAGTGCCGGTATACGTCCTACCGCGCCGTGATCCTGGAAAAGTACGCCGTACCACTTTCCGTCGGGGGTATCAACGATACCGCCCTGTGCAACGCCGCTTCCATAGGAACCCACGCCTGAATCGAGGAGGGTCTTGCTTTCATAGGTTCCCAGGAGGTCCTTTGAACGGTAGCAGAATTCAAGTCTTCCGTGGCCGGAGGGCCATGCTATGCCGAAAATATAGTAGTATCCGTTGATTTTCTGGATATGCCAGCCCTCACCGGCAAGATTGTCGAAATTGGTCTTGAACAGCTGTTTTTCGGCACCGCCCTGCCTGAATCCGGTCATTTCGGAGTTCAGCTCCTTGATATTGCAGGTGCCGCCGGCGCCGTAGACGAGGTAGTTCCTGCCGTCGTCATCGAAAAGGATAGAGGCGTCGTGGTACATACCGTTCAGCTCGCTTCTTGTCCATTCGCCGTTCTCGATGTCATCGGTCTTGAAGATGTAGGACTTGCCGGTGCCGTAGCTGCCGAAGAATACATAGTAAGTGCCTTTGTTGTAGCGAAGGCTTGCAGCCCACTGGCCGTGAGCGTAATCGTGCTTACCGTTGGCAAGCTTCTGGACATCGCCGTCAGCGAGAGTGTCATAGACGTAGTTGCATATCTCCCAGTTGACGAGGTCGCTGGACTTCATGATAGGAGCGCCGGGGCTGAAGAACATAGTGGTGCTGACCATGTAATAAGTATCGCCGACGCGGATGACGTCGGTATCGGGGACGTCTGACCAGATCACGGGGTTATTGACGGTGGACACGGCAGCGGAAGCCGTGAGTTTTTCTTCCGGCGGAACGGTGACAGCAGTAAAGAGCATAGCCGCAGAAGAAACGAAGGCAAGAGCAGCTTTGAAAGTGTTGCGTTTCATACAAAAAATCCTCCCTTATTTATATTTTTTTGTTATTAATATTTTATCGTAAATCGTGGTAGTTAGTCAATCAATAATCGTGCTATCTTTATATCAATATCGTGCTGCTAAGGTGGACAAAATCGAGATTTGGTGGATTAAATGTTTTCTGCCTGATATCGGAAGAATTCCTGCGCGTGGGGACAACTCTTTTGCAGCGGCTGATAGTTGACATTCCTGCGTTAATATAGTAAAATATAATGTATAAACACGGAAGGAGCTTGATATGCTAAAACTCAGACCAAAGCTGTTCGACGAATCCGCAAAGTCTCACGCCTCAAAGTCGCTGATAATACAAATAGCCGTATTCATCGCGGTCTTTTTGGTAATATATGTACTCGAAGGAATTGTTGCCGCTATCGTTTCCTCAAAGCCTATGGACGAAGCACTTGCCGCAAAGGGCTATCTTGACGGCACTAAGGATCTGACCTTCAGTGAGTCAATGGACATTGCCGAGGAGGTCTCCGCAAAGCCGGGGGTGATGATACCTACGCTGTTTGCAACTGTATTCGGAACTATAGTCAGTATGCTTTACTGCCGGTATTTCGAGATGCGCCGGGTGTCCTCAATGGGTGTTGTGAAGCGGCGTGCGGGAGTAAACTATGTTTCCGGACTGTTCATAGGTGCGCTGCTGATGACTTCTATCACAATGCTTACGGTCGTGACCGGCGCGAACAGTCTCTCACGCGCTCATGATGTTGACTATACGCTGATACTTCTCTATCTTGGGGGATTTCTCGTCCAGGGCATGAGCGAGGAGTTTATTTTCCGCGGATACCTGATGACAACGGTGGGCGGCACACACAGCACATATCTTGCGATAGGGATAAGTGCAGTGCTGTTCGGCGCAGCGCACTCCGCAAATGCCGGTCTTTCGGTGCTGGCAATGTTCAACCTGATACTTTTCGGTGTTTTTGCGGCGGTGTATATGATTTATTTTGAAGATATCTGGGGCGTGTGCGGGATACATTCGATATGGAATTTTTCACAGGGCAATCTCTACGGGATAAGCGTCAGCGGGAACAGCCAGACGGAGTCCATACTAAAGACCAGCTCAAAGACCTCGCATGATTTCCTCACAGGCGGAAAATTCGGCATCGAGGGCAGTGTCTTCACCACGCTGGTACTGCTTGCCGCGACCGGGATCATGCTTTATCTGCAATGGCAGAAAGAGAAAAAGGCAGCCGCGGAGAGCGCTCCTGAGAATAAGTGAAGCGGTGCTTCTCCGGCGGACCGGGGGAGCACTTTGTTTTGCCATTCATGGCAAAATGAGCTTGACATCAAGAAAGACTATTGCGGACACATTTATTACAAAAACACCTGATTTCGTAATAAAGATGTTACAGAAATAATACAAATTCGAAAGATTTCGTAATATCATGCCCTAAACGGTTGACTTTTTAATGGAATGCTGATAAAATATAAAATGTATCGTTATAAGTGCGCTCTTTTAACGCATATGTGACTTACTCAATAAACGAAAAGGAGGAGCTGCTTTGGGAGAAAACAAAATATGCTATAAATGTATGGCCAAAAAAGAAAACGGACAGAAAGTCTGCCCCGTTTGCGGTTATGACGAACAAACTCCCTCAAACCCGATGTATATCATCCCCGGGACTGTGCTCCGCGATAGATACCTCATCGGCGTGCTTCTTGAATATAACGGCGAGGGCGCTACCTACGCCGGCTACGACCTTTCCACCGAGTGCAGGGTGCTCATCAGGGAATATATGCCGATAAACCTCTGTACAAGAGTCAAGGGCAAGCCTACTATAAGCGTCAATTATAACAATCTTGCCAAGTATAAGGCTTTCATGACCGAGTTTACTGAGCTCAACAAGTCCCTCGCAAGACTCCGCAATGACTCGAATATAAACCCTGTTCTTGATATGTTTGCCGAGAACAATACTACATATACCGTCTTCGAGTATATCGAGGGCGTGAAGATGCTCGATTACCTCAAGGAAAACGCCGGCGAGCTGAGCTGGGAGCAGGTATCAAGGCTCTTTCCGCCGCTCTTTACAACGATCGGCAGACTGCATAACGCCGGTATCATCCACCGCGCTATCAGCCCTGATACCGTCTATATCACAGGAAAGGGTGAGCTCAGGCTCTCAGGCTTCTGCATCTCACCTGTAAGAACCGCTGATGCAGGGCTTGAATACGAGCTTTTCAAGGGCTATGCCGCCCCGGAGCAGTATTCCGCGAGCACAGACAGCAGACAGGGCTCATGGACTGACGTTTACGGCGTCTGTGCTCTTATCTACCGTGCTCTGACAGGCTGTATGCCGGTCGATTCAACAAGCCGTCAGGGTCACGACGACCTCTGTGAGCCGTGCAAGCTCAATTCAAGGATACCCGAGCACGTTTCAGGAGTTATCATGGACGGCATGAATCTCAACGTCCGTGACCGTATCCAGACTATTACCGAGCTCGTCACAAGACTTTTTGAGCAGCCCGCTGAGGTAAGGAGTGCTCCCGCACCTGTGCAGAGAGTACGTCCCCAGAACAATCAGCGCCAGTACCCGCAGGAGATCCAGCAGGAGCAGTACCGCCAGCAGACTGCACCGCCAGTCTACCGCGTTCAGGATCAGCCTAAGCAGTACGGCAGCGGTCAGTACAGAAATAACGGCTACTACGACGAAGAAGATTACCACTATGAGAAGGTCAACACGGTCGATAAGCTGAAGGTGCCTGTAATTATCGCTGTACTTCTGATGGCGATACTCATGATAATAATAGTGGTGATCTACAACATACTCCACGACCCGAGCAAGGATGAAGGCGCTTCGAGCAGTACGACTACTGCCGCCTCGTCTGACAACGTTGTTTCCGGCACTACCGAGCCCACAAGCGAGGATGCCTCCGACGTTCAGGACACCGAGGTGCCTGTCCTCACCGGAAAGTTCTATGACCACGAAAAGGAAAAGTGGAAGGATTACTTCAACTTTGAACCTACATATGAATACAACAACGAGTACCCCGACAGCGGCATGATCTTCGCACAGGAGACCGAAGCCGGCACCATGATAAAGAAGGGCGGCGTTGTAAAGGTCAAGGTCAGCAAGGGTCCGGAATCAGCTACTATCCCCGATTATTCGGGCTGTACAGTTGCTCAGTACAAGAACAGGCTCGAGGAGGCAGGAATTTCCGGCTTCAACTACCAGTTCGTCGAGTACAAGTCGTACTACGGAACCCCTGATACCGTCGTTGAGCTTCAGGTTGACGGCAAGAAGGTGTCCTCCGGTACGTTCTTCAGCAACAAGGAGGGTAAGCTCCTTATGGTATACTATATACCGGAAAATGCCCAGATACAGACTACTTCACAGTACGTCGAGCCGACCACCGAGAAGCAGATACCTACTGTCTCGGTCGAGCCGACGAATGCAAATACCGAAACGACCACTGAGGTACAGCTTCCCACTGTTTCGATAGATACTCAGACGCAGGCAACTGAGCCGACTACTCAGGATGAGTTCGGCTGGTAAAACAATAACACGCGAAGGGCGGCAATGCCGCCCTTTTTTCGGCAGACCGCAGCAATGTATGAAAGGCGAATGATATGGATATTAAAACTGCTATAGGCGAGCTTTGTGCAGCCTCCGGTGCTTCGGGTGATGAGACCCGCGCTGCTGAGCTTGCACTTTCTATGCTGAAAAAATACTGCCCGGACGCAGAGATCGTTTCCGGGAACGTCATCGGAAAATTCGGCAGACACCGCGAAGGACTGCCATCGCTTGTTCTTGATGCACATATCGACCAGATAGGCATGATAGTTTCGTTTATCACGGACGAGGGCTTCATCAAGGTCGGGAATCTTGGCGGCATCGACCGCAGGCTCCTTCCTGCCCAGCCGGTCATTATACACGGAAAGAACGATATCCCGGGAGTTGTATGCTCTGTTCCTCCTCACCTTATAAGCGGCGAGAACGGCGTTATGGAGTGGGGCGATGTGTCGATAGATACCGGCATGACGAAGGAGGAGCTTGGGGCTGTTGTATCACAGGGCGACAGCATTACCTTCGACGTAAAAATGCGGGAGCTTGCAGGCGGAAGGATAACTGCCGGTGCTCTGGATGACCGCTGCGGCGCTGCGGCGATACTTTACGCACTCGATATGCTCGGGGATACTCCCACAGCTTACAATATAACCGTTGTATTCTCAACTCAGGAGGAGATAGGCGAGAGAGGCGCTGAGATAGGTGCTTTTATCCTTGCGCCGGACTATGCGATAGCCGTTGATGTGAGCTTTGCCTATGCTGTCGGTGAGGACGAGCAGAAATGCGGTCTGCTCGGCAAGGGTCCGATGATAGGCATTTCTCCGTGTCTTGACAGGCAGCTTTCCCTTGACCTCATACGCACTGCTGAGCAGGAGAATATCCCTTATCAGCGTGAGGTGATGAGCGGGATGACCTCGACAAATGCCGACCGCTATTCCGTATCGCGCGGAGGCTCAAAGGTCTGCACCGTGTCGATCCCGCTGAGAAATATGCACACGCCCGCAGAGGTCATTGATCTGGAGGATATACGCCTCACAGCTGAGCTTATCGCGGATTTTGCAAAGGAGGGCTGACAATGAAGGAACTTTTAAAAGAGCTTTGTCTGATAAACGGTACTTCCGGCGACGAGGGATCTGTGAGAGAGCGCATAGTGCAGCTCATTGACGGTCACTGCGAGTGGCACGCTGACCCGCTCGGCAGCCTTATCTGCTTCAAGAAGGGCAGGAAGGTTCCGGAAAGAAAGCTCATGATCTGCGCTCATATGGACGAGGTCGGCTTCATCATAACCTACATACGCAGCGACGGGACGCTGAGCTTCGGCAATGTCGGCGGCATCGACCCGTCTGTTGTCATCGGCAGGCAGGTGACCGTTAAGAGCAGCATTACCGGAAAGGAGATCTTCGGCGTGGTCGGCTCGACAGCCGTTCATAATCTCTCGAAGGAGCAGCGTGAGAAGCCTCCGAAGTCTGACAGCCTTTATATTGACATCGGAGCTGCGGACAGGGCTGAGGCTGAAAAGCTTGTAATGCAGGGCGATTTTGCGTATTTTGTCTCGGATTTCACGGAGCTCGGCGAAAGGTGTATTAAGGCGAAGGCTATCGACGACCGTGCCGGGTGCGCGATGATGATAGAGATGATACGCGGCGAGCTGGAGTACGATACCTGCTTTGTTTTCAACGTTCAGGAGGAGATCGGCACGCGCGGCGCTATGGCGTCAGCATTTACCGCAGCTCCGGACTTTGCGGTAGTTCTCGAATCGACGACTGCTGCCGATATAGAGGGAAGCTTCGGGGCAAAGCGCGTCTGCGAGCTTGGCGGAGGCCCCGTTGTTTCCTACATGGACAGGGCGACTATCTACGACAGGGAACTCTACCGTCTTGCATTTGACATTGCAAAGGAAAAGGGGATGCCATGCCAGACGAAGTCGGTCGTTGCCGGCGGAAACGATGCGGGAGCTATTCATGTCAGCCGCGGCGGAGTGCGTACTATAGCCGTTTCGCTGCCGTGCAGATATCTTCACTCTCCGTCAAGCGTTATTGAATATTCCGACATGGAGAACGCACTGGAGCTTGTAAAAATACTTGCCGAAAGGATACATGGGCTATGATAAGACTTATCGAACATGAGCATGAGCTCGACTCTGCATTGCTCAACAAGACTCTGAACGGCAAGAAAATGCTCGCCTATATGCGCGCCTACGGACCGAATTACGAGTTCTGCCGGTTCTACAAAATTACCGGAGATTACGGCGGAGTGGGCTATATGTTCATCATAAATTCGACCCTGATAATCTGCTCGGACGGCGAGCTTGAACCGAGCGAGGAGCTCAATCTCTTTGTCAGCATGAACGTGCCGTTCCGCATTGAGGGTGATCGGAGCGTTCTCGAGGGGATAAGGATACCGGAGCGCTATCAGACACTCAACCGCACGATATTCGAGCTTATACCCGATGATACGCCGCTTGAGAGCATCGAGGAGCACGTTGAGTTCAACCCTAAGCTAACGGACGTATACCGCATACTGAGTGAAGGATTTCCGAATATTGCTGATTTTTCGCTGTGGTACACCGATACCTCGCACCGCTGCCGTCACGGCATCAGCCGTGTGTTCACCTACCGTGATTCTACGACGGCATCGGCGGTTTTTGATATCGGCAGCACAGTGCTCATCGGACAGGTCGCAACAAATATTGCGGCGAGGGGCAGGGGATATGCCCGCGAGTTTCTGAAATGGCTCGCAAAGTTCTTTAACGGGCTCGGAAAACGCGCCTATCTGCTTGCGCTGGACGTTCGCGTCAGCTTCTATCAGGAGATAGGCTTTGAGGTCGTCGGCAAGGAAATTGTCCTCGAGCGTATCGACGTCGTAAAGGACAACGTGTCAAAGGGCAGACTGGCGGATAAGTAAATATAGTTTAGAGTTGAAAGTTGAAAGTGGAGAGTTGATGTGTCCGCTTGCGCGGACTATTTTAAATAAATCGCCGTAAGGCGACACCTTAACTTTAAACTTTCAACTATCAACTTTCAACTCAAAATATTTGGAAGGGTAAATATGAACAGTAAGATAAACGAGATCTACGGCTTTGCTCCGCAGCTTATGGAGCTTGCGGAAAAGGCTGAGAAAAACTGCCGCGCGGCATTTGAGCGCATCAGCAGCGTGGCTGAGTACAATGGTGCGAAGGTACTGAAGGCTTTCACCGACAATAAGGTCAGCGAGCCCTGCTTCTACGGCTCGACCGGCTATGGCTACGGTGACATAGGCAGAGAGGTGATAGACAAGGTATTCGCGCAGGCTCTTGGGACTGAGGACGCGCTTGTGCGGCACAATTTTGTGTCCGGCACGCACGCTCTTTCGGTGGCCCTTTTTGGCGTGCTCCGCAAGGGTGACAAAATGGTCGCTATAACCGGAAAGCCCTATGATACGCTGGAGGAAGTCATCGGTCTGAGCGGAGAAAAGGGAAACGGTTCGCTCATGGATTTCGGTGTTGAGTACGGTCAGGTTGATCTCAACGCTGACGGTACTGCAAGACTCAGCGAGATAACAGAGGCTGTGAGGGGGGCGAAAATTGCCTATATACAGCGTTCGAGGGGGTATTCGCTTCGCCCTGCGTTCACGGTGGACGATATTGGTGAAATGGTGAAGGCGGCTAAAAAAGGGAATCCCGACATTATTATAATGGTGGACAACTGCTACGGCGAATTCATCGAGGAGCGCGAACCCTCGGCGGTCGGGGCGGATCTTATGATAGGCTCGCTTATCAAGAACGCAGGCGGCGGTATTGCCCGCACAGGCGGATATATAGCCGGCAGATCTGATCTGGTCGAGCTTTGTTCCTACAGGCTGACGTGTGTTGGAATGGGCAAGGAGGTCGGCTGTACTCTCGGAATGAACCGTGAGCTGCTGCTGGGACTTTTCTTTGCGCCGGACGTTGTTGCAAATGCGGTAAAGACCTCGGCGTTTGCTGGGGAGCTTTTCACGCTGCTGGGATACGAGTGCTCGCCGCGCAAGGACGATCCGCGCGGGGACATAATCACAGCGATAAAGCTCGGGACGGAGGAGAAGCTCTGTGCGTTCTGCCGCGGCATCCAGAAGGGGGCGCCGGTAGATTCGTTCGTGACCCCGGAGCCGTGGGATATGCCGGGCTATTCTGACAAGGTGATAATGGCAGCTGGAGCGTTCACCGGGGGAGCTTCGATAGAGCTTTCGGCAGATGCACCTCTGCGTGAGCCTTACGCAGTCTGGATGCAGGGCGGTATCACATACACCTCGGGCAAGCTGGGAGTAATGCTCGCGGCGGAGGAAATGCTGAGATAAACGATAGCAGCCGGATGAAACTATCCGGCTGTTTTTTAGCGTAAAAGCATCAGACTATATGGAATATTTGTAAACTTGTACAAATAGATAACTTATTAATAAAAAATTAACGCTGATTTCAATAAAAATTCTGCTAAAAGTATACAATTGTGCATTTATGTTTGCTTTTGTATATTGTCAAGTTCATAGTTTTGCAATATAATATAAACAGTGATGGAGATATTGGTACTCAGTATCAAGTACCCTCCCCTCTCATGTGCTTGATACTGAGTATTAATTTTCATTACTTTCAAAGAAATAGTTTTTGTCAACAATTAAAACTAACCCCTTTCATTTGTAATTTTTTCATGTTTTCTATTCTCAATAACTTCTTTTAACTTAATCTGGCGCGATCCACAGTGCTAAACGGTGAAAGCCGTTTGGATCAACCACCACCTTCCCTGATCGGGAAGGTTCTTTTTTGCTTTGTGAAATTTGCGTGAAAAATTAATAATTCGCTTGACAAGTTTAATAAGGTGTGATATTATATATGTAAAGGAGGCGGTAAAATGAAGAAAAGCGTGTACAGCCTCGTCCTCATGGACGACGTCATCAAGGCTGTTGACCGCGAGGCTTACAAGCGCGGCACGAGCCGCCCC
>ODAI011025551.1_pt1 | contig 11540 bp, 4 predicted proteins | sample 1539321 | NCBI WGS metagenome assembly ODAI01 (sample SAMN02144231, study PRJEB22623) | gut metagenome | biome: sheep rumen | host: Ovis aries | place: New Zealand
GAACTCTGGCAGGAGCCTTCGCCCAGGGGCGCCGCCTTCGTGCGCACCCACTTCGCCGTCAGGGACACCGGCATCGGCATGTCTGAGGAATTCAAGTCCAAAATCTTCACGGCCTTCGAACGCGAGGACAGCCGGCGCGTGAACAGGACGCAGGGCACGGGCCTCGGCATGGCCATATCCAAGTACATCGTGGACGCCATGGAGGGCGCCATCGAGGTGGAGAGTGCGCCCGGCAAGGGCACGCGATTCCACGTGGCCGTGGATCTGGAGCGCGTCGCCGAAGCTGGGAGCGACATGTACCTGCCTCCGTGGAGCATTCTCGTCGTGGACGACAGCGCGGAGCTGCGCAGGACGGCGGAGCTCTCCCTCAGGGAGCTCGGCACGCGGCCGCAGACCTGTCGTAGCGGCGAGGATGCCGTCGAGCTCCTTCAGAAGGCCCACGCCGGCGACAACGGGGACTTCTTCGCCGCGCTCATCGACTACAAGATGGATGGTGGCATGAGCGGCGTCCAGACAGTCGCGAAGCTCCGCGAACTTCTGGGGGAGAGCGTTCCCCTGCTCCTGATTTCCGCCTACGACTGGGACGACATAGAGGTGGAGGCCGTGAACGCTAGGATAGACGGCTTTATTCCGAAGCCGCTCTTCAAGTCCACGCTTTACCGGGCTTTGAGGCGGTTCAGACGCGACGCGGAGGGTGCCCCGGAGGACGAGGCCGCCGCCGAGGAGAAGACGTCGCTCGAAGGGATGCGCGTGCTGCTGGCCGAAGACCAGCCCCTCAATGCCGAAATCGCCGTCACCATCCTTGAGGAGGCCGGCGCCAGGGTGGACCATGCCGAGGACGGTGCCATTGCGTCCAGAATGTTCCAGGAGTCCAGCGAGGGCTGGTACGACGTCGTTCTCATGGATCTGCGCATGCCCAACATGGACGGCATCGAAGCCACGAAGGACATTCGCGCCATGGCGCGGCCCGATGCAGGCACGGTGCCCATCATCGCCCTCACGGCGGACGCCTTTGCCGAGGACGCCAAGCGGTGCAGAGACGCTGGCATGGACGCCCACATGGCCAAGCCCATCGACGTCAAGATGCTGCTGCGGAAGCTCGCGGAGCTGCGTCGCCACAAGCTGGACGGCTCCGGTGAAGCGTAGTCGCGGAGGTGGCGAAATGACCCCGCCAAGGAGGAACGGAGATGGCTGACGAAGAGTGGAGGCTTGCGCCCAATCTGGGGCCTGCAGGCGCATGGGCCATGTCCCTCGGAACCTTTCCTAGATTGTCAAGATAGCCCTCGCCTCCCTCTGGACCTTCATCGGCTTCGAGAGCATCTCCCACGCGGCGAGAAATTCGACTTCAATCCAACAAGTCCTTCCGCATCCTCGTGGTGGCCGTCGTCGCGACCGTCCTCTACGCCTTCGCCACCCTGCTTTCGGCCTCGGCATTTCCCAAGCGCTACGGCTCCTGGCTCGAGTACATCCGCAATCTGAATCGCCAGGAAGGCATGGCGGGCCTACCCGCCTTCAACGCCGTCGGGCACTACCTCGGCGCCCTCGGCGTCGGCTTCCTCATGCTGGCCCTCCTCGCGCTCGTCCTTTCAAGCCTCGTCGGCAACATCCCCGCCTCAGCTGCCTCTTCTACGCCCTGGCCGGGATGGCGTCCTGCCCGGGTGCCTTGTCGCGCTCAACCGGCATGGAGTCCCCGCAAGGGGCGCCGTGAAGTGAGGGAAGAGCAGGGGGACGGGCGCCCTCGAGCTGGAGAGCTTCAACCAGCGGGCTGGAGTAGCACGGAAACCCTGCCTGCTGCAGGATTTTCTAGGCGTGGACGTGCGGGAAGGCACGAAGCTCCCGTCCCGGGTCGTCCATAATTTAGGTGGCGCCTGTGGCCTATGCGGGGACTAGGCCGGTCGCCTGCCAGACAACGGCCAGAGCCTCCTTTGTCTGGTCGCTCTATGTCGCAACTGCCACCTAGTAGTCCATGTAAATAGTCGTCCCTTAAAAACGCTAACATCTTGATTTTTTTGAAAAAAATTGCCTCACAAGCTATGGGAAATGTGATTTTTGAGTATCTTGCTCAAAAACGGCTCTGTCTCAATGCGGAAACTCGTGGTGAGGCCATCCAACTTGAAAACTGTCATGACATATCGCTAAAGCAGCGCTTGATCGGTGAGCCCTGAATCAGAACTGAGGGCAGTACACTGGCTGTGCTATATTTGGAGTGCAAAGTCCTCTAGGTCCACCCTTCAGAGCATTGGGTGGCACTCCGGAATGAAAATTGTCGAGAGAAGTCTTCGGAAGGATCGCAAATCCAGACGGCTGACGCAGCCGGCCATTCCCATGAGCGGATGTCGCCAGGGACGCGCCGGGCGCTCGGCATTGGCTCTGCCCCCCTTCGACAATTCAACTGTCCATGGCAGCGCCGACTCGCTCCCCGGCCATGAAGCCAGAGAACAGGAAAGCTGATTCAAGGCAGTTGGCCACGCTTCGTGAAATTCCCAGATTTCAGAGGGTTAGTCGATTGCTTCATGGATGGGAACCTTTATTGCAGCGCCTCCCCTGACATGACCACACTTTCCATACCTCCTTTGGGCACCAAAAACAACGTTTTTTGACGTTGAATATAGTGCATTATTGTAAATTATAAAAAATTTTTTTAATTGCATGAAGAATAAAAATTATATTTATCAAATATATTAAAAAATTATTTAATATTATAAAGGAATTTTGTTTGCTTTTTCTTTTTGAGAGTTTGCATGACTTGACATGTCAGATATTAGTTTTAGTTGTAATTTTGCTAAACCAATCTGGGAAATAAATTTTGGCGTTTTGATGTTGGCAAGAATTACTATTAACAATATTCAAAAAAAGGACATGTCAATGCTTGGTATATTTAACAAAGCTCATCATGCAATAAGCTTTTTGCTCAAGACTATATTTGAGCAGATCGACAAAAATGATGAGTTAGTTCAACTTGCTGATAAAATTGACTTGTATGGTATTGGTCAAAAACTTCAGGACTATTTCAATGAATATGTCAGACAAACACTTCCTATTCATTTGAAGATAGGTCTTCTTATTATCAAATATATGTATAATTTAAGCAATGAAAAAGTCATTAATATGTACAAAAAAGTCCATATATCAAGTATTTTTGCGGAGAAGACTATTTTAAAATTAAAAAGCCTTGTTCTAATGCAATGCTGTCTGTTTTTCGTAGCATGATTGGATAAGAATGATGTAAGTATATCTTTAAAGAATCTGTTCTAGTTCACGGCGAAAAATCACTTGAAGAAGATGTTGTTGTAGATTCTACTGTTCAACCAAAAAACATCACATATCCAACTCCTACAAAACTTTTGGCAAAAGTTTTGGAATATTGTTATTATTATGCAAACAAATTAAATATATCTTTAATTGATACTTACAGAGATTCTACAAAAACATTATTACTCACTCTTAGATTTGAAAAAAGCAACAAAAAGGCAGATGAAGTTAGAAAAGCAAAAAACAAACTTATAACTATAGTAAACCAAGCGTTAAAATCATTTGAGAAAAAGTTGTCAGATGATCAAAAAATATTAATGCGCAAAGAATTAGAGACATATCATCAAATTATAGAATAGACAGAACCAAAAACACTATATAGAATAGAGCAAAATGCAAAAAAATCAGTACAAATTTTTGCAAAAATTATTAGATTTTGTTGTAAATTTTCAAAAGATTTTGATATAGAAATCAACAATAAATCAAAACAAAAATTTATAGGCATGTCAACAACATAAAAAACAAAAAAGTAAAGGTAAGAAAAAAAATATATAATCAATGAGATAGCAAGAATATCAAAAATTGCTGGTAATTTACTTGATACAGTAGACAAAAATATAAACGAAGAACAAAAAAATAAAATTTTAGAAAAATTTACTACTTTACATAAAATATATGATGATCAGATAAACAAAAATAAAAATCTTTGTAGCATTCATGAATCTAACGTTGCATGTTTTGCTAAAGGGAAAGATGGAAAAAATACGAATTTGGATCAAAAGCATCAATAGTAATGACCAAGACAACTGGAATTATAATTGATGTAAAAGATTTTCAAGGTAATCCTTTTGATTGGAAGACATTAAAATCATCTCTTGATATGACATCAGAAACTGTAGGGAAGATGCCAAAAATTGTATTTACTGATAGGGGATACAGAGGAGCGCAAAAGGACCTTGATGAAACTATGCATCATGTTCCAGAGACTCCTAAATCTAATGCTACAGAACTTGACAAAGAAGAAGCTCGAAAAAATTTTGGCAGGAGGAGTGCAATAGAGCCAGTCATCAGCCATGTTAAAAGCGATTTTCGTTTGGCAAGGAACTTTTTAAAAGGAACTATTGGCGATACTATAAATCTTCTGCTTTCAGCGGTTGCATTCAATTTACAAAAATGGTGTAATAACTTACCGCAAGAACAAGCAGAATAAATTCTAATGATTATAAGCCGTTAGCTGTATGGCGCTTGCGTCGTACAGGTCTTCTCTTATGCCCTTTTTTGCCTACAGGGCGTTTCTCAGGCCATTCTGGCCACTTTTTGAGTTTTGAGATGGGCTGAGAGGGTCATTTTCCGGGGAGGCGGTCCTAGGGAGCCATCAGGAAATCCGTTTTTAAGGGACGACTAATTACTCTACTCATAGATAAAAAAGTAATGGATTATCTTTCAAAAAATAAAAACGTTTTTCTTTTACATTTACACAAAATCATGCATCATAGTTAAATATAGCTGAATGCCTATTCAGTAAATTCGTGCATCAATATTTAAACAAATTAATGATTATGTAAAAATATGAATTAATAGATATCACAAATAAATGGAATGATAAAATAAATAATGAACATGTAATTTTTAGATGTAAATGGAAATTGGAGTATATTATGAGTGCTTTTTAATAAATATTACGTTAATATTTGAGGTTATTTGCACTTTAGTACAGGTAAAATCTGGTTAATGCAATCTGCAAACAACGTAGGATTTCTGAGAGTAACAAAGTAGCGACCTATGAGATGAAATTGTAACAATATTTAATAAATGTCTTCTGTGGCGTTAATTTCGCCAATCGCTTAGGGGCGTTTTTAAAGAGTCTCAAGGGTTCTTTTCTATGATATGAATGCATTTTGAGCATTTCTGAACGGAAGTGAAGGGCCCAACTTGCCGGCATTTTGCATCTGTGTCCCCTGTTCTCTGTTCCGCAAAGTGCTGGACATGGCGGTGCCAGTCGGTCTAATATATTCGAATTAACCTGTATTACTTCCCGGAGCTGGACAAGAGGCTCGTAGCAAGGCATCCCGGCAGCACGGGCGCGAGGAGAGCATGCAGATGGAACACGAAAGCTTCGCCCGCAAGGCGGTGAAGCCGGAAGTCCTTATTGTTGACGACCAGGAGATAAACCGCGACATTCTGGAAGCAATAATCGGGGAAGAATTCACGCCCCTGCAGTGTGCAGACGGCACCCAGGCACTCGAGACGATCGCGACGCGCAGGGACACCATCTCCCTCGTGCTTCTGGACCTGCACATGCCTGGCCTCAGCGGCCAGGACGTGCTCCGCACCTTGAAGGAGTCCCCTGAACTGCGCAAGATCCCCGTCATTGTCATGACGGGCGAGCAGGACGCCGAAGTCGAGTGCCTGGAACTCGGCGCAAGCGACTTCATCTCCAAGAGCAATCCCAACTCCAAAGTCATCCTGGCCCGCATCCGCCGCACCGTGGAGCTCTACCAGGACAGGCAGATCATCGAGGACACGGAGCGCGACCCCGTCACCGGCCTCTACACGCGCGAGTACTTCTACCGCTACGCCGAGCAGTTCGACCTTCTCCACAAGGATCTGGACATGGACGCGGCCCTCGTCGACGTGAACCATTTCCACATGATCAACGAGCGCTTCGGCAAAGGTTACGGCGACAAGATCCTCAGGCAGATAGGCGCCGGCCTCGACGAGGTGGTCCAGGATGTCGGGGGGCTTGCCTGCCGGCGCGGTTCGGACTCCTTTCTGCTCTACATTCCCCACGGCACCGGCAACAGGGATCTCGTGGGGCGCGTCTCCGCCTCGCTCATGGGCGACTCGGCGGGCACGCGCGTGCGCCTGCGCATGGGCGTCTACGAATCCGTGGACAAGAGCGTGGACATGGAGCGGCGCTTCGACCGCGCCAAGATCGCGGCCGACACGGTGCGCAACAACTTCACGAGGAATGTTGCCTCCTACGACGCCGAAATGCACAGGAAGGCGCTCTACCATGACCAGCTCATCGAGAACTTCCCCCTCGCCATCTCCGAGCGGCAGTTCAAGGTCTACTACCAGCCCAAGTTCGACGTGACTCCCGAAATTCCGGTGCTTGCGGGTGCCGAGGCCTTGGTGCGATGGCAGCATCCCACCCTCGGCCTGATCAGTCCCGGCATCTTCATCCCCCTTTTCGAGGAGAACGGCCTCATCCAGGCACTCGACCACTACGTCTGGCGCACGGCCGCTGCCCAGATCAAGAAATGGCGGGAGCGCTTCAACTTCACGGTGCCTGTGTCGGTGAATGCGTCGCGCATCGACATGTACGATCCCGATCTCGTTCCTACCCTGACATCCATTCTGGAGGAAAACGGGCTCGCTCCCAGCGAGCTCAGGCTCGAGATTACCGAGTCCGCCTACACCCAGGACTCTAGGCAGATCATCGAGGCGGTCAGCAGACTCAGGGAGCTGGGATTCAAGATCGAGATGGACGACTTCGGCACGGGCTACTCCTCGCTGAACATGATCTCTTCCCTGCCCATCGACGCCCTCAAGCTCGACATGCTGTTCATCCGCAGCGCCTTCAGCAAGGGCCAGGACAAGGACACGCGCATGCTCGAGTTCATCATCGACATCGCCGACTACCTCTCGGTGCCGGTCATCGCCGAGGGCGTGGAGAGCGCGGAGCAGCTCAGCGCCCTTAGGGCCATGGGCTGCGACTTCGTCCAGGGCTACTACTTCTCGAAGCCCGTCCCGGCCGACGAATATGAACGCTTCATCGAGGAGCGCGCGTCCCAGGAACCGGTCCCGCGGCGCCAAAGCTCCCAGAACAGGCACTCTCAGGGCGAGGAGAGCCTGTCCTACGCCAAGCTCAGCTACGCCCTCGCCAGCGGCTTCGAAAGCGTCTACTACGTGGACATCGATACGGGAGACTACGTGGTCTTCAACTCGAAAGGCAGCTGCGAGGAACTGCAGATGCAGCGCGCCGGCAGCGACTTCTTTGCCGACGTGGAGACGGACGTCCCCAGGCTGGTCTTCGCTCCCGATCGGGAGCGCGTGCTCCTCAACCTGCGCAGGGAGGCGCTCCTGACCCAGCTCGTGGGAGCCCAGCCCTTCTCCATGACCTACCGCCTCGTGGTAGCAGGCGCCCCCGTCTACTACAACCTGAAGGTGGTCCGCGCCGATCGGGACGGCGGGCACCACATCGTCTGCGGCGTGTGCAGGGTGGACGACCCGATCCGTCAGGCCAGGCCTGCGGAGGAGGAGAACGCTCTCAATTTCACCAGCCTCTCGAAGGCCCTCGCCAGGGACATGGAGAGCATCTACTACGTCGACCTGGAGACCGGAACCTACGTGGAGTTCGTGGCCAGCGACGAGTACCGCGACCTCAAGCTCGAGATCTCGGGCTCCGACTTCTTCGGCGAAGTCCAGCGCAACATTCCGAAGGCGGTTTACGCCGGCGACCGGGAGCGCCTGGCCAAGGCAATCCAGCGAGCCCCCCTCGAGGCGGCCCTTGCCGAGTTCCCCGCCTTCTTCATCGACTACCGCATGGTCAGCGGTGGCAAGCTTGTCCACTATCGCCTCAAGGCGGCCTACGCCGAACCCGGTGACCGTCGCCACGTCATTCTCGGCGTGTTCAACGTCCACGGCCAGATATCCGAAGTCCTGCGGCGCGAAGCCGAGCAGGCCCGGGCCCTGCGCCTGGCCCAGGCGTTCGCCGGTCGCGACGCCCTCACCGGCGTCAAGACAAGGCGCGTCTTCGTGGTCGCCGAGGAGGAGTGGAACAGGCGCATGGCCGAAGGCTCCCCCGTCTTTGCCGTAGTGGTCTGTGGCGTGAACGGCCTCAAGGATGTCAACGACACCCTGGGTCGCCAGGCGGGCGACCAGCTCATCAAGGACGTAGCCGCCGCCGTCTGCTCGACCTTCAAGCACAGTCCCGTCTACCGCACCGGAGGGCGCAAGTTCGCGGTCGTGCTCAGCGGTCAGGACTACGAGAACCGCCTCGTTCTCATGCGCACCCTGCAGGAGAAGGTCGAAGCGCAGACCCGCGCCGGCGGCGTGGCCGTTGCCTGCGGCATGGCCGAGCTCTCGGCCGCCGACGAGTGCTTCGGCTCGATCTTCGAGCGGGCCAGCAAGGCCATGCGCGACTGCAGAACAATGCCGAAGGGCATAGCCGAAGGCTCAGGCGGGGCAAAATCATGACGGGAGGCGCGCAGGAGCATGCCGGGGGGATGGCAAGGTACCTCTCCCAGCTGGACGTATGGGCCTACGCCTTCGGCCTCATCGTGGGCTGGGGTGCCTTCGTCATGCCCGGCACCACATTCATCCCTCTGGCGGGACCTGCCGGCGCGGTTCTGGCCTTGGCCCTGGGCGCAGGCCTCATGCTCGTCGTGGCCGCGAACTACTCCTTCCTCATGCGCCTGAGGTACGGCTTTGGCGGCGTCTACGCCTACACCAAGGAAGCCTTCGGCGACGACCATGCCTTCCTCTGCGCCTGGTTTCTGTGCCTCTCCTACATCTCCATCCTCTTTCTCAATGCAACGGCCCTCTTCGTGGTGGCCAGGCTACTCATGGGCGGCGTCCTGTTCTCCACGCCAAGCTACGTGCTGGCCGGCAGGACGGTCTACCTCGGCGAGGTGGCCCTCTCCGTCGGGGCGCTCATCGTTTCGGGCGTGGCCTTCATCGTCCACAAGCCTGCCCTGCAGCGCGTTCACACCGTCCTCGCCGTCTGCCTGCTCGCCGGCGTGGCGGTGCTTGCCTTAATCTGCCTGCCACATCTCGACCTGTCGGCCGTCTTCCGACCCGGCACCGATGCGTGCGGCACCACTGCCGGCATCGCGACCCTGGTCGTGCTCAGCCCCTGGGCCTTCGTGGGCTTCGAAATTGTCTGCATGGACACGGCGCACTACCGCTTCCCTATGTGCAAGGCAGGCCTCCTCATGAGCCTCGCCATCCTAGCGGGCGCCGCCTGCTACATCATCCTGGCGCTGGCGTCCATCACCGCCGTGCCCGAGCGCTTCGGATCCTGGGGCGAGTACTTCTCCTCCCTCGACAGACTCTCGGGCGTGGTGTCCGCGCCCGTCTTCAGCGCCGCCCAGCGCTACTTCGGCACGGCGGGCTTGGCCTGCGCCACGATCACGGCCCTGGCGGGCATCATGACCGGCGTGACGGGCGCCTACCGAGCCACCATCCGCATCCTTGCCACCATGGCTGAGGACAAGATCCTCTCCCAAAGATTTCTCAACACATCCTTCTGCATTGCCTTCGTCATGTGCATCTCGGTAGTGATCTGCTTCACTGGCTCCAACGCCCTGTCCTGGTTCGTCGAAGTCACCTCCTTCGGCGCCGTCGTGGGCTTCGGCTACGCCTCGGCCGCGGCCTGGCGCCTGGCCAGGCAGGCGGGCAACCGCATGATTCAGATCACCGGCGCCATCGGCACCATCGCCTCAGCCGTCTTCTTCTTGGTGCAGCTCATCCCCCAGCTCACGGCCTTCAATACAATGAAGGCTGCGGCCTTCATGACCCTGGCACTGTGGTGCCTGCTCGGCTTCGCCTTCTACTGGCGGACAATGAACAATGCCGAGCCCAGGCTGCGCCGAGGCTCCGGCCACGCCAGCGCGACCCTCTTCTCAATCATGCTCTACAGCCTCCTGATGTGGTACGTCTTCAGCCTCGTCGAAGCCGAGGAGAGCTTCGCCAAGCATCCGGCCGTACTGGGACCGAGCATCGTCCTCGTCGCCCTTGTAGGCGTTGGCTTCGCGCTCATGCTCTGCGTCCAGCACAGCTACCGCCAGCTGCACGACAGGCTGGAACGTGACAAGATCCGGGCCGAGGAAAGCAACCGGGCCAAGAACCAATTCCTCTTCAGCGTCTCCCACGACATTCGCACGCCCCTCAACGCCATCATCGGCTGCACGCCCCTGGCCAGGCAGGAGCCCGCCACGCCCCGGCTGCAGGACTGTCTCCGTCAGATCAGCGTCTCGGGCGCGCACCTGCTCTCGCTCGTGGACACCATGCTTGAGATGGGCCAGTTCGAGAGCGGCAAACTCAACCTGCGCAACGCCGAAAGCAACATCTGTGAAACCTTCCAGAAGGGCGCAGACATGATGCGCGGACAGATCGAGGCCAAAGGCATAGTCTTCCGCGTGCAGCAGAACGTCCAGCACTGCGAGTGCATCTTCGACAGCCAGCGGCTGCTACGCGTCCTGCTCAACCTCCTCAGCAACGCGGCCAAGTTCACGCCCAAGGACGGCCATATCCGCTACGTTCTGGAGCAGCGCGACCGTCTCGGCGACGGCTCCAGACGATACAAGATTACCGTCAGCGACAGTGGCATCGGCATGTCCCGGGACTTCGCGGACAAGGCATTCACCGCTTTCTCACGGGAGCGTAGCTCCACGGAGAGCGGATTGCAGGGAAGTGGCCTCGGGCTTGCCATCACCAAGCACATCATCGACGCCATGAACGGCACCATCGAGATTGAGACAGCGCCCGGCAAGGGGTGCACCTTCACCATTTTCCTCGAGTTCCCAGCCGTTGTCCGCATCGCACGCGTCAAGCCCAGGGAGGAGGATGCGCCCCTGCCCTTTGCCGGCAGGCGCCTGCTCCTCGTCGACGACATAGAGATCAACCGCGAGATTGCCCAGGTTTTGCTTGAAAACCTCGGCTTCACCGTCGACTGCGCCGAGGACGGTGCAGAGGCCGTGGAAAAGGTCAAGGCCTCGGACGGTGCCTACGACTGCATCGTCATGGACATCCAGATGCCTGTCATGGACGGCTACGAAGCCACCCGGACCATCAGATCTCTGCCCGATCCGCGCCTCGCCTCCGTCCCCGTGGCCGCCCTGACCGCCAACTCGCTCGACGAGGACGTGCAGGCCGCCATGAACGCTGGCATGAATGCCCATATCGCCAAGCCGCTGGATCCGGACGTGCTCGCTGCAACGCTGGGCAAGATCCTCAACGTGGTGCCTGCAGCCTGACGCACATGCCTGTCGGCAACGAAGAAAGATTCGACCCGGCCTGCACGGTCCCGGAAAAGCGCTTCCATCTCGTGCTCGTCGTGGCGGCGCACGCCAGCATCTTTCGCCGGGAGGGGGGATTCCCTTGTCGATTCTTCCTGCTTCGCTGCCTTCTGCTCCCTGCCTTGCGGGCTGTACCGGCCTAGATTCCCGGAACGTTTCGTATCGCAGTCAATGCAAAAACAGCTGTCAAATTAACTGAACATGCTTCTGACGCACATTCAGGGACGGTGGGCTCAAGTCTGAGAGTCGCCGGGGGAGAGCAGC
>ODAI010079058.1_pt1 | contig 11539 bp, 18 predicted proteins | sample 1539321 | NCBI WGS metagenome assembly ODAI01 (sample SAMN02144231, study PRJEB22623) | gut metagenome | biome: sheep rumen | host: Ovis aries | place: New Zealand
AGCAAAGAGCGCTAAAGAGCAAGGCGCAGCCCAGCGGAAAGCGCCGAAAACGGTCAAAGAGTTGCCGACCTCATCCCATACAGCCCTTGGTAAGGATGAGGTCCCCAGTTCGAATCTGGGTAGCAGCTCCAACATTTGAGAGCAGAAACAATGTAGTTTCTGCTCTTTTTTTATTTTTCTGTGTATTATTTGATTTTTTTGATTTTTACATGCTTTTGGTCCATCTCAAGATTACCACCATAATTACCACCATGGGCATAAAAAACCGGCCCTTTTGGACCGGTCCTTTACTCACTGAGTATATGCTTTAAGAAGCTCGATAGCGTGGAGCCTGTCACAGTCGGCGGCGTTCTCATCATCGCGGATTTTCCGACAGATGGCAAGTGCCTGTTCCCTATCACGGCGAAGCTCGGCGGCGTCGGTATCCTTGCGCTCACGGCGTTCACGGGTGGTCTGTGCTGCTTTCTCCTGTGGTGTCATCCTTTGTCACCTCCCCCATACATGTAATAGTTTCGGATTTCCCGAAGCACACGGAGAGCCTCGGCGTCATCCATCTTTATGGCGGCGTCAAGCTCATTGCGAAGCTCCTTTTTCTTGTCATCGGGTAGGCGCTCAAACAATTTGCTTGCATCCTCATAGGCTGTCTTAACGTCATGATATAGCTGATACCTCTGCGCGTGGTGGAAGTAATTGCCGGACAGGTCCACGGCCTCCGGGCTGCTGTCGCAAGTCTCGAGGCAATAATCCATGTATGCGCTTGCGAGGCTGTCCGATATGAGCTCCAACTTTGCCCGCATGATGGCGGCATCGTAGGCGCTAATCTCACCGTTTGGATATTCCTCGATAATATCCATGATGATGGTCCTCGCGGTGTTCACCTGCCATGCCAGCGGATAGCAGATTGATTCTGCCGCAAGACGTTCTTTGAATGTACTCATAGTAGTGTATCTCCTTCCATATATTAAGCCGCAGTCATGCGCTGCTCAACCTCGGCCTTTGTAAACTGTGCTTTTGCAATGCGTTTTTCTGCCGTGTGTATTTGATTTTCAAGAGTTAGGATTTGCTTTGTAAATCTCACATCTTCACGGCTCCCCGGCATAGCGGTGGCCTGATTAGCCTGTGCAATGTCCAGCAGGGCGAAAAGCTGAGACAGACGATTACTACCGGCCTCAATTTCAGACATGGCCTGCTCAAGCTGAAATTGGAGCCTGCTGATAAGCTCGGCCTGTTTGGTCTGCTCTTTGACAATGCGCTCCTGCCGCTTGCGCTGATGTTCCAGCTTGCGGTCAAACTGCCGCTGTTTGAAGGTCTGCTTGCGGGTCTTGCGGCTGAGCTTGTCCAGGCGGTGCTCCATATCTTCCTGACGTTCAGAGACCTTTGCAAGCTGCTCCATGAGCTTTCTGTTTTGCCATATCAGCGCGGCGATTGCGATAACAAGAATAATCGTCATCATGGTTAATCTCCTTGATTCTGAGCGGGAGCCGGGTTATAATAGCCTCGGCTCCCTTCGTGGTGCCTCTGGGCTGCATGTTCCTCTCACTTGCCGGTGCTGGGACATGTGGCCTTTTCTCATGCCTTGATAGCGTTAAGGGTGAAGCGGGTGCTGGTGGTGGTCTTTGCAAACGCAGTGAACATATCGGGATGGGCTTTCTTGAAAGCGGTGGTATCAAGGCGGGTGGTTGTGGTGTTGTGCCAGGTTGCCCGCCAGCCGTGGCCGGTGATTTCCTCGGTGGCCTTGTCTACCATCACCGTCTTAATGGTGTCCTTGATAGCCTCGGCCTCTGCCTGTAACTGTTCAATCTGCTCCAACAGGTCAAAGTAGGCGCTGACACGCGCGTCCAGTTCGCTAATGCTCATGGTCTTTCTCTCCTTATTAGTTATTATTGGGAAGCTCCGGCAGTATGTCAGTGGCCTCGGCGTCTGCCCTTACCGGATTCAAGTACCTACCTTGTTTCTCCCTTGCGGGCCGTGCGTTCGGTTACTTCCCTCGGGTTCCTTGTTCCCTGTGCTTATAATATAGCATACATTGGTACCAATGTAAAGATGTGATAATGCACAAATGTATTAGTGCTAAGTTGTTTGTTTTGTACATTGGTGCAAATGTCTCTTGACTTAATATGAGGATTCTAATATAATGTATCTACACTAATACAACAGGAGGGATGTATATATGCCGCTGTCCGCATCCAGACGAAAAGCTAATGACAAGTATATTTCTGAGAATTACACGCGCGTTGCGCTATCAATGCCAAATGCCGAGGCCCAGGCGCTGCGTGAATACTGTGCTGCTCACAAGCTGACCGTCGCCGGATTCATCCGACGCGCGATCATCGAGGCAATGGAGCGGGAGCCTGCCGGCAGGCCGGAGAGCCAAGCACCCCGAGGGGTATAATGTGTATCAGCGTGCGCATGGTTACCCGCGCGTTGTACTTGACACGACAAAAACGGACTTGCAAAAAATTAGCGCAACACAAAAAGGGGGCCGGGATTATTCCCGACCCTTAATTTTGCACCTGTCCGGCACCAGCGCATTAAACGCCTTTGCCAGTGCTGCATAGCTCTTATAGTATGTGAAGTCGTAGACCTTTAGCCGGTAGCTCCCACCTTGTTCGGAGTTCTCAACACGCTCGGCAAGGATGAGCTTGCGGGGTGTCCTGTATTCACCGTATATGTTTACCATCTGATATATACCTTCCTTCCCGGCATCTCCACCACCCATAAACTGCCTGCGGCGGTGATGGTGAAGGTGTCCGTTTCATGTATCTTTCTTTCCGTCACAGCGGCATTTTTAGCGCGTCTGACACGGTGCAGGGTGTATCTGTATTCCCTGCCGTCAGCATGGCTTATAACGCTAATTTCGGCCCCTGTGCGGTAAATGCTCACGACCTCACTTGAGTACACCACGCGCGTCTGATTGCATCCTGCGAGGACCAGGCAGAGCGCCAGCGTTACGATAATTGACTTGATTATTTTTCCCATGGTTTTCTCTCCTTCGGACGTGAAAACATGCGATACCGTTCCGGGTACTGCTGGAGCAATACGGTTTTTTGTGCCACTGTCAGACAGTCAAACTCCGCCTGCGTTTCGGGTATAGGGAATCGTTCAACTCTGACTTTGTTATTCGTGCTCTGTGTATGCCACATATTTTTTACCTCCAAAATTACTTTACAGTTGACAGTTTACACTTGACAATTACTTAAAAAATTTAACCTTAAAAATATTTCCTACCTGTATAAAACGGACAGTAATATTAACAAAATATAATGCGTTAAATTCAACACAAAATGATTACTGACTGTATAATCTTACCCTGTGCCGTATACACACCCTGTAAAATGAGGGGGGGAGGATTACTCCCCCATTATATGGTATTTGAGAAGGGTTTGCAGGATGGCATCACTTTCGCACACCTCAACAAGTGCGAGGATTTCCTTGAGTAATTCCTGCCGCTGTGAACGTGTGAGCGGGATTTCCCGGACCGTATCAGTTAGCTTGTTCGCGGCACGGTAAAACTCGCTGCCGTGTTCGACCTCGACCATGACGGTCGTGCCGTTTCCATCCTTAAAAGTATAAAAGGAATCGTGATTACTAAGTTTACTCATTGCAGTTACCTCCATATAATTTCATAAAATCGTCAAGGCGAAGGGTGCATAACCAGCCCTCGCGGTTTTTGCGGTGGAAGATGACCGGGGCTCCATCGTGGAAACGGTCGGCGTCTCTTGTGGCCTGCTGCATCCAGTCAGACAGCCGTAGTTGTTCACATCTTTTACATTCGATATGTATAGAGGGGAGGCCGGATAAATCCGGCACAGCCCCATAGCTTACAGGCTCCCCCACTTGAACAGGATAGCCATACCCCTGCAGGACCTTGGCAAGTTCCAGTTCTGCGGTCCTGCCTTTTTTCTGTGATGACCGCCCGCTCATAGGTCCAAAGCCTCGCACACCGCAATGATGATTGCATCGTATTGAGCGCCTGTGAGACCGAGGCGGTACAGGTGTTGTTTGAATCTCGCGTATCGTAAATATTTTTCTTGTTTATCCATGTTACCCTCCTGAGTACATGATTTCTGTAAGCGGTACATGATTTCTGTTAGAGTATTTTTTTATGTACTTCATGTACCGGTCCATAAAGTACATGAATTTATACCCTAACAAAAACCATGTACCATGAGGGAATTTTATGTACCCTCGTCCTCTAAGCTGATAATGGCAAAGCCGTTGCCCTTGGCCCCGTCTTTCTTGACTTGGATACCAGTGTTAAGCTGATACCCTCTGCCGGCCATAATGTCTGCCACGGCGTCAAGCGCCCGCTTCGGTTGCATGGTCCCGAAGATACCCATACCATACTGGGTCTTAAAACCGTCATAGGTGAAACGGACTGTATCGAAGGGGTTAGCTGCATCCATGAGCGCATCAACAAGGGCCTCATTAATGGTATCGCGTTCCTCCTTGTTGCGGATGACCTCACCGGGGGTCTTGCGTTGCCGTGCTGCCTGCTCCATGGTTTCGCGGGTTATTTCGCTGAATCCAGCCCACTCAATTCCACCCTCAAGACCTATGCGGAATTTAACTGATTGACCATGCCGGGCATAGTTCGATTTCGTGTGAATCATAACGCGCCCATCCTCATCCTCTTCATCGAAGATGACATACAAGGCAGAGCGGGCCGCATTGATGAAGTCGGTGCTGCCGGTGGCGGCGTGGTTCACGTTTTCGCCTTGTGCCCGCTTGTTGACATGGCTGATAAGGATTAGACCACATCCGCAGTCTTTCGCAAGGTTCGCCAGCTTCTGGAATACGGGTCGGATAGCGTTTACCCTGTTTATGTCAATGTCGGCACCGAGGAAACCATGCCACGGGTCTATGATGACCAGGCGGGGCTTGTACTCCATTATGGTCGCACGGAAGCTGTCATACCCCTCTGTAAAGTTGAGACCAACAGAGTTCATACAGTCGATAATGTACACCCTATCCAGATTAGCACCAGACGCCCGCAGACGTTTCTTTAGCAGTTCGCCCCTGTCCTCTGCGCTAATGATTAGCACACTTTGAGGACCATCATCCGGGGGGTCATCGCCGGGAAGCTCAAGACCATTACTGATAGCGGCGGCAATGCCGCAGACAAGATAGGTCTTGCCGGTCCCGCCCGGTGCCATAAGGACCGTATAATCACCGATTGGAATAAATGGATACCATACAAAGCGGGTTACATCTTCCCCAAACTCTGCTGCTGTCTTTGCTTGAAATATTTTAGGACCATTCAAGCCGTCTTGGATTTCGTTGGCGTACTGTGCGAAGTCATCTGACATAGCCGCTGGACCTCCTCTCTGCTTCTAAAAATCTGCATCTGCTCCTCAAGGTCCCCATGTTGGAGAACATCGGACCAATATAGGAAGGTCTCACGGTGTCGGACCGCCAGCGCCTCGGCGTCGGTCATGTTGGCGGGGTCTGCAAGGTTAGCAACACGGATAGCGGCGTCAAGCTGGTTAAGCATCTGCTCTCGCCAGTCGGCAAACATACGTCGTGCGTCCTGTACCTTGCGGGCGGCGTCCCGCTCGGCGGCGGTTAGCTCACGGTCAAGGCCGAGGTGGAAGTCCTCATTCAGACGGGCGGCGGCACCTTTGAGGTCAAGGTTAAGTAACTGCATGGTCAGGTCAAGACTGCTGCCGGACGCGCCGCAGGCGAAGCACTTAAAACCTGTCTTATAAAAGCTGAGGCTCGGGTGTCTGTCGTTGTGGAAGGGACAGAGCGCCTTTTTACCGCTTCGGTCGAATTGCAGGCCGAAGTGAAGGGCGGCGTCAATGGCGGGGACACGCTCACGAATTTCTGTGAAATAATTATCAGAGATTGATTTCTGAGCGGGACCATGATAAGATACGGATAGAGAGTGAGCACCCACAAGCCCCTCTTCTACCTGCCGTTTCGGGAGTACCAGTCCCGAGGCGGCTTTATTTTTTTGTTCCATCACTCCGCCCCCAGCTTTCTAAGAAGAGCGGGAATATTTACAAGGTAGGTCTGCCCGCTCTTGATACAAGGAATATCGCCGGTCTTACATCCGGCGCGGAGATACGATTGAGACAAGCCGGTTGTCGTTGCCGCCAATGGTATACGCTGAAAAGGTTGGTCACTCCGTTGCGGGGGTAGCTTCGGCATCTTTGTTTTCCTCCTTTCTCGCTCGGCGTTCCCAATACTCGCGGTTGTACTGTTTTACCTTTTCGGGGTTCTTCTTTCGCCAGTTTTGGAGATATTCACGTCGGGCTTCTGCTGCACGTTCATCAAGCATTATTTTACACTTCCTTTCTTTTTAAGTATCGCTTGACGATTGCAGTATATCATTTTCCTATTGACAATGCAAGCCATATTTGCTATGATAAAGAAAATGAAATTATTACTTTAATCAGGAGGTAAAAAGATGGCTGGAAAAAGTTCTGCTTTCGACCCATGTTATTCTGCTGTCGCCAGTAGGCTCCGTGATGATTTACTACAAACGCCAGAGGACACGAAGAAACTTGCCGAATATCTCGGCTGTTCCGTGCAGGCCATAAGCCAGTATAAAAATGGTTTGGCAACACCTAAGATGGAAAATCTCATTTCTATCGCCCATTATTTCGGATGTTCACTTGATTACCTTATTGGCCTTTCTGACGTAAGGACGCCGAGCGCCGACATACAGGCTATGTGTGAATATACAGGGCTTTCCGAGAAAGCTATAAAACAACTGCACGTCCTGAGCATGGACAGAGAAAGAAATCAAACAAGTGACGCCGCTATCGACGGTACTAATATTCTTTTGGAAAATGTAGCTCATGGTAGCAATGGTATTTTAGCTTATATATCAGAATATGTTAGGGACCGCTATACAGGCTTTGCGTTTACCACGTTGGATGACAAGCCCACCAAATTCAGTAACACAGTTACCCTTTGTGACCACGACAAGCCAGTCACCGACGTGAGTATCGGAATCATGAGATATGTAATTCTGTCATGGATTCAAGACAGCTTGACGAAGCTACACGACTATTATAAAGGAGGTAAGAAATAATGGCGTTTGCAAAGCTGCGCACGAAGAAGGACGGGACCACCTTCTATGAGATACGCGCCTATTGTGCGGAAAAGAAATGTCACTACACGAAGTATTATTACCCTCCGTTCGGATGGTCTGAAAGAGCAATTAAGAAGCAACTGCAAACTGAGATTGAGACCTTCCAGATTGCCGTTAATAATGGGGAGGTCCTGTCCAAAGCAGAGAAGAAGGTCCTTGAAGAAGCTGCCGCAGAGCAGGCCGCCCGCGAGGCTGCGGAGAGAGCAAAGCTAAAGACACTGAGACAGTATGCGGAAGGTGTCTTTATGCCAGCGAAGGAACAGAGCATAGCGGAGAACACGCGCCTGTCGTATTGGTCGAATCTGAATGAACACATCCTCCCGGTCCTCGGTCCCGTGCTTATGGTGGAGATTGAGCCCGCAATGATTACAAAGCTCCTGCTGGACTTCCAAAAGGGTCATAGCTACGGGTCGGCGGTGAAGGTCTTCAACATACTGAATGGTCTGTTCAAGATGGCATACAAGGATGATACAGTACATATAAATCCCATGGACAAAGTGGACCGCCCCAAACAGCGCAAGGATGACAAAGCCGTTACCGAGGCCGACAAGGCCCTGTTCGCGGATGAGCTTATACACGTTATCGACTGCGTACAGTCGGAGCCGATTAAGTGGCAGGCGTTTATGTATCTCGCCGCTGACAGCGGTGCCCGCCGCGGTGAGCTGTGCGGTCTCCAATGGTCCGATATTGATTTCAAAAAGGGTACTGTGACCATCAAGCGGAATCTCCAATACAGCAAAGATAAGAAGGTCAGCGACGATGACAAGACCATCATCTATGATGGTGTTTATGTATGCACTCCTAAAGGCGGTCGGTCCCGTGTGGTGGACCTTGGAGAAGATACCCTTGATATGCTGAAACGGTATCAGATGGAACAGGCCCGCTCCCGCCTGTCTAAGTGGGTGTTTACTATCGAAGGAGAAGATTTACCGTTATTCCCCACGACGCCGACACGATACTTTAAGAAGTTCGGTGATAGATACGGCATCCCCGGTTTCCATCCTCACCTCCTGAGGCATACATCCGCAACACTGAGCCTCACTAATGGTGGAGACCCTAAGAGCATCGCGGACCGCCTCGGCCATGCTGACGCCAGCGTCCTCCTTGACGTGTACTCCCACGCAAATGATGAGAGTGTCCGCAAGGCAGGCCAGGCGGCAAGGGACGCTTTGAAGCGCAAAAAAGAACAGGTAGAGAAAGAAAAAGCCGAGGCTTAATGCCTCGGTTTCTTTACCACCACAATTACCACCATTACCACCATATACCGGGTGGTACAGCTTTATAAAATTCTATGATAGCCTATAGCAAGAGCGGGAGTTATTTTAAGTCACCATGCGGGTTTACGTTATCAATCTATGTCAAGCAAAAACAAGCTATTTTCAGTCTATCCATTTTTGGTAAGGATGAGGTCCCCAGTTCGAATCTGGGTAGCAGCTCCAGAAAGGCAGTCACCCCATCGGGGTGGCTGCTTTTTGCATAGCCGCATGAGATTGGAATCAAGCAAAATATAAGCGTGTTTCCATCAATTTTCCGGGCAAATTTTCGTTTTGTTGTCTGCCCGTGACGTTGCCGGATAACCTGTAAATATCTTTCCGCATTTCGGACAGGCGGCGGTTTTTTCATGCCTGTTCTGTTCGTCCTGTTCCTTTGCTGCCGTCGCTGTCGGTATAATGTCGACAGCATCCGCGCAGCGAGCGGAAACATTCGGGTTTTCAGGAATGGTAACGGTATAACCGTTTTCATCCGGTGTTGCGATCACATGAAAAGGTTTCGACATAATGACACCGCCTTTCAATCTTCACTTTCATTATCCATGGGTTCAAATGCGCTCACACTTGCAATATAACTGAAATTATCGGCATCAGTCGCCGCAACAAAGTTCTGCTTTGCACGCGCAAGCCCTGTAAAATAATCCTTGAATGCGGAAGAAACATCTTCTGCCCATGATACAGAAATTGGTTTTGGAATTATTATTTCTCTGTATCTGCTTCCTACATCCTCACGATTTGTCTGCATAAGCGTTACCCGTTGCCATTGCTTTCGAGTTTCAATCAATGACAAAGCCCAAAGCAAATAGAACGGGGAATAACCCATACTGTTTTCATATACGCGAATAACAAATACTTCTTTTGTTAAAACTATTTGTTCTTCACCGGGTAAAAGAATAGCAAATTCGCCGATATTGCTACTTGCACGACTTGGTGAAATCAAATCCCACGCTTGAAGATTGCTTTTCCCGTCCTTTGTTTTCCAAAACCTACGCGCCAATTCAAGCGGAACAAGATTTGTTGGATTTACATTTATCCGCATATTGCGAATATCTGAAACCTTTACATAAGGGATTTTCCCATTTCTCAAATCATTACTTGGGCTACCATGCCCACCACTAATTGAAATAATTCCGCTGTCGCATAATTTGCCGATTGTTACCCCATCAAAACCATATTTAGATTTTAACGTTTCAAAAGGTTTCTGCAATGAGCGGTCATAATAACGCGGCACTAAAACGTCTGAATCATACGTTGTTGAAAGGGGAACTATAAACAGTTCATCCGTGTTTCCGGCAGAATATTCTTTTGACAAGCGTAACAGTTCATTATCAATTATATCAGTTCGTTTTCCGTCTGCATCAACAACAAACCTATCACTACCATTTTTGTATATGCCGCAAGTCTGTGGATTCAGAATGGTTACTTTATCCCCGCTTATATCAAGGTTTGACTTATCCTCATCCAACTTTTCAAAAATGTATAAGTTCGTTTTTGCACGGCAAAAGCCCTGAAAAGCATCCATGGGTACATTTGCAACACAAATTGGTTTCAGCCTTTCTTTTACCCATTCGCGGACATATTTATATGACGGGGAAAAGAAATAAGTTTCAGGAAGTACAATGCACATCCGTCCGCCACTACGAAGCAAATCACAGCAGCGGTTAAACATTGCAAGTCCTAATTCAATATCTTTTCCGTTTTCGACATAATCAGTGATACTTAATCCTGCTTTTTTTGCGTCCGCATACTTTATTTTCAGCGGCGCGCCAAAAGGCGGATTAGTAAATATCTTTGAAAAACGGCCATCCTTAAAAGAATTGGTAAGCAAATGAGGATATTTTGTTTTCCACGTATGGGTTAAAACGCTGTCGCCCCTGACACAATGCGCGGAACCATCACCCAAAATCTGCATAATAGCTTTTGTTAGCTTTATGCCAATAGCATCTTTATCAATACCAAAAATATGAAGTTGCGCCCATCGAGAAATTTCTTTTTCTTTGTCCGGGAATCGTTCTTTCAACTCAATAAGAGCCTGAATAAGAAATCCCCCTGTCCCGCAAGCGGGGTCTATGATTATGTCATCAAGCGACAAATCCATCAGCTTTATTGCCGCTTGAATAACCTGTTTCGGAGTAAAATACTGTCCTTCTTCCTGCTTTAGCGCAGCACTTCTTAAAACTTGAAATGCGATAGATACAGTATCAGCCCCTATATCAATGAAGTTGTATTTTGAAATACGCTCAACTACTTCATGTATTGTTGAATTATCAAAACGTATTTCTTGGTCTGATTGAGTTACAAATATATCCGGGTAGACCTCAATAAAATCAGAGAACTTATCTTTGATATATTTCCCTGTTCCACTTTCTGTCGCAAATGTACGGAAATAAACTTCTGTTGAGGGGTCAATTTTCCCTTGTTTATCACTGTCCAGTTTTAGCAGAATCAAATTGCATAATTGGTCTAACTGTTCTTCACGACGCGTAACATTTCCGTCCTGTGCAACCACAACATCAAGCAGTTCAGAGAATGATTTATACAGCGTTTCTTTTGCAGGAACAATTAAATCGTCAAAAGTCAATTTCACGGCAGACGGAACTAACGGCGTTCCAATCAAAGGAATGTCTTTGACAGTATTCTTTTTTGGATAGCTTAACCCTTTTGCATCTTTATATACAAAAAGAGTACGGGCGGATACGTCGGCATTATTCGCCCAAATACCTAATTTGACATGAGGTTCCAAAGACATATATGTCTCAAGCTGCTGCAATCCAACATCAATATCAGGCTGCTTGCATTCAATGATAAACAGAATATGTCTATAATCGCCGCACGTTTCGGGGCTTTCAAATACTGCAATATCAACAGGGAAATAGTCAAACGAAGTGCCTTTTTCCCGTTTTGACGCTTCAGAGGGCGCTTTCGGAACTTTCCATTCATTCTTTCCGAGTAACTGTTCAGTCTAAGGGCGCAAAGAGAGGCGAATTGTGCAGAATGTAGAAATAGAAAAAGAGAAGCGCCGGGAGGCCCGGCGCAGGAGTAGACAAGAATAATAATCAGGAGAAGTTCTCCACAGGCTTAGGTCCATGCTTGCACGGTTTGAAGGGAACGCCCATTGACCGCCTCTAAGAGGGCGGCGAAAGCAGTAATACCATGTTTTTTAGCA
>ODAI010742486.1_pt1 | contig 11539 bp, 9 predicted proteins | sample 1539321 | NCBI WGS metagenome assembly ODAI01 (sample SAMN02144231, study PRJEB22623) | gut metagenome | biome: sheep rumen | host: Ovis aries | place: New Zealand
TTTCTTGTCGAGGTCGAAGAGGCCGCTGTGGGCGTAGCGAATCCAGCGCCAGCCGCCCTTGCCGAAGGCGATGTAGTGGATGGTGTCCTCGTCGTTGAGCGACTTGTCGAAGTCGACGAGCTTGTGGATGTCCAACTCGCGGATTTCTCCCAAACCCGCACAGCGTGGACAACTGCCCGACGGGTGGTTGAACGAGAAAGCATCGGAATAGCCCACGAAAGGCTGCCCGATGCGCGAGAATAATAGTCTTAAAAGTGCGTAAATATCAGTATAAGTGCCTACTGTAGAACGTGAGTTTGAAGTCGGTTTCCGTTGCTCAATCACGATGGCGATGGGCAAATTCTCGATGTCGCCGACGTGCGGACGACCATATTTGGGCAAATACTGTTGCGTGAACGACGGGAAAGTGTCGTTCAGCTCGCGCCGCGACTTGGCCGCGATAGTGTCTAATACCAATGACGACTTGCCCGAGCCTGACACGCCCGTCACCACGGTGATTTGTCGCTTCGGAATGCGCACGTCGACGTGTTTCAGGTTATTCTCGGTAGCGTCTTTTATGATGATGTAGTCGTTGGGTTGAGTCATTTTTATGCGGAATTGTGATGCTGGTGTAAGTAAAACCCCTAAATTCCCGATTCAAGGAACTGGAACAAACCCATAAAAACAATCCCTTTATCGTCGGTATAAGTGGCAATGTCGTCTCCAAGGATGACGATTTTCCTGAAACTGTCGTCGACTTTCTTGAACGAGCGCAGTTCCTGTTCGCGTTTTTCTTCGCTGTCCATCTTGTAGGCGGATTGTATGTAGTATTTGTCCATGCCATTTTGGGCGATGAAATCAATCTCGTATTGTATGTATTCGTTTTTCCCGTTGCGTATCTCACGGCTTTCCACCAGTCCGACATCAACGCTGCAGCCTCTCATCCTCAACTCGTTGTATATGACATTTTCCATGATATGCGTGATCTCCTGTTGGCGGAAATTCAGTTTCGCGTTGCGCAGTCCGACATCAACGGCATAGTATTTCTTGATGCTTTCGAAATACTTGTTCCCCTTGATGTTGAAGCGTTTGGCCCCTTCGAAAAGGAAAGCATTTTCAAGGTATTCTATGTAATTGCCGACAGTTTCAGGGCTGATGTGCGTTTTTTGGATGCTTTGTACGACGTTGCTGATACGGTTAGCATTGGTCAGCGATCCGATGGAGGAGCAGAGTGCGTCGGCGAGGTTGGATAAGGCTTCGCGGTTTTTCACTTTGTTGCGCTCCACAACGTCGTCAAGGTAGGTTTTGTTCCAAAGGCGTTGCAGGTAGGCCACTTTTTGTTCGGGAGTGCGGTGGTTGAGCAACGCTGGCATGCCGCCGTAGGTGTAGTATTCTTTCCAAAGTTCGTTGAGGGGCTCGCTTCGGTTAGAACGGAACTCCTTGAACGAGAGCGGATAAACTCTCACCTCATCGCCTCTTCCACGAAAAATGGTGCGGATGTCGGACGAAAGGAAGTGCGAGTTGCTGCCCGTGATGTAAACATCCACATTGTCCTTGGCGTTTAGCCCGTTGACGATTTTCTCGAAGCCTTCCACTTCCTGCACTTCGTCAAGGATGACATAATAATTGGCATTTGTTGAAGTAATGCGGCTGTACAGGAAATCTTTCAGGACGCTTCGTTCGGAGCGGTCGCCATAGATTTCTTCCTCGTCGTCCAAGTCGAAGGAAACGATGATGATGTTTTTTTCAGGCACGCCCTTGGCTATCAGGTAGTCCTTGAAGATGCGTTTCAGTAGCCACGACTTCCCGCAGCGCCTTGGCCCGGTGATGATTTTCACTTCGCCGTTGTCCATTCGGTCGATGAGTTTTTGGAGATAAGTCTCGCGTTTGATGTAGTTGTTTTCCATTTTTCTACCTGAAATTTTCTGCAAAATTACAATAAATTCCGAATTGAAACTGGTTCTATTCGGAAAATATTGTAAAATTACAGTAAATTCCGAATTGGACATCATGGTTTCCTTCGTTTTTCTCGAAAAAAAAAACAGTCCTTTTGGAGGCTGATACCTGCGCATTGTCGGAATTTTCGGTAGTTGTCCACCTGCGCACTATCGGAATTTTTTGAGGTATGCTACCTGCGCATTGTCGGAAATTGTTTAGTAATGTGTTGGAAATTATGCTTTTGCGAAAAATCCTGCTTTTTGTCCTTGCGCTTTTGAAAAAATGTGTATTTTTGCAACGAATAAACACGAATAACAACCCATAAAATGAAACGAAATATGCAATAAAAGCGCAGGATTGCGTGAAATGAACCGATACAAATAACAGCATCAGAACTGAATTCTTCTCCTTTGAAATTTGGCGATTTTAGAAAGAAGGCATTCTATTACAGAGTTATAGTCATTATGCTTGCGTGAAGGCGTGAGATTGACTTATTTCTTGGTAATAGAAGGTTGCGCCAAATACCTAAAGGAGCGGGAAACGAGACGGTTTCACGCTTTTTTTGTGCTTGTTTGGAAACAGGAACTAATCAATCAAACAAGTAATAACAATTAAAATCACAAGAAAATGAAAAAAGTATGTATTTTAATGGTGCTTTTTTTTGCATCGTTATTCGCAAAAGCACAGGAAGTTGTTTTAAGCCGTGATTTTGGTAGCGGTTCTGTTCGTTTGGAAAGAAAAACTGATAATCAATCTTTCAGGCAAAACGGAGATGGGTCACGCTTTTATAAGACCACGTTTACCATTAAGGTCAATTTAGGTGACTTGAAACGGAATAATGAAATAACTGATATTTATTCGGACAAAGGAACGGCTATGGATCCCTGTGTGCTAATTGACAAGGATAATAAACTTCTATATGTGTTCACCTTGTCAAAATCAAATGATAAAATGTATGGTATGGATGGAATCGTTAGTAGGTTGGATATTAATTCTGGTAGATTGACAAGAGAGAATGTTTTCAACAACAGCAATTGGGGATGGTATGCGTATTTTAAAGGCTTGGAAAATGGTAATATAGAATTACGGCATTTTGCATATGCAGGCTATGCTAATATGTGTTCGACACGTAACAATAATAACGGGGTGTGGTCTTCTGTGAATAAAGGGGGTTCAAGTCCAGATAAAGCGGCCAGCCAGCGTTCGAATTTTGATAATATTTTAGTTATAGGTTCTGGAAATTCCTCCGTGATTGCTGATCAAAAGCATTTGGAAATAGATGAAAAAGCGCTACAAGTTCTTTCAAGTAATTCAGGACAACAAAGAGTAAATCAGCAGAACAATCAACCGTTAGGTCCTGGCAACAAAGCAAAAGAGTACACCACCCTTCCCTTCGTGGGACCAGCATCTGGCGAGTTTTATGTCGGACAATGTATGGGAACCCCGATTCCTAAAGACCCTCCTATTAATAATAGAAACATGTCTATGATGTGGGAATTGGATTGTGAAAACGGTGTTATTGCCTTTAGCACCCCTTGGCCTGATGGAGGAGGTGTCCATATCTTAAACTCTTGGGGAATAACCATTTCATTAGGCAATGGTCAAAAAATTACAAGTAAAAAAGGTGCGGGCAGATACAAACAAAAAAATGGTTATTATGCTGAATCGCTTTACGCTATTCCTATTTTGAATTACAATTCTGAACAAATCACAATATCAACGGTTACTATCCCAGAACAAGTAGGGAAACCCGATAGGAGCGGATATTACAATTGGTATGTTGACAACAATCATCATGTCAATTATACCTTACCTATCAACGTGAAAGAGGCAAAGGCGTATTACTATTATTATCAAGCCAAAAAGGCATCGCTTAAAGATGCTATTTCTTATGTAAATAATTGTAATAATGGAACTTACAAGAAAATTGTTGAAGATGAAATTGTGAAAAGAAAGATTAACAACGTGTCCGATATTGTTTATTGCAACGACAACTATTCCAATCTATCCGACAGATTGGAAGATAAAATGTTTGGTCTTATCAGCTCAATGGCCGATTGCGATGTATATTTGAAATACTACTCTACGAGCAAACGAGGTCCTGCCGTTGATGACAAGGTGTACCAGTATGTCAATACGTCGAATGAAATCAGCGATTGCGAGACTTATCTCAAGCATTTCCCTAACGGCGGCCACAAAGCGGCGGTTACTTCGCACAAAAACGAAATCGCCACTTACAATGCCGCCAAGAGAGGCGGAAAGGCGGAATGCACTGCCTACCTCACAAAATATCCCAACGGTCGCTTCACATCCGAAATCCAAGCCAAAAAAGACGGCATCGTGAAGGAAGAGAAACGTCTAGCACAAATCAAGGTAAATTCCAACAAAGGAATATGGAAATTGGGCAACAAGCTCTGCAATTGCACCAATAGTGGAATCATCATGGTCACTTTAGACCAATGGAACGAAGACAGAAGCATGTTCAAGGGGATTGTTTCGGCAAGTCCTGGTGGCCTATTTAAAGGCGACCTTCTCCAAAAAGGCAATGCACCGTGGTTTGAAACCAAAGACTGGCACATTTGCCTTGATGATGAAGTGGAATTTGCCCTCAATAATGACAAGAGCCTTGAGGCTGAACAGTTAATGAAGGCTAAGAAGATGAAGTTTGCAAAGGGCACTGTGGTTGCACATACATATTACAGCAGAGGTTTGTTCTTCAGCTCATCATATAGGGTAAAAGCCAAAGTGGACGATTGGAACGATGATTACACAAGAATGAAAATCCAAATCATCAATACCGATGGTCTTGACTATATCGACGGCGAAAGCATCTATGAAGGAAAGTATATTTGGGTTTCGCCGATAGGATGGGAGTAATGATATTGCCAAATTGGTTTTGTCGAAAAAAAGGCTTCGTCGAATAGGCGGAGCCTTTTTTTCAAAACTTCACAATCGGAACGACTTGTATGGCGTGGCCGTCCTGCCTTTTATAAGAATGGAGCATAATAAACCGGCAAGCACAAAGTCGCACCGTCTTTTTGGAAGTCTTTGGTGTAGAGCAATATGCGGTCGCCTATACGAGTTGGATATTTGTCGCAAAACACATCAAGCGACCTGTGTGTTTTGTAGCCCGACGACTTGACTTCAATGGGGATGATTTTGCTGCCCCTTGAAAGTATGAAGTCGATTTCGTAGTTCTTGTTGCCATTCTCGGTGGGAAAGGTGTAATAAAACAATTGGTTGCCTGACGTGCGTAGCATTTGTGCAACAAGATTCTCGTAGACATAGCCAAGATTAGCTGCCAATTTGTCGGACAATAATTTGTTGTAAATCAGGTTCTCGGTATAATCCTTGTCCCAAAAGGCGAGCGTCACGAACAGCCCCGTGTCGGCGATGAACATTTTATAGCGGTTGTAATCCTTGAACAGCCCCATGCCCACATTAGGGTCGTTGACATGGTAGGCCATCGTGACGGTTTGGCTGTCTTCCATGTCGGCAATCACTTCGGCGACGCGACCGGCGGTTTGGTTTTCGATGACACTCCCGACTTGATAGCGGGAGGCATTCGTGTTCAACTGCCCAGGAATGGCGGAAAAAAGCCGCGAAGCACGCCCTGTCGTGTCGATGCGGCGGAAGTCGTTGTAATACAATTCGATGATTTCCCGTTTGATCTCGTCCACCGATCTCATATCTTTGTAACGAAGATAGGTGTCGACCGCCTGTGGCATTCCACCAACCAACATATACAACCTCAAATCACGCATCCAGCGACGGTGAACGGCATCGCCCATAGGCATTTTCATTTGGAATGCTTCACGAAGTTGCTGTGGAGTCGTATCGTTCCCACAAGCCCAATAAAACTCCTCGAAATCCATCGGAAACATGGTCTCGGCGTGTTCCTCGCTGGGTATGATGATGTCTTTGATGTTCTTTTTTATTGAGAGGAGCGAACCAGTCTCTATATAGTCGAATCTGCCGTCTTTCACCAAATGCTTGATGGCTTGTCGGGCAGGAGGGAAGTTCTGCACCTCGTCAAATACAATCACTGATTCGCGCTGGTGCAACGTTACTCCAAAAATGTTTTGCAGGCGTATGAAGAAGTAGTCGAGGTTCATCAGGTTGTCGAAAAGCGACTCTATTTCCTTGTCGGTCTTTGAAAAATCGATGAGGATGTACGACTTGTATTCACGTTTGGCAAATTCTTCAACAAGCGTGGATTTTCCGACTCGTCTTGCTCCTTTGATGAGCAGGGCGGTCTCTCCTTTTCGTTGGTTTTTCCACCGAATCATGGTGTCGTATAGTTTGCGTTTGAATATCATATGGATTAATATGTTGATTTAGTTGATTTACCGCGCAAAAATAGAATATTTGTCGGAAATCCACAAATTTATTTTCGGAAAAAAGCTGAAAATCCATAAATTTATTTTCTGAAAAACGTCGAAAATCCACAAATATTCGGTGATTTCAGGTCGGGAAGCAGGGCATGAGCATTTGCAACGCGGGGAACCTCACGGTGTCAATGGCTTCATCGGATATGCAAAGCTTTTTTTATCTAATACAAGCAAAAAACTGCCCAAAATCAATCCAAGTTCGAGGGCGTCCCCGTCCTTCCACAAAACAGGGCCTATGCCGTTGATGGCACCGTGACAAACGGCAGCGTCATCTGCGGCTGTTCCCTATGCCGATGTAATAGAGCAAGGTGACGAGCGACGACAAGGCGGCCACGACGTAGGTGCTGGCGGCCCATCCGAGGGCTTCCTTGGCCTGCCCAACCTGTTCTTGGCTCAGCGAATTGGACGACTGCAACCAAGTCAAGGCCCTACGCGAAGCGTTGAACTCCACGGGCAAGGTGACCACGCTGAAGAGGAATACCATCGCGAACATGGCGATGCCCACCCAAAACAGGGCCGGGAAGACGTTGATGAGCACCAAGCCGATGAGGATGACAATCATCGACAGTTTGGAGGAAATGTTGACCGCTGGAACGAGTGCCGAGCGCAGGCGCAATGGCGCGTAGCCCACCTTGTGCTGCACGGCATGGCCGCATTCGTGGGCTGCCACGGCGGCGGCGGCCACGCTGTTGAGCTTGAAAACATCCTCGCTAAGGTTGACGGTCTTCTTCGTCGGGTCGTAATGGTCGGTCAGTTGTCCTTTGACACAGGTCACTTGCACGTCATAGATGCCGTTGTCGGCCAGCATTTTCTGAGCGATTTGCGCTCCGGTCATCCCGCCAGGGGCAAGCACTTTCGAGTATTTGGCGAAAACGCTTTTCAGTTTCCATTGCACCAGCATCCCAACGATGCCGATGACGATGATGAGAATCCAATTTGTATTCATTTTAGTTCTGTTTTATTAGGTATGTGAATCGTTTTAGTTCTGCAAATCAGTTGGTTGTAGCGGTCCAAGACTTCTCCTACAACGTCTTCCCACGAGCGGACGATGCTGCGCGAGGCCTGCACGCCTACCCGACGCACCCGATCCGGGTCGTTGATCAGCTCGCGGAGACGGTTGGCATAGGCATCCAAGTCGTTGGGAATCAGGAAACCGTTCTCGTTGTCGGTGATGATGGAGGCAGCGGTGGCTGTTTCCACCATCACGGAGGGTGTTTGCAGGGCGGCAGCCTCTTTGACGACGAGGCCGTCGGTGTCGTAAAGCGAAGGGAAAAGGAACAGGTCTGCCGCCGCATAATACTGCTTGATGACTTCACGGTCGGTGACAGTGCCTGCAAAGCTGACCTGCCCGTCCAAGCCTTTCTCGGCAACCATCTCTTTCATGGCCTCGGCAGCATAGCCGGTGCCGACGAAGAACATCCTGAATCGCGTGTCTTTCACCCTTTCAAGCGCCTCGATGGTGAGCTTGACGTTTTTCTGCCAGATGTGTTGGCCCACGAAGAGGCAAACAAACTCGTCGGCGGCAATGCCCAAGGCCTTTCTCGCCTCAACGAAATAGGATTCGGGATAGTCGGCCACGAGGTCGCTGCCGTTCTCCACCACTTCCACGTTGCCTTTGTAGCCGTATTCCCTGATCACTTCTGCGACAGACTTTTGAGGCACCCAAACCTCGTCGGCGCGTTCATAGAATCCAACGATGCGCTTGATAATTTGGTCGATGACGACCTTCGAGGGGATGGTTTGGCTGAAGTCGTCGCGATACTTGGAATGGAACGTCGCCACCAAAGGGATGTTGAGCCTTTTGGCGACCTTGACTGCCGCCATGCCGGCCGTAAAAGGCGAATGGGCATGGACAATCTTGAAGCGCCGTTTGGCGATTTTGGTGATGAAGGCGGGGTCGATCTCGGCAATGCCTGTGACATAGGGCTGCCGGAATGGCACGGGCAGCGAAAAATAGTCGAGCACCTCGTAATCGTATCGCTTGTAGTCGGCTCCGGGCACATTGGGCGTGATGACCGACACGCCGCCCACCTTCTTCTGCATCCAGTAGGCGTAGTTCTGCACGCAAATGGCCACGCCGTCCATCACGGGTGGGAAACTTTCGTTGAAAAGTCCGATGTTCGATTCCATGAGTGTCAGTTATGGTTACTAATCCTATGCAATCCTTTCTGCGCGGTTTCGACCAATTCCCGTTGGATGGCCAAGAGCAAAAAGTCCTGTTCTTCTCCGTTTTGGATGCTTCCGATGCGTTTGCCTCCGACGAGATTTTCACCATTTACCAAAATATAGATTCCGGCATGGGAGGCTAAGGTTTCATTTGGGAGTTCGCGGACATCGAAGTTGACGTTGTTCAGCTGTATGCCACGGATGTCGCCCACATTCATTTCAGCATAGCCATACAATTGGCGGTTTTGCCGTTGGGGGATGAGCTTGATGTCGTCCATCCATGAAGGAATGGCAACGCGCATCACGGAGAGGTAGTCCTCTTTGATGGAAGAGCGAAGGCGGAAAGTCTCAGGCTGTATTTCGCCGTCTACAATCATGCGGGGCGAGAAAATGGCTCTGGCTACATTTTCGGAATCGGGAATCATAGTTGGTCAGATTGTTTTCATGATGTTGAGAACGGCCCGTGGCGAAAAAGCCAGGTTGTTTTCGCCCTTGGCTTCGCCATTTTCAATGGTGTAGTATGAGAAGCCTTCCGCACCGATGTTGATGCCCGACTTCCGATTCTTGTTTTGGAACAACAATGTCCCATTGGCTGCAGGAAACAGGGTCCAACCCAGCAGGTCGCTGTCAGTGCTTTCCATAAGCAGGTTTTTGAAGTTTCTCACCGCCAAGTGGTTCAACGGCAAGGCGTTGTCTCCATCCCATCCAGCTTCGTACTCCTGAAAATCCGACAGGCGTTCCAACAGTTCGGTATAAACCTTCCCCCTCGCGTTTGTGCGGTTTTCCGACTTCGCCAATCCAATGACGAAATCCAGCGTTTGTTGCAGATAGCTCTCATTGTCGGCTATGTTGCTTAGTTGCAAAAACAACTGGGCATTCAAGTCGGGTATTGATGCGGTTGTGGTATTCATCTTGTTCTTGATTGTGACTGCAAAAGTACATTTTTTTTGTGGATTTTCCGCTCATTGGGTGAAAAATGAAGCCCCCAAAGGGATTTTTCTCTACTTTTGACTTTTATTTTGAAGCAAAATGACCTTGATGCAGTTCAATTATTTCCTGATAGTCATGGCGATAATCGCCGTGGCGGTGTTTGTGGCCTTGTTTTTCGTCGACGCGGGCTACGGCAAGTTTTATAACCGCAAATGGGGTCCGGCTGTCAACAACAAACTTGGATGGGTGCTTATGGAAGCGCCTGTGTTTATTGCCATGCTGTTGTTGTGGCTTTATTCTGAAAGGCGTGACGATTTGGTACGCTTGGCCTTTCTGTTTCTGTTTGAGCTACACTACATCCACCGCTCGTTTGTCTTTCCGTTGCGCCTTCGCGGAAATAGTCTCATGCCGCTTTCCATCGTTCTTATGGGCGTGACATTCAATGTGTTGAATGCGCTGATGCAAGGTGGCTGGATCTTCTACCTCTCGCCCGACGACTATTATGGCCGCGATTGGCTCACTGACCCGCGTTTCATAGCGGGTTTTCTGGTGTTTCTCATAGGGATGTATATCAACATCTCTTCCGACGACATCATCCGCAATCTTCGCAAGGAGGGCGACACGCGGCATTACCTTCCACAAGGCGGGATGTTTCGCTATGTCACTTCGGCCAACTATTTCGGCGAGTTCATTGAATGGGTGGGCTTCGCCATCCTCACTTGGTCGTGGGCAGGCGCGGTGTTCGCCTTGTGGACTTTCGCCAACCTCGCGCCTCGCGCCTCGCGGATTTACGACAAATACCAAGCCGAGTTTGGCGACGAGCTCGACACGAAGAAAACAAAGAGAATCATACCCTTCATCTTTTGAACCATGGAAAAATCAACGATCTTCACGCCTTGCGAAATCGGTCCTATTGCCTTGCGAAACAGGGTGATACGCTCGGCGGCGTTTGAGAATATGGCCTATGCCAACCGCCCGTCCGACGACTTGTATAGCTACCACACGGCAGTGGCGCGTGGCGGCGTGGGCATGACGACGGTGGCCTATGCCGCTGTCAATCGGTCGGGACTGTCGTTCAACGGACAGCTTTGGATGCGCGAGGAAATCGTTCCCGAACTGAAAAGCCTGACCGACTCGGTGCATTCCTACGGCGCCAAGGCTGCCATCCAATTGGGGCACTGCGGCAACATGACACACCGTTCCACTTGTGGCGGCATGCCCGTCGGGGCTTCGGGAGGCTTCAACCTTTATTCGCCTACTTTCGTCAGGAAACTAAGGAAATCAGAGATCTACGAATTGGTTCTTGATTTTGGGAAAGCCGTCGATTTGGCTCGCAAGGCGGGCTTCGATTGCGTGGAAATCCATGCGGGACATGGTTATCTCATCAGCCAGTTCTTGTCGCCTTACACCAACCACCGTCGCGACGAGTTTGGCGGCACGCTCGACAACAGGATGCGTTTCATGCGGCTCGTCATCGAGGAGGTGATGCGTGCGGCGGGCAACGACATGGCCGTTGTGGTCAAGGTGAACATGCACGACGGCTTCAAGAAGGGAATGCAGACGGAGGAGTGCCTTGAGGGGGCGAAGGAACTGGAACGTCTTGGCGTTCACGCACTTGTGCTTTCTTCGGGCTTCGTCAGCAAGGCTCCGATGGAGGTGATGCGGGGCGCGATGCCGCTCAAGACGTTGCGCCACTACATGGATCCGAAGAAGTTCTGGTGGCTCAAGGCGGGCTTGGCCTTGTTTGGCCGCAAGATGATTCCCACAGTGCCGTTTAGCGAAGGCTATTTCTTGGACGACGCCAAGAAGTTTCGTGCCAATCTGAAGTTGCCTCTCATTTACGTTGGCGGCATGGTTTCGCGCGAAAAAATGGAGGAAGTGCTCGATTCGGGCTTCGTCGCCCTGCAAATGGCACGCGCTTTGATTAATGACACAGACTTCGTCAACAAACTGCACAGCGGCGAGGTAACCCGTAGCGAGTGCAAGCACTCCAACTATTGCATCGGGCGCATGTACACCTTGGAGATGAAATGTCACCGTTGCGTGGATGATGAACTGCCGAGGGCAATACGGAAAGAGATAAAAAAAGCGGAGAAAACATTATGAAATGTCACAAAACCAGCAAAACGGACAAA
>ODAI011981264.1_pt1 | contig 11539 bp, 11 predicted proteins | sample 1539321 | NCBI WGS metagenome assembly ODAI01 (sample SAMN02144231, study PRJEB22623) | gut metagenome | biome: sheep rumen | host: Ovis aries | place: New Zealand
CGCATGGGTGCCCATCATGACGGGCTGCAACAACTTCTGCACGTATTGCATCGTGCCCTACGTGCGTGGTCGCGAGAAGAGTCGCACCTTCGAGCGTGTGGTCGATGAGTGTGAGAAGCTGGTTGGTGAGGGCGTCCGTGAGATTTGCCTTCTCGGCCAGAACGTCAACTCGTATGGCAGGGACCTTTATGGCGAGCCTCGCTTTGCCGAGCTTCTGCGCGCTGTCGGGCAGACAGGCATCGAACGTCTGCGGTTCACCTCGTCCAATCCCAAGGACCTCTCTGACGCCACGATTTCCGCAATGGCAGAGACTCCCTCGGTGATGCCTCAGCTGCATCTGGCAGTCCAAAGTGGCTCTACGCGCATACTCAAGGCAATGCACCGCAGCTACACGCGCGAGGAGTACCTCGATCTGGTTGGGCGTCTCAAGGCGGCCATGCCGCATCTGGCGCTTTCCACTGACATCATCGTGGGCTTCCCAGGAGAGGACGAGCGGGACTTCGAGGACACCATGTCGCTCGTGCGCGAGGTTGGCTTCGCCTCAGCCTTTACCTTCATCTACTCGAAGCGTCCGGGCACACCCGCCGCAAAGATGGTCGATGACACCCCGCATGAGGTGATCCAGGAGCGATTTGAGCGGCTTGCGCAACTGGTCGCCCAGCTCTCCCACGATGCGAACCAATGCGATCTCGACACGATGGCCGAGGTGCTGGTCGAAGGGGCGTCGAAGCGCGATGACCATGTCATGGTCGGGCACAGCGCCAAGAACCAGACGGTTCACTTCGAGCTTCCGGATGGATGGAAGACCGAAGACGTCATCGGCAAGTTCGTGGACGTCCATGTGGACGAGGCCCGTACGTGGTATCTTCGCGGCACGTGCGTCGGTGACCCTCGATGACGCTTCCTGGTCCTCTCATTGCGATTGTCGGTCCGACGGCCTCCGGCAAAAGCGCTCTGTCGGAGCGCATCGCCTGCGAGCTCAAGACATCGGTCATCTCGGTCGACGCGATGCAGGTGTATCGCGGCATGGACATCGGCACGGACAAGATCGCCCCACAGGATCGCAAATGTCCCCTGCTCATGGTGGACGTGGCCGACATCTCCGAGGACTATTCGGTAAAGCTCTACCAGCGCGACGCGCGCACATGCGTCGAACGTCTTCTGGCACAGAAGAAGGTGCCAGTTCTCTGTGGAGGCACTGGTCTCTACCTCAATGCAATCGTGAGCGACATGGTCTTTCCTGCCGGCGAGGCGGGCGGGACGCGTCGTCAGGCCTACGAGTCCCTGCTTGCCGCGGAAGGCCCTGACAGGCTCTACGCGCTCCTCGAAGAGCGTGATCCGGCAAGTGCCGCACTCATTCATCCCAATAACGCCAGAAGGGTCGTAAGGGCCTTGGAGATGCTTGACGAGGGCATTTCCTATGCAACGCACCATAAGGGTCTGAGCGAGCTCAGGGACGTGTATGACACGCGGATCTGGGGCCTATCCTGCGATCGCACTGAGCTGTACAGGCGCATTGAGCATCGTGTTGACGAGATGTTCGAGCTGGGACTGGTCGAAGAGGTCTCTCGACTCAAAGAGCAGGGCCTGGCTGACACACGCACCGCAGCCCAGGCAATCGGCTACAAGGAAGTGCTCGAGGCACTTGATGGACTCTGCACCATGGATGCGGCGCGGGAGCGCATTAAGACGCGTACACGTCACTACGCAAAGCGACAGCTGTCGTGGTTCAGGCATGACAAGCGTGTGCGATGGATAGACGCCTCCGACGCTGACGAGGCCGCGGCCCGCATCGTCGTAGACCTGATATCGCCGCAGACGAGCCGAGAGGGCTCCTGACATGGGACGTTTCGAGCCATTCAGCACGGAGCCAAAGCGGGAACGGGCCATACTCGTTGGCGTCGATCGTGGCGCTGGCGAGTGGACCATTGACGAATCGCTTGCCGAGCTGGCACGTTTGGCGCAGACGGATGGCGCCGAGGTGGTGCAGGTGGTGACGCAGCGCCTTGACCATCCCATACCAAAGACCTACATCGGAAGCGGCAAAGTGCGCGAGGTGGCAGACCTCGTTGCGGCACGCAACGCCGATGTCGTCATATTCGATGACGAGCTGACGCCATCCCAGCAGTTCAATCTCGAGCGCGCGTTTCGCGAACCAACCAAGGTCATCGACCGGACCGCGTTGATCTTGGACATCTTTGGCGAGCATGCCCGGACTCGCGAGGGGCGCCTACAGGTGCAGCTTGCGCAACTGCAGTACGTGCTCCCGCGACTAAGGGGCATGTGGAGCCACCTGGTGGGCGAGCAGACGCGAGGCGGCATCGGAAGCCGATTTGGCCAGGGTGAGAGTCAGCTTGAGGTCGACCGACGGCTCATTCGTCGTCGCATCTCGACGCTGAGGGGCGAGCTCGAGCGGTTGGAACGGCGTCGCGGCGTCCAAAGCAAGGCAAGGTGGGAGTCTGGCATATACCGAGTGGCGCTGGTCGGCTACACCAATGCTGGGAAGTCGACCCTGCTCAATCGTCTTACCGGCTCTGACGTGTATGTACGCGACGAGCTGTTTGCCACGCTCGATCCAACGACACGCTCGTTCGACCTTGAGGAAGGCCGTAAGATTACGTTGACGGACACAGTCGGCTTCATCCAAAAGCTTCCGACGACGCTTGTCGAGTCTTTCAAGTCGACGCTTGCTGAGGCGCTTGCGGCAGACCTCATACTCAAGGTTGCCGACGCCTCGGACGAACATGCGCAGAAGCAGCTCGACGCCGTCGATGACGTGCTGCGCGAGATTGGTGCTGCGGAGATACGTTCCGTCACGGTCTACAACAAGTGCGATCTTCTCGACGAGGAGTCCCGGAGGGCACTTGCCCTGGCGCATCCTGAAGCCGTGCTCATATCTGCCCTGCAGGGACAGGGAGCCTCTGCGCTTCTTTACCGGGTGGCGCAAGAGGCCTCTGAAGGCGATGTGACGATAACGGTGGTCATACCCTATGCCAAGGGCATGCTCATGAAGATGCTCCATGAGCGCTGCCAGGTGATCCGCGAGGAGTACGTGCAGGACGGGCTGAGGGCAACCGTCAGGGCCGCCAAGCGCATGCATGACTTCCTTTTGCCCTATGAGGTCGACGAGGCCTGAACCCTATCTGATGACGTTATCCCGCTAACGAAGGCGGACAAGAAGCTCGCACACGACCAGCAACAAGGGCTGATGAGCCAGGTATACGGGTAAGGCATGGCGTCCCACGGCCTCAAGTGGCTTGCAGCTCACCTCTGTGAAGGCGCGAGGATAGCCTACGCCCTTCCAGTGACGGCCCATGCTCGTTCCTACAAGGAACATGAGGGTGTAGGGGAGCAGGGGGTAGTAGTCACCCGAAGCAAACCCTCCGCCGGGAAACCCGAGAAACGAAAAGTAGCCAATGTCGTAAAGCTGCTGAGGGACCCTTGCGGCGTATGGACCAAAACCGACATAGCCGCGCGTGACGTTCTGAAGTGCGAGAAAGACAACGAAAAGAGCGAGTGCCGTAGGTATGCCCTTCAGCTTGACGCCACACGAACACAGAAGACTCTCTATAAGGGTGCTTGCACCCATGCAGAAGATGATGCCAAAGATTATCGGGACGTCAACCGCAACAAGCGTCGTGACGACATACACAGCCGTCGCGGCAGCAAGATAGCGCGCCGCGCGCCGGTAGCCATTCCTCGAGAAAGAGCACATGCAACCTGCCACAAAGAGGAAGGTCCACGATATCGATGCGCGCCAAATGTCTTGCAGGGGCGGTCTGAAGAAGGCCAGGTCGAACCCATATATGAAGCGTAGGTCATAGCAGAAGTGGAAGAGGAGCATCGATATGACCGAAAACCCACGTACGACGTCAAAGACGGCCATCCGCTCGCGTGGAGCGGATGGCACATTGCTGGTCTGGCTTGTCTTTTCCTTGAGGCCCATACACTACGAAATCGACCTGATCAAGGCGGTAACCCTACCTAATATGATGGGGTCAGTAGCGTAGATGGGATCCATTGTGTCGTTCTCGGGTTGGAGACGCACGCGGTCACGCTCTCGATAGAAGGTCTTGACCGTTGCAGAGTCGTCGATCAGGGCAACGACTATCTCGCCGTCATGCGCATCGCTCTGCTCCTTGACGACAATGTAGTCGCCATCAAAGATGCCTGCATTGATCATGGACTCGCCGCGTACCCGCAAAATGAAGGAGCTGGCGTCTCCGACGATACTTGTGGGAAGGGTGAGCGTCTCCTCGACATTTTGCTCGGCTAGGATGGGCATGCCTGCGGCAACACGGCCGACAAGCGGAAGATGCATCTCGTTGGAGGAGGCGTCTTGCGTTGGCGTAGCGAGCTTGTCTGTTGAAGCGGGATTGTCCTCGTCATGGGAGACGACCTCTATGGTGCGCGGCTTTTTGGAATCTCGCTTGATGAGACCACGCTCCTGAAGCACCTTCAGATGCATGTGAACGGTTGATGGTGATGCCAAGCCCACCGCTGCACCGATTTCTCGGACCGAGGGGGGATACCCGCGCTCCTTGGTGTATGTGCAGATGAACTCGTAGATGGCCATCTGACGCTTGCTGAGCCTGTCGCGTGCCATGTTCCCTCCCTGGCTGCCTGGAATACCAAACAATTGTTCCATTTACTATTGACCGAACAGTTGTTTGCGACTAGTATAGTACGCACGTTCTGATTTGGCAACCAATTATTGTCGCTGGCGTCCTCTAAAACTAGAACCGTCACACACGAGAGGAGCTAACATGACTCAGCCACACAGCTACAGCCTCGTTCCCTGTGAGGGAGCGCTCGCCCTTACAAACGATCGCCCGCATTTTACGGTCATTGAGGGCGGTAGGAAAGCTGCGCGCAAGCAAGCACAGGGGTCTGGCATGTTGTTTGTGACTGCTCTTGTGTCCATAGTCATCTTCGTCGCTGTGTGGATCTTAATGGACAATGCTCTGCAAGCACGTATCGACAGCGCGTTTGCCAAAGCCAACTACGAGACCGTGACGGTTGTGAGCGGAGATTCGCTTTGGTCAATTGCCGAGGAGCACCCGGTGAAGGGCTGCTCGACGCAACAGGTCGTCAACCATATTCGTGTCACCAACAACTTGGATAGTGCCCTTTTGCCTGCAGGGGAGCGTCTTGTTGTCCCTGTTGCCGGGTAGCCAACTGGCATACCCGTCTCTTTGGTCACGATAATCTCGTACATCAGAATCCCCTGCTCATAACCTTTGTGAAAGAGGCTATACTCTCCCATGTGAACCGAGCGAGATGCTATGTTTTAAAGAGTATTTGCGCTTTGGTGCTGTTTCTGATGCAAGGGAGAACGATGCGCTGTCCCAAATGTGGATGTGACGAGTCGAAGGTTGTTGACTCTCGACCCTCTGAGAACAACGATGCCATCAGGCGTCGTAGGGAATGCATACAATGTGGGTGCCGATTTACCACCTATGAGCGGCGTGAAGACATGCCTCTCATGGTCATCAAGCGCGATGGCCGCAAGGAGACATTCGAGCGCTCTAAGCTCATGAGTGGTCTTCTCAGGGCCACCGTAAAGCGGAACGTCCACATTGACGACCTTGAGGCGCTGATTAGTGCCATAGAGAGCGAGTTGCGTGACCGTGGCATTACCGAGATCTCTTCCGAGGACTTGGGAATGATGGTGCTACAGCGCCTGGTGGATGTGGACAAGGTCGCATACGTGCGCTTCGCCTCAGTCTACCGGGATTTTAAGGACTTGGACGAGTTCAACGAAGAGTTGCGGAGCCTGATGCAATGAGCGAGGACAATATCACCGTACCCATAAAGCGGCTAGATCCCTCTGTCGAGCTCCCTAGCTATGCCTATGCGGGAGACGCAGGGCTTGACTTGAGGTCAGCCGAGGACGTAAGCCTAGCACCCTTTGAGCGCAGACTCATTTCTACGGGGCTTGCCATCGCCATTCCTGAAGGCTATGCGGGTTTTGTTCAGCCGAGAAGCGGCCTTGCCCTCAAGCAGGGTCTCTCGATGGCGAACACGCCGGGTCTCATCGATGCTCACTATCGTGGCGAGCTGAAGATTTGCGCCATCAACCTAGATAGCGAGAACACGATCGAGGTAAAGCGCGGAGACCGTATAGCGCAGCTTGTCATTCAGAAGGTTCCCGTCGTAAGTCTTGTCGAGGTCGAAGAGCTTGACGAGACCGATCGTGGCACCGGAGGCTTTGGCTCGAGTGGCGTCTCCCAGTAAGGCTTGAGGCTTATGCAGTCATAGACGGGCGTCATGGTTGTGAAGCCATGGCGCCCGTTCTGGTTGAATGAGTCAATAATATGTGACACAATATATTCGTACACAAACGATATGAAAGGGGATCGCAATGTCAGATCAGCATGTCTATGACCTTGTCATCATTGGGGCTGGCCCGGCCGGATTGTCTGCAGCCATATATGCGCAGCGGGCAATGCTCGACACGGTCGTGCTCGAGCAGGAGGCAGTCGGCGGGCAGGTCATCATCACAAGTGATATCGACAACTATCCCGGCGTCCCTCACACAGACGGATTCTCGCTCATTGACGCCATGCAGCGCCAAGCCGAGGACCTTGGAGCAACCATCAAGGTCACCAATGCAGAGAAAGTCGTAAGAGACGAGGAAACGGGCCTCTTTGAGGTAAGGACTCCTGAGGGGCCGCTCGTTACCAAGACTGTTATCGCGGCAGGAGGGGCATCGCCTCGGCCCGCTGGCTTCGATGGCGAGGACAAGTTCACCGGGCACGGCGTCTCCTATTGCGCAACCTGCGATGGCATGTTCTATCGCGGGAAGAAGGTCTATGTAATTGGAGGCGGCAACTCCGCAGGCGAGGAGGCGCTGTTCCTGACGCGGTTTGCCGACCAGGTTGACGTCATCGTTCGCAAGGATCACATGCGTGCCCAGGCCACGGTTCTGCATGAGCTCGAAGAGAACCCGAAGGTGAACATCCGCTACCTCACAAGCATCACAGGCGTTGAGGGAAACACGATGCTCACGGACGTAAGCGTTCGCGATAACGCCACAGGCGAGATCCATGTCGAGAGCTTTGACGAGGGTGGGTTCGGCGTATTCGTCTTCGTTGGCCGCGTGCCTGCATCGCAGCTGCTTGAGGGTCTCGTGGAGCTTGACGAGGGCGGATATGTCGTCTCTGACGAGCGCATGTCGACCTCGACACCCGGGCTCTTTGTGGCAGGCGACCTGCGCAAGAAGCCGTTGCGTCAGATTGTCACGGCTGCGGCTGATGGCGCCATCGCAGCCACGAGCGTCTCGGCCTATCTGGGGCATCCTGTCGAGGGATAACCACACGAAGAGTCCTTATAGGCTATAGGGGAGGGTCCGCATCCCGCGCGGAAACCGGGGTTGCGGACCCTTGTCATGGGGGAGTGTAGTCTCGGTTGTGTGGCTTTGTTTGGCGCGCATAACGGGGCAATGTGTTGGGGCCATCGAGGCTAAACATGTAAGAATGCGCAGGTAGATGGCTCAATTTGAGCTTATGCAACTACTTCAGATACGTACTATGGTGGCGTGTGCGTAGAAGAGCGGAGGCTTTCATGGTTGATAATCCCCCACAGACATCTTATGTAAAGTAAAGTGAAGCTGCCGGACACCAGATAACGCTCCTGCAAAGCAAGGCAGCGGGCATGAGACTAAGGTCAAGCGTGGAGGGCGCCTACAATCTCACCAGGCAAAAGGAATAGAGACTTCCTTGCTCATCACCAAGTAGTTCAACGGCATTGATACGTCAGGAACTGCCTTTCTTTGGATCGTCATTCCTCCAGATGTATCGTCATATGTATCGGAGTGCCTGAATAGTAGACTCACTACTGAGATCCACCTTCTAGCTACCATCCAATGCGGGTATGGGGGTATAACTAGTCGGGCACTCAATTTTGAAGGCCTTAAAACGGCTCCTGTGGCCTCGCTAGTGAGAGTCCTAAAGAGAAGCGTCCAGCTCGTGCATACGGGCAAGCATGAGTCGTGAGAGACGTATGCGCCAACCAATTTGGCAAGGCGCAACCATACTCGTGCGTCGTAGGCCTGTGATAGACAAGCACGAGGAGTGCCAAAGGCTTGGATCCGCAATGCCTCAACGACAGCGCGAGTGACTGCATCAACCGCCCGTGCCAATGGGAGCAACGCGACTCCAACTGCGCAACGAGCTCCTTTCGACGGTCTCTCCATAAAACCGTGATAATATATCTTATGTAAAGTAAGAATATTTCCAGCTAAAGGGCCATGCCAGGCTACCTTGTCCCCTCCTTGGTGCCTATCGAGGCACTGTCAGTGAGCCCGCCACACAGGCCGTGCATGAGAAGCTCGGTATCAGCCTCGAGGTCTGCATCCATGATGACAAGCAGCTCATCCAATGCTTGCAGCTGAGTGGAGCCGCGTGGCACCACTCGCTGTCCAGCGCGATCGATGGTCACGACAAGCAGGTTGTGCGGCCAAGGGACCTCCTGTATCGTCTTGCCCTCAACCAGGCTGCCTACTCCGACCACGTGGGTGTGCAGCACCTTCGAGCCCGCAACCTCGGTGCTCTTGTGTCCTTCTGGCTCCGGGAGCTTGTCCAGCAATGCGGAAAGCAGCGTCTCGTAGAACGGTTCCACCTTGAGCATGTTGGCGGTGACATAGGCAACGATGGAGACAGCCGTCGCCGAGAGCAAGGTATCCAAGGTCCCCGTGAGCTCGAAGCACAGGACAACCGCAGTCACCGGCGCCCTTACCGATGCCGCAAACATTCCGGCCACGCCCAGGACCACAAAGTTGTTGAGGTACGTGAGGGGTACGTTGGTGGCGCCGATGGCAACAAGCCCACAGAGTGTCCCCGTGAGTGCGCCCATGACGACGAGCGGCAACAGCGTGCCTCCTGGGGCACCGGTGCCAAAGCAGACGGCTGTGAAGAGGTACTTGCCAAGGAGCAAGCTTGCCACCAGGGCAAACGAGACGCCTGTCCCCCGCTCCAAGAACGAGAGAATCGCGTCTCCACCACACAGAAGCTCTGGCGCACAGAAGGCCAGAAGGCCTGACCCAATGAAGGCCACGAGCAGGACCGCGTCTCCCACGCGCTCACGCATCCAGGCGAAGGGACCAGACTGAAGGGCGTGCATCCCCACGTTGTGAAGAGAACCCAGGACACCGCAGACAAGCCCCATGAGCAGGACAAACGCATAGTCGGCATGAGGAAGGTCGGCGACGATGTCAAAGTGCAGGACTGGGCTTATGCCCAGTACCTGGGACGTGACGAAGTCCGCCGCCGTAGCCGACACCATGACAGCGATGACGAGCGGCGCGTTGAACTCACGATGAATCTCCTCAAGCGCAAAGAGCACTCCTGTCAGAGGCGCATGAAAGGCGGCAGACATGCCCGCGGCGGCTCCGCAGGTGACAAGCACATGCTCCTCGCCCTGCTCCTTTCCGAGGGAGCGACTGACGCCCTTGCCTGCCATGGCACCCAGAAGCACGGAGGGACCCTCGCGCCCGAGAGACAGGCCGGAGAGCGTGCAGATGACGCCCTCTATGAACTTAGTAACCAGGACGCGAGCCCACCTCATGTCTAGACGTCCCATGACCTCCGCGTCTACCTGCGGAATCCCCGAGCCCCTTGTGTCGGGCTCGAACTGCATGAGGCGCGCGACCACAACCGATGCCACGATGAGGCCTGCAAACAGCGCCATGATGCGCAGGACGCTTCCGCCGCTAGACGCAAGGTATCCCCTGAGCAGCGTCTCTGAGGTCGAGAGGGACAGGCGATAGAGCGTTATGACGACACCGGTGACTGCGCCGACCAGCACGCCCTCCCCCACCATCGCAACCTGAAGGCGGCGTGAGAAGTGCCGCTCGATGGCCTGCCTGTCGGACTTTGTCGGACTAGCTTCTTCTGTCAATGTCGACATCTCCCGGATAGCAATCCACGCAAAAGGGTGGCCATCGCAGGCGCGATAAGCCACCCTCACATCTTAGCGCTATGGGTGCGCTCAAAGACGCCCTAGTAAGTACCGCCGCCAATGAAGGACCAGATGCTCGTCTCGCACACCTTGCGGCCGGGGGTGGGCGCATGGATCATCATGCCACCTCCCGTATAGATGCCGACATGTCCCTCGCTGGTGAACACAAGGTCGCCCGGTGAGAGCTGGTCCATGCTCGTCTTCCAGCTGCCTGTGCTCTTGAGGGAGTCGATCATCGCATAGGTCGTGCGTCCCCTTGCGTAGCCGTAGGCATAGCACACCAGCCCCGAACAGTCGAAGGAGGTGGGGCCGGCGGCACCATAGACGTATGGGCTGCCTATTGCAGCGTAGGCGGTGCTCAATCCCCCGCCACTGGGGCCGTAGGAGATGGCCTCAGGAGCTGACTCCTCCTGTGGCTGTGATGTAGGTTCCGGCTCGGGCTGCTGGGACTTTTGTACCTCGCTCTGCTGCGCGGGAGCCTGCTCGGGAGCGTCTTCGGCTGCCTGCGCCTCGGTCTGCTCGGCAGGCTCGGACTCCTCGAGGACTTCCATGGCGGCCTGGATCTCCGCGTTCGCAGCAGCCTCCTGCTGTGCGGCTAGCTCTGCCTGCACCTGTGCGTCAAGCTCGTCATAGTAGGCACGAGCTTCGGCAACCTTGCCCTCGAACTCGTCCACCTGTGCCTGAAGTTCGTCAACCGCCTTCTGCTGCTGGGCTTCGGTCTCCTCCAGCTCGCTCTTCTCGGACAGGAGACGATCCTCGAGCTCGCGCACCTCCGCGATGGCTTCGGCATCGCTGCGTGCGATCTTGTCCATGTAGTAGATACGGCTGATGACGTCCTCGATGCTGTCAGATCCGAGCAAAACGCCCAGGATCGATGTCGGACCCGACTTGTAGGAGCTGCGCATACGCCCGCCAAGGATTGCCTTGGCTGCGTCTAGGTCCTGTTGGGTCTGGGCAATCTCCTTCTGCTTCTCCCCTATCTGGTAGGAAGTGAGCTCGAGCTCCTCCGACTTGGTGGAAAGGCTGTCTTGCAGGGTTGACAGCTCAGAGCCATAGGTGGCCAGCTGCTCCGATGCGGCGTCGAGCTCGGATTGTGGGACCGCCAGCGCTGCAGGTGCCGTTATGCCTAGGACAACAACCGCACTCATGGCACTGACGGCCAGCCTTGTTCGCATGTTCATGACACGTCCTCCTATAAGCATTCGTGTCATTCTATCGTTTATGCCCGGGCTGTTGCGCGAGTCCATACAAGGGGCATGCCAGCAGCTCAAACGCGACACACAAAAACGGGGCCGCTTCCGCGGCCCCGCATGCTCGCTTGCAGCTGACCCTACTCGACCTTGAACAGCGTGAAGATCTCCTGGTTGAAGTCCTTGCCAATGATCTCGCGCGGGTTGAGGAAGGCGAGCTCCATCAGGAAGGCGAAGCCCACGAACTCAGCGCCAGCGCGCTCGATAATCTTGGCGCAGGCAACGGCGGTGCCGCCGGTAGCCACAAGGTCGTCAACGATCAGCACGCGATCGTCGGGAGTCAATGCGTCCTTGTGGATCTGGAGCTCGTCGGTGCCATACTCGAGAGC
>ODAI012581140.1_pt1 | contig 11538 bp, 5 predicted proteins | sample 1539321 | NCBI WGS metagenome assembly ODAI01 (sample SAMN02144231, study PRJEB22623) | gut metagenome | biome: sheep rumen | host: Ovis aries | place: New Zealand
CAAGGTCGACGGCACGCTTCACCATCCCCGAGATGGGCGTGGCGCCATCGAGGATCGAGAAGTCCGAGTGGTTGTGCAGGGGTACGAATGCCATACGACACGCCTTTCGCGCAAAGATCTGTAGGGACCCATTCTAGCCGAGCCGGGCGACGCAAATGTCCCCTTGTCGGCAAGGCCGCGAAGACCCACAACGTGTTCGATTGCGCGACAAGTCGCCTACTCCGACAGCAAAGGGTGGGACAGGCGTGCCCCTACCCGACGACACGGGTGAATCGGGCCTGTTCGCAGCTGGCCCGCAAGGCCGCACAAAGTATACTGGTCCAGAAGACCGACAGATAGGCCCGTGTGCCACCGAACGAGCGGCCGCCCAAAGGGAGTGGTGGCGCGATCGGGGAGACACACACGAGTATCGAGGCGGTCAGCCTCGCCTCGTCGCACGCCTAGCCGGCCGATGTCGATGACCCTGATGGTTGGAGTTCACATGAGATTGCACGAAGGTAACGCGCCCTCTCGCCTGCTGGTAAGGACACTTCTGGCAGGCCTGCTCGCAGGAACCCTCGGAGCCTGCGCGACCAGCCCGCAGAGCGAGCCCCCGTCCGGGACTGCCTCTGGCGCCGGAGCCACGCTCGACGAGGCGGTCACCTCCGCCATGGCGACCGACTCGGTCACCGACACCGAGGGCTTCGACGAGCTCATCAACCGTCGTTTCGAGGTCTCCTCTGGCTCCGAGACCCAGGAGGGCATCACCTTCCACAGCAACAACGGCAAGCCCAGCCCCAAGTCGGAGATCGTCCCCAACACTGCCGAGATCACGGCCATCGACGGCCTCGACGACCAGCCGCAGCGCAAGGCTTGGACCGTGATGGTCTACGTGACCGGCACCAACCTCGAAAGCGGCCAGTCCTCGGCCAGCAATGACATCGCCGAGATGTATGCGGCGGGCGTCGACTTCGAGCAGGCAAACGTCATCTACCTGACGGGCGGCTCGACGGCATGGTCGCTCGACGTGCCCACCGACCGCAACGTGGTCTGGAACCTCGAGACCCTCGACGTCGTGGGCGGCAGCCGTGCCAACAGCATGGGCGACCCCGCAAACCTGGCGTCGTTCGTCAACTTCGCAGACAAGTATTTCCCCGCCGAGCACACGATGCTCGTGATGTGGGACCACGGCGGCGGCCCCATCGTCGGCTACGGCCAGGACGAGCTAGCGGGCGGAGACGGCCTGACCCTGCCCGAGATGGCGCAGGCCATGGAGGCAACCGCCTACCATGGCGGCAAGAAGCTCGACGTCGTCGGGTGCGACGCCTGCCTCATGGGGTCGATCGAGATCGCCGACGTATGGTCCGACTACGCCGACAGGCTGGTCGCATCGGAGGAGGTCGAGCAGGGCATCGGATGGAACTGGCGGTTCCTCTCCGTGCTCAACGACGATCCCGAGCCGGACGAGGTCTGCACGGAGGCGGTCAACGCCTTCAAGAGCTACTACGAGGGCGGCTTCCCCGCATTCTCCCAGGCTCCCTACACGCTGGCGGCCTACGATCTGACGGCGACTCCGGACGTCATCTCGGCCGTCGACGAGCTCTCCTCCGCGCTGCAGTACGACCTCGACGCGCAGGACTACACCGCCATCAACGAGGCCCGCAACGAGACCACCGAGTTCGGCTTCGTGGTGGAGGGCACGGAGGTCGCACGCTTCGACCTCTTCGACCTGCGCGACTTCTGCAACCAGTTCGGTGAGGACCAGCCCGCCGAGACCGGCAAGGTCAACGAGGCGCTCGACCGCTTTGTCACCGACAACGCGACCAACATCCCCGATGCCTATGGCGTCATGTTCTACCTCCCGGCTACGAGCCAGAGCCTTTGGGACATGTCTCGCGTCGTGCTTGCCAACACCATGGGCGAGTCCTTCCGCAACCTCACGTCCTCCTACGCCAATCGTTGGTCCGAGTCTGCGGGCACGAGCATCACCTGGGGCCTCACCCAACTCGATCCCTCGCGCGCCCCGGGCGAGGCTGCACTCTCGGATGACGGTACCGAATACCTCGTACCGCTCGAGGACGAGCAGGTGGAGGGCCTCGACCGGGCAAGCTACACCGTGCTCGCCTATGCCGACGGCGCCTACCGGCCGCTCCTTGCCGACATCAGCGTCTCTCCCGACGACGAGGGCGTGCTTCACGTTCCCGTCGACCCGAAGGTGATGGTGCTCACGAGTACGACGGCCGAGGAGCCGGTTGCGCTCTTCGCCCAGCAGGTGTCAAGCAACGCGAAGGCGACGAACTACATCTGCCCCCGCATCAAACTCATCGCAGACGGGTCCTCGGCTGAGGACGAGGGTAGCGAGGAGGTGGCCGCGGTCGACGTCGCGCTCATGGTGAGCCAGTCCGGCACGGACGACCCGGTGGTCACCGGCATCCCGTTCGTCCAGACCAGCGCCGCCGTCTCACGCGGGCAGGCAAACCTTGCGGACTATCAGGCCCTCTCGTCGGTGCTGGGCCACGCGCTCAAGCCCGAGCGCGACGGCGAGGGCACCCTACTGCCTTACACCCAGTGGAGCGAGGACGAAGAGAGCGAGCTCTCGTTCGGATGGACCGAGATCGGCGACTCGCTCGAGCTCAAGATGGTGCCCGCCTCGGAGTTGGGCATCGAGGTCTCGTGCCAAGTGACCTTCACCGACCACAACGGCACCGTCCACGCCACCGACCTCTTCGAGCACAGCAAGGACTAAGAGGCGTCAGAGAGCCAATTGCCAGCGAGCGGGGTCATTGTGGCACACACGTTGCCAGAATGACCCCGTAGTGCTTTTCCCGCTCACAAGTTGGCACCTCCAAGCAGCCGAGGAGAGCCTTGACGCGTTGCCCCACACGACATGACGCCATCGACGAAAGGCCGACCATGTCCCACGACACTCCGACCGACCCCGCCACCGACCAAGATCTCCCTCGCTACCGGGCCTTCATCAGCTATCGCCACGCTGAGGTGGACTCGGAGGTGGCGGCTGCCGTGCAGCGCGGGCTGGAGCGATTCTGGGTGCCCAAGAGCGCGCGGCGTAACGGTGAGGGCACACACATTGCGCCGGTCTTTCGCGACAAGGAGGAGCTGCCCGTGTCGGCGCGTCTCGGTGATGACATCGAGGGAGCCCTGCGAGGTGCCGAGGCGCTGGTCGTCATCTGCTCGCCGCGCACCAGCGAGTCCAGCTGGGTGGCACGCGAAATCGAGACCTTCCTGCGCTGGCATGACCGAGACCGCGTCTTTGTCGTGCTCGCCGAGGGCGAGCCCTACGACGTGATACCCGAGCGGCTGCTCTACGAGGAGCGCGAGGTCGACGACGGTGCCGGCGGAACGAGACTGGAGCGCGCGGAGATCGAGCCGCTGGCCTGCGACTTCCGCAACCACGCGCGCGCATGGCGCCGCACCGAGCTCACACGCCTGGCGGCGGGCGTGCTGGAAGTGAGCTTCGACTCACTCGTGCGCCGTGCCCAACGCCGTCGCATGCGCCTGATGGCGGTCGCCCTCGCGCTTGTCACCTGCGTGGCGGCCTACACGCTCTGGAGCGCAGTACAGATCCGGGAGAACTGGCGCCAGACGCAGATCAACGAGAGCGAGGCCCTGGCCGTGCAGGCCCAGGAGCTGCTGACCGCAGGAGACCGCATGGAGGCCATACAGGTGGCGCTTGCCGCCCTACCCGAGAGCAGCACCGCCAATGACCGACCCTTCGTACCTGCTGCCCAAATCGCACTGCAGGATGCCGTGCAGGCCTATACGCCCGACGGTTTCTGGCGCAGCTGCTATACCCTCAAGGAAGCCTCACGCATCTATGCGACCAGCGAGGGAGGTCTGCAGGCCTACGTTCGCACCGATGGCAGCGTCGCGGTATCGGACATCGTCACCGGAAGGATCCTCTCCTCGATCGACACAGCCGCCACCGTAGAGGTGGCCGAGGACGCCGACACACGCCATGAAGTCACGAGCCTGTCCTTCTGTGGCGACGGGCTCCTCTGCAGCATCGGCTATCGCGGCATTCTGGCCTGCTTCGATGCTCGCGAGGGCAGCCTCCGGTGGCAGATGGACCTCGGCGACGACTGGAATTGGGAGAACATCACCGCCTCCGCCGATGGCTCGACCATCGCCGTCGGCAGCCACAATACCTCCGCCAAGGACCCCACGGTAGTCGTGCAACTCCTGGATGCCGCCAGCGGAGAGGTATCGGACAGCTACCACCTGTCGCTCGACGAGGGTCTGGGCTTTGACGACCGCACCCATGGCGTGCGCCTGGCCTTCTCCCCCGATGACCGCTACCTAGCTGTCAGTTGCTCGGGAAGCGTCTGGCGCATCGACCTGCAAAAGTCGGAGACGGTCTCGGCCCACATCTCGGAGCGAGGTGCCCACAAGCTAAGCTACCTCGAGGACGCCATCGTCTCCATCAGTTCGGCATCCTCATCCGCGAGTCTGGCGAGCTCCGTCACTCTCGACGTGTTCTCGCCTGCCCTCGAACCCCTCTGGAGCGCCAAGGAAGAGCCGGCATCGCACTTCAACGCGCAGATGATACCCCTGACGAACTCCTACTTTGTCGTGGGCTCCCACACCTCTGAGGACGGCACGAAACTGCTGCTCTATGTCGTAGGTGACAAGCTCAAGTTTGCGAACCTAGCCACGGGCAAGCTGGTGACAACCATCACGGAGCACTCCCCCATCCGGTCCTGCATCTTCAACAGCTTCGTGTTCACCCTAGACTACGACGGCAACCTCAACGCCCGCTCGCCCAAGTCCGTCCTCGAGGGCAGCGCCTTCACGATGACCGGACCAAATGTCGCCGAAGGCGAGTACGCCCAAATGCAGTGGTTCGACAACAACCTCTATATTGCTGCCTGGGACGGCGACGCCCAGAAGCAGCGTGTGTATCGCTTCAAGTCGCGCACGCGCGACGTCCCTGCCGTCGAACCCATCGACAGCCTCGAGGGCCTCACCGTCGACAGCGTCTCCTTCCCCACCAAGGACGACCCCGATCCTTTGCCTGCCATCCTCGTCAGCGAGGAGCGTGTCTGTGCCGTCGACCCGGCGACCTTTGAGCCCCGTTGGACGCGCTCGTTCGAGAAGTTGGGCCTAGATCATAGCTCCGGAAGAATGCCGACATCCGATGCCCTGTACGTCTATGGCACCCATGCCAAGGAAGGGCAGTTCTCCATCCACGAGCTCTCATGGGAGGATGGGTCGACCACCAACACCTACACCTTCGACAAGGAGACCTATGGCTGGTATCAGGTCAACAGGCTGGGACGCGCATCCGTGGGAGGAGAGCCCATGCTCGTCGTGGAGACGGACACCAAGGAGATCGACTTCTTCTCCCTAGCGACTGGCTCTCCGGAGCTCGCCCTGCGCATCGGGCCCCTCGAGCAGGACATCAGCGATTACTACATCCTGGACGACACCTGCCTCGTGGCATGCGGACAGGACGATCGCAGGGGTTTCGAGCTCTTTTCGCTTGAGGACGGCTCGCCCGTCGACGGCGCCATCGAGGAGCTAGCGATCGACGGAGACATGAACATCTATCACAGCGTCTCCTTTGGATGGAATCTCGACCGGATGCTCGTGAGGACAACCGATGGCATCCTGCGTTGCTTGGACACCCGCAGTTGGGAGACGCTCTGGCGGCGCGAGCTTCCCAACATGCAGATGGCAGCCTTCTCCGTCGACGAGCGCTCCGTGCTCGCGCAGGACAGTGAGGGAACCTGCATGCTGCTCTCGGCACAGACCGGAGAGGTCCTGCGCACCTCATCAGTCAAGCTACCTGCCATCAGAGGCGTCCTCTACGACCCGAGCGACCCGCAGACGGTTGGCGTCCTCTGCATGAAACAGGGCTTCTCGGCTGCCGAGACACACTTTGCGCTCCTCTCACTCGATGAGGATGCCTTCGGCCCCACCACCCGCATCTATTCGGGCATCAGCTACTCCAAGAGCCAGGGCACCGTCCTCTCGTACGACCCTGTCGTCTGGGAATGGAGTCGACAACGCATCTACAGCCTGGACGAGCTGATCGCCCTGGCACACGAGACCATCGAGGGCCACGAGCTGACCGACCTCGAACGCCACCAGTACCGCATCGCGGAGTGACCGCGACGTCGAGTCGACCCTCTTGACAGAGAGACGGGTGCGCCTCTCGGCGTTGCAAGCCATGTCATCGCCCCTGCCACCAGTACAGAGAGCCCCACCCCACGTTTGCCCTCAAAATCAGGACGCATGTGGGGTGGGGCTTCGCTTGCTGAGAACCGTCAGGGTGAGCCCCTGTTGCTTCCGTGCCGCAGGACGTTACGTCCGCGCTCCTTCGACTGGGGCGCCATCAGCTGTGAGCCCGTCGCACCTCATCGTGCTAGGATGCCTGTCCCAGCGACGACAGCGCCGTCGTGAGGTTGGCCACGAGGTCGATGACCACACCGAAGTCGTCGAAGATCCCGTCGACCGAGGAGATGGTCGAACGCAGCCGCTCGACCCAGCCATTGACCTGTTCGAAGTGCGACACGGGCAGCGCTTCCGCCTCGACCGAGCAGGCATCGACCACCTTGCCGGCGTCCTGCAGCGTCAGGGCGAGCGACCCCACCTGCTCGACCTTGCCGGCAAGCTTGTTGACGTCGAGCTGCCCGTCGGTCAGCACGTCATCGCTCACGAGCGCGTCCCACGAGTCGAGCGTCGGCAGGACGGCGTCGTCAGCCAGCGTCCCCGAAATGCGCCCCACAGAGCGCATGGTCGAGACGTCCTCCCCCAGTACGGGGATGCTCGACGCGATGTCCCACTGCGTGCCGTCGAGCTCGTCGGACACCTGGCTCGTGAGCGAGGCGGCCGTGCGCGCATACACCAGCGCGTTGTCGTAGTCCTCCGCGTCCACGCAGGTCTGGATCTTCTCGTAGGCAGTGGATGCCTGGCCGAGCAGGTCGCTGACGCGCTTGACGCTCAGCCCGATCCATCCGCCGAAGCCGATGACGGCCAGCAGCAGAAGCACGAAGACCGTCCTGAGAATGGGATGTCCTCTTCTCCCGTCATTTCTGCTCATGTGCGCCCCCTTCAGACGAGCCGCCACATAACTACACAGGTACCTGAACACTTCCAGTCTACCCATGCGAGCATCAGTTGATACTAGCCGCATGCCCAGGCTCTTTTGCGTACGCCGGATTCTTCAAACCCAGGACCAGGCCTATCGCTCATGGCTACGTGGCATCCCAATAGGGGTAGCCCCTTTGGCACACCTGTTCCAAAGGGGCTACCCCTATTGGGATGCCGACAGCATGTTGGCCATGCGGCTCGAGGAGTCCTATGCAATTGCAGGCAGATGCTGTTGGTCGAACCCGTAGCGCGCCACCACTGGTCCGCCCGCTCCGTCGTCCACCTCTACGCAGACGAAGGCGCACTCCACCTGCTCGAAGCCCTGGTCCATGAGCACCCAGGCATAGAAGTTGGCCTGCATGCGGTGGCGCTCCTCGATCTGGCTGGCAGAGAGGCCCACATCGCCTGTCTTGTAGTCCACCACGAGCGCCGTCGTGGCACCGCGGTCGCAGGCGAGCAGGTCGATCGCACCTTCGACATACTGCCCGTATGCAGAATCCGCACGCACAAAGAACGGCACCTCGGGACGCACGAGCTCGTACGAGAGTGCCTCACGTCGCAGGGCGCATCCTTCCCAGCGTGCCACCGCCTGGACGAGGCGCGTCTTGGCCCGCTCCGAGAGGTTCCAGGTGCGCGCGAGTGCTTCCAGGCGCTCCGGGCTGTGGTCGCGCCCCGTCTCTATCATGGTCTGCGCGAGCTCATGGAAGGCCGAACCGAGGTTGGTGGCCTTGTCGGCGTCGTCGGTGTAGGGAGCGCCCTCGGCCTCCGCCTCCTGCTGAGCCCGCGGCGGCGTCGGAGGCTTGCGTCCCTTCGCCTTGCGGGCATCAAGCGCCTTCGAGACCTGTTCCGCATCGTCCACGCGTCCCGGCACGAAGGGCGCAGAACCATCCTCCCCCGCCTGCGACGCCTGTGCGCGCTCCGCCATCAGGGCGTGGGCAGATGAGTAGCTGAACACGCCCTCGCGGGCACGCCAGGGTGTGACCGGGAAGTCGCGTTCCTCCATGGGATAGATGCGGAAGCGATCCGCCGCAGAGGACTCAGCAGGCGCCTCGACGCCGAGCAGGGGGACCTGGGTGACGCTCTCGGGCAGGACGCCGTCGAAGCCCTCGAGCGTACCCGCCGACACGGCCTGCCAGGGGTCTCCCGAGCCGCGCTTCGGGCGCACCAGCTGTATCACGCGTGCAACACCCTCGTCGGCCAGCTCGGCCCGGCGCCGGTAGCACACGCGGCCGTCGGCATCCACCTCTCGACTCTCTAGCTCGATCGGGCGCTCCGGCGTCACCTGGATCCGATGTTCGCCCGGCTCGAGCCCATCTAGCTCGGGGAATGCCCCCAGCATGCCCATGGCCAGCTCAGAGAGGGAGTGCTCGCTGTCCGATACGGGCAGGCCTACCACCAGCGCCTCCTCAGCACGGGTCAGCGCGACATAGAGCAGCCGCGCCTTCTCGGCCGCCTCGGCGCGCTTCTCCTGCTCGTCGAGTGCGTAGGCGCACTCCGCCACCGAGTCGCAGTCGGCGAAGTCGGCGGGGACGGGCACCAGCTTGCGCTGGGCAGACATGCTTCCCGCATCCGGCCCCGGCGCCAGACACACATGCGGGGCGCCGTCGACCCTGCCGACCGACAGTCGTCCCGACGTCGTCGGATTGCCCCAGCATTCGGCCACGGCCGTCACGGCAAACTGCAGGCCCTTCGACCCGTGCACCGTCATGACGCGTACGGCGTCCACCGTATCGCCCACGAGGTTGGCGGGCGTGATCTTCGCCGCCTCCAGCCATCGGTCGAACTCGTCTGCGGCTCGCGCGGCGCCAAGGCCGAGCGTTGTCGTCAGCTCGCGCACGTAGCGCACGGCCGCCAGCACATTGGCTGCCGTCGCCAGTCCGTCGACGCCGGCCTCGCCCAGACGCAGCAGCCATCCGCTCTCCTCGATCGCCGCCTGGCACACGTCGGCGAGCTGCCAGCGTCCCACTCGCGCGAAGGCCCGGCGCAGCACTGCATGGGCGCTCGCCAGGCGACCGGAAGGCCGTTGTCCCTCGTAGAGGACGAGCTCGTCGTCCAAGAAGGATTGCTCGAACGGGCGCTTGGTGGGCGCGTCGAGCACGTCCTGCTTCCTCGTTCCCAGCTGGCAGAAGTCGTCGGCGTCGAGGCGGAACATGTCGCTCGATAACAGGCGGAAAAGGCCCGCCTCGGTGTCGTGCGGGTTCGCCAGCGTATGCAGCAGTGCCTGCACCACGCCGACCTCGGGCGTGCTTGAGAAGGAGGATCCGCCCGTGACCACCGCGGGAAGGCCCCGGGAGCGCAGGGCGTCGAGGTAGAGCCCTACGCGGCTCGTGGTCCCCAGTAGGAGTGCCATTGACGCCACCGGCTGGCCCGCGTCGCGATAGGAGGCCAGACGGTCGGCGATCTGGGCGGCGATGGTCGCGCTCATCAGCTCGGCGTTGCCCCCGCTCGCAACCTCCAGGCGAATGCGCGGGGGCCTCTTCTCTTGCGCGACGTCGGGCAGATAGCTGCTCCTCCTACCCGCATTACCCGCGAGCTTGAGGAAGTTGGCCAGCAGGCCGGCGTCGCCGCACACGCGCTCCACCAGGGCCAGCACGTTGTGGTCCGATCGGTAGTTGACATCCATGGCGACGCGCTGCGCCTCAGGCAGACTCGCGCCGCGGGCGTTGAAGACAGCCACGTCCCCGCCGCGGAAGCGATAGATCGACTGCTGCGCGTCTCCCACGGTCGTCAGATGGCGCGCTTCCTCGCCCGAAAGGAGCGAGATCAACCGCAGCTGCCGTTCATCGGTGTCCTGGAACTCATCAATCATCACCAGACGGAAGCGCCCGTCGAAGGCGCGCGCGACCTCGGGGTGATCCTCGACGGCCTCCAGGGCGCAGGAGATCAGGTCATCGTTGTCAAGGTACGAGTGCTCCAGCTTGAGCTCGCGATAGCGGTCGTCCACGCGGCGGGCGAGGCCGACGATCTGCGGGCAGAGCCCCTGGACGCGCTCGTACTGGGCGCAGAGCGTGGCTCGGGCGAGCTGCCGCTTGGCATCCTCCTTGAGGGGCTTCTGGTCGGCCTTGCGCAGGTCGGGCACCTTGACCTGTGCAAGCGTCGCGCAGGCGCGCGCCGCCGTGCGCTCGCCTGGCGCCAGAGCGGCAAAGGCTGCGAGCGGGGCGAGCGACGCCTCCGTCACATCGCGCTGCTTTGCCGTGATGCTGAGCGAGGCGATGGACTCGAATATCCGCATCAGTGCGACGACCTCGGACCCCACCTCGTGCGACTCCGGGCAGACAAAGCCCGCAAGACCCTCCGGGCTCTTCGAGGCCTCGCTGCGCAGCACCCCGATCATGCCCACGACCGAGCCAGCGCTCGAAGACCACAGCGGGTACTCGGCACGGAGGTCTGCGTAGGCCTCGTCGCGTTGGACCTCGCTCATCACCTCGTCGAGCGCACGGGCCATCAAGGCATCTGCAACGCTGCCGTCGCACACCTCGAACTTGGGGTCGATCCCCAGCTCGAGCGCATAGCGATGCAGGATGCGCGAGCACATGCCATGGATGGTGGAGATCCACGCCCCGTCGACGCGCAGCGACTCCTCGCGCAGGAACGGATCCTGGTCGCCCGCCTCGCGCAGCGTCTGCCGCACGCGCTCCTTGATCTCGAGCGCAGCGGCCTCGGTGAAGGTGATGACCAACGCCTGACCGATGGAGTCGAGGTAGCGGCCCCCATCGGCACCGCTGCCTAGGGAGAGCGCGTGCACCAGGCGTGCCGTCAGCGTATGGGTCTTACCCGAGCCGGCACCGGCCGACACGAACAGCGGCTCGTCGAGCCGCTCGACCACCGCACGCTGGCCCTTGTTGAGGCCCGTGAGGTCGATGCCTGCCATTATCGTGCCACCCTTCTCTCGCACTGCATCACCGGGCAGAAGTCACAGGAATGGGCGTCGCGCGGGCGAGCCTCCACGTTGCCCGCCAGCATCTGACGCACCTGCTCGGCGACCAGCTCCTCAGTGTGGTCCAAGAGGGCGTTCATGCCACTCTCACCCTCGGGCGTGCGCGGCACGCACACGCGCGGCTGGCGCCTGGACGACACCTTGCCGAAGACCAAGTCGGCCACGTTCTCGTCGGCCACGCCCGCCAGCGCATGGGGACTCTTGGTGCTGAGGTAGACGCTGCCCACGAGTCGCAGGCGCCCCTCGAACGCCCTACGCACCACCTGCGCGTAGATGAGCGACTGCACGCGGTTGGGCAGGCGCTCCCCCTCGGCAACCCCGTCCTGCAGGGCGTCGTACTCCCCCGCGAAGCCTGCCGGGCTCTTGTGCTTGTAGTCGATGATCACCGCGGTACCGTGAGGGCTGACATCGATGCGGTCGACAGTGCCTGTGAAGTATTAAACCGCATACTCACACATGCAGAAGCAGACGCCGCAGCGCCACCAACAGCGCCGCGGTGCGTAGCCCAG